>Ga0315280_10001766_pt1 | contig 36271 bp, 27 predicted proteins | sample YL17G06_40_MG_FD_203697 | JGI IMG/M metagenome (GOLD analysis project Ga0315280, IMG submission 203697) | Sediment microbial communities from Yellowstone Lake, YNP, Wyoming, USA - YL17G06_40 | ecosystem: Environmental > Aquatic > Freshwater > Lake > Sediment | place: USA: Wyoming | collected... | reverse complement strand
TCCTCGTCCTCCTCCTCATCGCGGATGACGGGGGCGAGGGCCTCGCCGTCGAGGCGGTCGGCGATGCGGTTGAATTGGTCGACGACGGCGGGCGGCAGTGCCTTGGCGATCTCGTCGCGCCTGGCTTGCTGGGCGGCGATCTCGGCGTCGACCTCGTTCTTGCGGGCCTCGATCTCCGTCCGGACCGCCTCGAGATCCCTGCGCAGTTTGGCCAGTTCCTGCTCGCCCTCCTTCATCTTGCCGGCAATAATATCGAACTCTCCGTAGTCGGTGAGGATCTCGTCTTCGATCTTCGAGATGGCCAGTTCGGCGAAGCGGATTTCGTTCTGGAGGACCTGGTACTGCCGGTTGTCTTTGATCTGCATCTGCTGGCGGCGCAGGCGCTCGATGTCGGCCCGTTTCTGGCGGACCTCGAGTTCCTTCTTGTCGGCCGCCATGCGGGCCTGCCGCTGCTCGGCCTTCAGGGCCTCGATGTGCTCCTCGTGCTTCTTGATCTGATCGGCGCGGACCCTGGCGCCTCGATCGTGCGATTCTTTTTTCTGTTCGAGGCGCCGCAACTCCAGGTCCGCCTCCTGAAGATCCCTCAACCTGTCAAGGACCATTTCGGCCACCGTGTCTCCTTGCCACTCGGACTTCAACAACACCTACATACCGTCTCGGCGGTTGGGAATCAAGCAAAACCGCCCGCGGAATCGAAGGCGGGCGGGTCCGAGAGAATAGCGCTTGCCTATCCGACTCCAAGACCCCATGATGTGTGTTCAATCGGATGGGCGGGAACGAGAAAGGAGCGGTCGGAATGAGCCGCGTCACACGCAGGCAGTTCATGGCAGGTTCGTTGGCCGCCGGCGCCTGGGCGATGGCGGCACCCTATTCGCGCGCCCTTGGCGCGAGTGACGACATTCGCGTGGCCGTCGTGGGCTTCAACGGCCAGGGCGGCGGCCACATCCAGCGGTTCCTCAAGATTCCCGGCGTCCGCCTCGTTGCCCTCTGCGACGCCGACTCCAAGGTCATCGAGAGAGGCGTGAAGGCCCTCGGCGACCAGGGCGGCAAGGTCCAGACCTACCAGGACGTCCGTAAACTCCTTGAGAACAAGGACGTCGACGCCCTCTCGACCGCAACGCCGAACCACTGGCACGCCCTCATCACCGTGTGGGCCTGCCAGGCGGGCAAAGACGTGTATGTTGAGAAGCCCACTTCGCACGAGATCTGGGAAGGCCGCAAGGCCGTCGAGGCAGCCCGAAAGTACAACCGCATCGTGCAAGGCGGCACGCAGGGACGCTCGAACGCGGGCCTTCGCGAAGCCTTCGAGTGGATCAAGGCGGGCAACATCGGCAAGATCGTCGTGGCCCGCGGCTTCTGCTACAAGCCGCGCGGCAGCATCGGCAAGGTGACCGCGCCGACGCCGATCCCGCCGGAAGTGGACTACGACCTCTGGTGCGGCCCGGCGCCCAAAGAGCCGCTGATGCGCAAGAAACTGCATTACGACTGGCATTGGGTCTGGCCGACGGGCAACGGCGACATCGGCAATCAGGGCATCCATGAAATGGATATGTGCCGATGGGCCTTGGGCCAGGCGGGCCTGGCGCCGCGGGTGTTCAGCATCGGCGGCCGGTTCGTCCACGACGACGACGCCACGACGCCCAACACGCTGGTCTCGTTCTACGACTACAAGCCCGCCCCGCTCATCTTCGAGGTCCGCGGCCTGCCGCGCAAAACCGGCGACACGGCCATGGACAACTACCGCGGCACCCGGATCGGCCTGGTGGTCGAATGCGAGGGCGGCTACTTCGCGGGCGGCCAGGGCGGCGGGTGGACCTACGACAAGGACGGCACAAAGATCAAGCAGTTCCCCGCCACAGGCGCCGAGAAGCACCAGGACAACTTCATCCAGGCTGTCCGCAGCCGCAAGCGCGAGGACCTCACGGCCGACATCCTGGAGGGGCACCTCTCCAGCGCCCTGTGCCACATGGGCAACATCTCCTATCGCCTCGGCGCGGGGCAGCCCCCCGACCAGATTGCCGAGACCATCAAGGGCGATAAGATGCACGCCGAGTGCTTCGGCCGCTTTCTCGAACACATCAAGGCCAACGAGGCCGACCTGGCGAAGACGCCCATCATCCTCGGCCCGTGGCTCGACATGGACTGCGAGAAGGAGCAGTTCACCGGGTCCCTCGCCGCCAAGGCAAACGAACTCGTGACGCGCAAGTACCGCGAGCCGTTCGTCGTGCCGGACAAGGTCTGAACGGAATTGCGAATTGCGCCCCGCGTGTGGCAGCACGCTCAGCGCTTGCGGTATTGCGCGACGGCCTTCTTCAGCGCCTCCCACGCGGGCTTCTTCGTGCCGTCCTCGTACCTCAGGCCCTGCGAGGTCAGCAGGCGGATGATCCCCCGGTACCGCAGGATGTCGTCGCCGAACATGCTCTTCAGGGCCGTCCTCGTGCCCTCGTATGGCCAGTCCTTGTCGCCGACGTACGAGACGGCGGCGACCCGGCTCTCGGCCTGGCGCAGCCACGCCAAGAGCGCCGCGATGAATTGGGCCTGGATCTCGGGGGATGAATCCAGCGACTGGTGCGACGCGCAGCCCACCTCCGTCAGGAGGAGTTTCCTCCCCCCGGCCTGCCGCATCATCGCCTCCAGGACCCTCGCGAAGAAGAGCGGCTGCCTCGGGTCCAGCGCGTCCGACGTCGGCTGCTTCTTCAGGGCGCTGCACGGCGCCGTGTAGGTCAGCGCCAGGTGGGTACACGCCGGCGCGAGGTCGCGCCAGTGCTTGGCCGGCTCGTCGGTGTCTTTCAGCACGACTCCGACGCTGATCTTGGGCCTCTCTTTCCGGACGACTTGCGCCCCCACCGCCACGAACTTCAGGAACGCCTGCCACTCGGTGTCGTGCTTGGGAAAGTAGCCGTTGACCTTCTGGCCGAGGTTCAGGTAGTCGATCGCGTCACCGTACTGCCCGAGGAACCCCTTCAGGAACGCCACCCACCGAGTCAGCACCTGCACGTCGTCCAGCGGCCGGCCATCGAGGTAGAGCGGCATGTGCTTCTTATCGTCGTCGATGTTCTTCAGGGTCACACAGATGCTATAGCCCTGCTCTTTCAGTTTCTTGAGGCGGCTGCCGAAGGGGTCGTCCGGCGAATCGGTCCAGGGGTAGTCCCCTTCCTTCGGTTCGTCCCAGAGGCTGGTCTCAATGACGAAGTTCAGGCCGAGTTCCTTGGCAAGTTGCTCCTCCTCCTGGTTGCCGGCGTGCGGCAGCCCGCCCACGCCGATGGGCACCGGCGCGGCCCTTGCCTGGGCGAGAGCCAGCCCCGCCACCGCCGCCAGGGCACACAGCGTCTTCGTTCCGAACATCGAGCCGTCTCCCTGCAAGGGCGCTTCGAGCCGCGTCCCCCCATTCGACCCCGGCCCACGCCTGTCGTGGCCCCCCCAGGGTATCACGGCTGAGCAACGTTTCATACAGCAATCCTTTGCAGACCGGCGCGGCGGGCCGCCGCACATTGACTGAAACAACGAACGCTGAACATCCAATGCCCAGTGCCCAACGCCCAAGGCCATGACTCGCACGCCGATCAAAGCCAAAGGCGGCAACCGGGAACCGCAATCAGGAAACGGCAGGTGTCCGGCGGGGCCTTACCGGAGCGCGTTGCCGAGGGCCAACTGGCGCGCGGCCGCCAGGACATCCTCTCCCAGGACCCCCTCGCGGAAACTGGTGGCCGGGTCGTCCGGCACCAATCCAAGCACGTCGACCCCCGTCACGCGATGGATTTCGTCGGGATTGGTCATCTCGGCCAGGTCCGGCGTGTCGTGATGGTATCGGTTGATAATGACGCCGGCCACCCGCAGGCCCCTGGCGCGGGCCGCCTCCACCGTCAGGGCGGTATGGTTGATCGTGCCCAGGCCCGACCGCGCGACCACCACCAGCGGCAGGCCAAAGGCCTTCGCCAGGTCTGCCACACATTCCTTCGGCGTCACCGGACACAGGAGTCCGCCAATGCCTTCGACCAGCATGATCTGGTGGGCACGGCGCAAGCGGCGCCACGCCGCCCACACGGGGGCCAGATCCAGTTCGATGCGAGCGCGGGCCGCCGCCACCGTGGGGGCAAGCGGCTCGGCCAGGCGGAGGGGCGAGATGTCCTCCAGCGGCCCCGGCACGTCGGCAGCCTTGGCCAGGAACTCCGCGTCCTCGGAGACAAGGCCTTCGCGCCGCCGCACGCACCCGGTCGACACGGGTTTCATGACGCCGACATTGACCCCCTCCTGGCGCAGGCGCACCGCAATCGCCGCCGTCACGATGGTCTTGCCGACGCCGGTATCGGTCCCCGTGATGAACAGGCCGCGATTCACCGCTGCGTGACCTCCGCGATGGACTCCTGGACCGCCTCGACCAGGCGGGCCACGCTGGCCTCCGAGATGCAGTACGGCGGCATCAGGACCACCACATCGCCCAGCGGCCGTATCCACACGCCGTACCGGCGTGCCGCCAGGCAGACCTTCCAGCCGCGCCGCTCGGCCGCCGGATACGCCTGGCGAGTCCGCCGGTCGGCCACCAACTCGATGCCCACCATGAGACCGCGCTGGCGGACCTGGCCGACGTGCGGCATCTCGGCCAGAGGCGCCAAGCACCGGCCCAGCATCTCCGCCAACTCGCCGACCCGGTCGAGCACCCGCTCATGCCGGAAGATATCGAGGCTGGCGATGCCAGCCGCACACGCCAGCGCGTTGCCGGTATACGTGTGGCCGTGAAAGAACGTCCGATACTCGGCGTAGTCGCCCAGGAACGCTCCATAGATCTCTTCAGTCGCCAGAGTGGCGGCCAGCGGCAGGTATCCCCCGCTGATGCCCTTGGCAAGGCACAGAAGGTCCGGCCCGACGTCCTCATGCTCGCACGCGAACATGCGTCCGGTGCGGCCAAAGCCCGTCGCCACCTCGTCGCAGATCAGAAGGACACCGTGCGCGCGGCAGGCCTGGGCCACGCGCCGCAAGTACCCGGCCGGATGCACGATCATGCCCCCGGCCCCTTGCACGAGCGGCTCCAGGATCACCGCGGCCACCTCATGCCCACGGGTCTTGAGGATCTCCTCCAACCGGGCAGCACAGGCCATGCCGCAGTCCCCGGGCCGCACGCCGAGCGAGCATCGGTAGCAGTACGGCGCAGGCGCATGGATGGCCTCGAACAGCAGCGGCCGGTGCAGGCCGTGAAACAAGTCGATGCCGCCGACGCTCGCCGCCCCGAGCGTGTCGCCGTGGTAGCCGAGCATAAGGCTCACGAACCTGGTCTTCGCGGGCTGCGGCCGCGGACACTGGCGCCAGTACTGAAACGCCATCTTGAGGGCGATCTCGACGGCCGTCGCCCCCGAATCCGAGTAGAAGACCCGCGTCAGGCCCTTCGGCGCCATCGCGACCAGCCGCTCGGCAAGTTCAATCGAAGGCGGCGACGCCGACCCCAGCAGCGTCGAGTGGGCGATACGGTCGAGTTGCCGGCGGATCGCCTCATCGATCTCGCGCCGCCGGTGCCCGTGCAGGTTGCACCAGAGGCTCGAGACGCCATCGATGTATCGATTTCCGTCGGTGTCGATGAGGAACTCGCGCTCGCCCGACGCAACGACCACAGGGTCCGCGGCGGCCCATTCGCCCATCGGTGTGAACGGGTGCCACAGGTGGGCCTGGTCGGCCCGTCGGAGCCGCTGCGTCTCGCCGCTCGATGGGTTCATCGGGGTCACGGGAGATCGACACTCAGGGGCATGCCGATGCCTGCCCCGAGGCGCACGGCAGCGCTGTGCCGGTTGACGGCGACTTCCAGGAGGCCCGCACTGCCGATGTAGGCCAGCAGGACGCCCGCCGGCACGTCGCTGTAGGCCCGCGACAGGCCGCGGACCACGGCCCCGGCAATCCGCACCTGGATGGCACACGGTTCCGCGGCCGCCAGCGCCCGGCCGGAGACGTTCGTCACGAGGTTGCCGAAAGGGTCCACGTAGAGGACTGCGCCGCGGATCACGTTTCCGCTTCGGTCGGGCAGCGGCAGGTCGAACCGCTCGATGGACTCCACTGTTCTTCCAAGCGCGTCGATCGGCGTGCCTGAGGCCAGCGCCGCCGCCACGGGGGCGAAGATGTCGCGGCCGTGGAAAGTGCTGGAGACATCGATCCGAAAGAACGTCCGGTTCTCGACCGAGATCACGCGGGCCGGGGCCGCCCCGGCGCCGAACAGGAACTGGCCCTGGGCCACGAGCGTCAGCAGCCCGTTGTCCGGGGCCAGGTAAAGATGACCGCCCGCCTCGGCCGCCAGCACCCGGCGCTGGCTTCCCACCTGCGGGTCCACAACGGCCACGTGGATCGCGCCCGCCGGGAACACCGGCGCCGCCGACGCGAGCATGAAGGCCGCCGTGCGCACGTCATGCCGCGGAACCCCGTGCGACATATCCACCAGGACGGCCGTCGGGCACCGCTCCAGGATCACCCCCTTCATCTGGGCCGGATACGTGCTCTCGACGCCGAAGTCAGTCAGGAGCGTGATGATCCGCATGCCGCCACCTCCTTTACCCCAGTCTAAAGCCTACGGCCCGAAGTTCAAAGTTCAAAGCGGGTGCTTACTTGCCGACTGTGAGGCGGACGCGGTTCTTGCCTTTGACCAGGGGAATCTGCTTGAGCGTCACCAGGTCGTACTGGTCCGCCGCCTCGGAACCTCCCGCCAGGACCTTGCCGGCCGCCGGGTCGGCGACCGTGTACTGGAACTTCGCGCCGACCGGCGTGCGGAACTTTTGAAGGCGTCGCGGCGTCAGGTCTACGCGGCAGGAATCCTTCGGCGCGCTGTCTTTCAGGATGACGGTCATCTCCCACGCCTCGGCGGTGTCGACCACGTCGTCGGTCTGCCACGCCAGGTGGGCGTTGAGCGCGCCTTCGGGGTCGCCGTCGGTCGGGCACACGCGGACCTTCTTCGGGTCCTTCCCCGCCTTGACGGCCTCTTGCTCAAGCCGCTTCTTCTCGGCGTCCATCTCCTCCTTCGTCTTCAGGATGCCCGTGCCGAGACTGCCATCCAGCGTGCAGTTCGCGAAGGCGGGAAGGGACTGATCGGTCCGCACGTCCCAATCGAAGTTGGGCCCGAAAAGGGTACGCGTGCCGTGACCGCTCATGGCCCAGTTGAAGACGTGCGGCCGGCGTGTCTCCTGGAGGGCCCGCGCGAACTCCCAGGCCTGTTTCCAGCCGATGCCGCCGTCGTCCTTGCCGTTCGAGGCCATGATGAGGCCGGTCTCGGCCTTAATGTTATTGCGAAGCCACCATACGTCGGAGAACCAGTCCCACGGCGACGTCTTGCCGTCGGGCATGGTGATGGCGCCATTCCGCGGGCCGTAGCAGCCCTCGTACGAGCCGCGGAACTGCGGGCTGAGTTCCGGCACGTGGACGCCGACCCACGCCATGCACCAGGCCACGCGGTCGCCGTGGCGGACCGCCATCATCGGCGCGCCCGAGCCGCCCATCGAGTTGCCGGCCGTGAAGACCCGCGCGAGGTCCAGTTTGCGCCAGTGCCGGCGCTGCGGCTCCGGCGCCTCCTGCCACTGCCTGGCCGCCCAATCGAGGAAGCCGAACATCCGCATCATCGAGAATGGCTGCACCTGGCCGTCGCCAAAGGTCTTGGCCGTGCCGCGACGTTCGTGGTAGCCGGTCCACCAGTCGTAAGGAATCTGGTTCGAGGCGATAAGCACCCCGCCGCGCTGCGCGTAATACCACCAGCCGTACCCGCCGTTGAGGCTGCCGCCCCAGCAGTGCAAGTGCAGGCCGACGGGCGCGGGCTCGATCCGCCACGCGCGGTTCCAGGTCTCCTTGGGGAGCGTCGCGGGCGGCGGCTCGTCGCCCATCGCCACCAGGTAATCGATCGGCGTACTCGGCACCGAACAGTGCGGCCACGATTCCCACCGCGTGTAGATCAGTCGCGACAGCGGCCCCTGGCGGTACATCCACTCCTTCGGCTGCTCCATCCACTGGAAGACCGGCTCGCCCAGGCCGACGGTCTCGTCGACCGGGTCGGCACTGGTGTTGCCGGCGTCGAGTTGGTCGAGGTCTTCCTCGCCTCCGATGGCCACCGTGACCGCGTACCATGCCCGGCCGGCCTCGGCGGGATTGTGCGCGTAGATGCCGGTGCCCCACGCCGCGGGCTCGCCCCCGTCGGTCACGCGATACCGCACGGGCGGATTCTTGGCGGTTTCGTCCTGATGATAGCCGGAGTTCCACGCCGTGAAGAACCCGCACTCGCCGACCAGCCGCGCCCTGGCGATCGTTTGCGGCGTGATCTTTTCGGCCGCGCGCCAGATTCGCAGCGCCATCCCCGGACGCTTCTTCAGGAACTCGGCCTTGAAGTCCTGCACGTCGCGGCCGGTCTTGAAGTCGGGGAACTCTTCGAATTTCGGTTCCGTGAAAACGATGAGCGACTGGCCCTTGCGGTGCGCGACTTTCAGGTTCGTCACGCGGGGGACGGCGGCCGTTTTCGGGCTGCCGCTCGCGGTGGAGACTTCGAGGCGGCTGACGCCGGCCGCCGTGGCCTCGACCTTGAGGCGCAGCGGCTGGCCGGCCTTGATCGCCGCCTCGACGGCCTCGCGGGCATCGAGGCCCCGGAATCGCGGCGCCACGAACTTGAGTTTCGCTTCCGGCCGATTCTCCGGATAGACGTTCGTCGGCTCCGTGGGGGCCGGGCCGTGCGGCGGGGCCTCGCCCAGCACGAGTTCGGCCCGAAAGACTCCGGCGTCTTTCGGCAGACCCGCCAGGTCAACTGTCAGCGTCTTCGCTTTCGCATCGAATTTGAGCGTGTTCGGGAACGTGCCCTTGTCATCAGCCGTGAACGTGGCGGTGCTCGCCGCATGGGCCTGCACCGGCGCCGCCAGCAGGATCGCTCCCAGCACCAGGATCACGACCATCCTGTCCGCACGCATGGCGTCCTCCTTTCGATGCGACGATTGTACTTGGATAACCGTCCGGCGCGGACACAAATCGCCCGTTCCCGCATTGCCTTGTCAGTGATAGGCCCGGCGAGGCTCCCGACCCGCCGCTCCCATGCGGTTGACGCCTCCGCGACAGGAAACTATAGTTGTGCGCGGGCGTTCTGGGAGTACGCCACACTATTCCTTGCCTGTTGAACTGGGTAGTGCGGCGGACAGTCTTGCCCGCCGCGCGGCGGGCAAGATTGCCCGCTGCGCATATCGTACCCACACTCTCAAGTGTGACGGACTACGAGCACGAAAAGAGCACGGCAAGATGGCGCAGGAAAGCGGTGCGGATGTAGTCATTATCGGAAGCGGCGGCGCGGCCCTGCGGGCGGCCCTGGCGGCCCACGACCGCGGCGCAAGCGTCCTGGTGCTCACGAAGGGCCGCCTGGGCGAATCGGGCGTCACCGCCCTCTCCTGCTCCGACCGCATGGCCTTTCATGCCACGCTCCAGCACACCGAGCCCGGCGGGCCCGACGCCTGGCGGTACCACGCGGAAGATATCTACCGCATCGGCGGCCACGTGTCCGACGCCAGCCTGGCCCGCATCCTGGCCCAGGGCGCGGCCGAGGCGTTCCACTTCCTCGACCGGCTGGGCGTGCCGTTCGTCAAGCGGCCCGACGGCCTGGCCGACCAGTTCGTGACCGACGGGTCGAAGCACGCCCGCGCCTGCTACACCGGCCCCTTTACCGCCAACCATATCCACGAGGCGCTGCGGAGAGAGTTTCGCCGGCGCGGCCTGGCGATCCTCGAGAACGTCATGGCCGCAGGTCTATCGCTCGATGCCTCCGGGCGCGCAGCCGGCGTGCACCTGGCCGACGGCCGGACCATCCCGGCCGGCGCGGTCATACTGGCCACTGGCGGCGCGGGCCAGGCCTACCAGGTCAACGTCTTCCCCGAGGGAATGACCGGCGACGGCTACGCGATGGCCTACCGGGCCGGGGCGGAACTCGTGAACCTGGAATTCATCCAGATCGGCCTCTCGAGCACCAAAACCAAACTCGCCTGCTCCGGCAGCCTGATGCGGGCGTGGCCGAGACTCGTGACCGAGGACGGCCGCGAGTTCTTGCGCGACTACTTTCCGCGCGGCACGCCCGCCGAAGAAGTCTACGCGGTGCTCTTTCACAAGGGAGCCTCGTGGCCGGTCTCGCGCGAAGAGCCGAGCCACATCATCGACATCGCTGTCTTCTCGGAAATGCAGAACGGCCGCAGGGCCTTCATCGACTTCTCGCGGAACCCGGCGGGCCTGGACCTCGCGAGGATGGACCCGGCCATCTGGGCCGAGTACCCGAACCTCAAGGCCCTTCCGCTTGCGCAGGTGCCCTACCGCGACGTGCCGCTGGCGCGACTCAAGGCCATCAACGCACCGAGCGTGACGTGGCTGAAGGATCGCGGCATCGATCTGGAGGCGGGCGACCTGCTGGAACTCGCCCCGGCGTGCCAGCACTTCCAGGGCGGCGTCAAGATCAACGAGCACGCCGCCACGACCGTGCCGGGACTGTTTGCGGCCGGCGAAGTCGCGGGCGGGCAGCACGGCGCCAACCGGCCCGGCGGCAACGCGCTCATGGACTGCCAAGTCATGGGCAAGATTGCGGGCGAGTCCGCCGCGGGGCTGGCCCTGGCGTCGAAGCCCGGCAATCCGAGGGATCGCCGGCCGACGAAGGCCGCCGCCAACGGCAAACCAATCGACGCCCGCGAGGTCCGCCGCACCATCCAGCGCCTGATGACCATGCGGGCGAGTGTCAAGCGGACGGCGCCAGGCATCAAGGAGGGTCTCGCGGAACTCCGTGAACTTGCGAAGCGGCCGTGGGATGCCGCCGATGCGGGCGAGGAATTCCTGGCCGAGACCCGCAACATCGCCCTGGTGGCCGAGATGGTCCTGACGGCCTGCGGGGCGCGGACCGAGAGCCGCGGGCCGCACCTGTACTTCGATTCGCCGGACTCGATCCGGCCGCTGCCGCGCAAAGACCCCGAATGGCAGAAGTACCTCGTTGTGCGTCGCGGCCCGCGCGGCCACGTGGCCGTCGAGGCCCGCAAGCCGGTCGCCCCCGACTGGGAACTCGTGCAGCAGATAACCGCATGAGCGCCGTCAGCGAACAACTCGACTGGATGGTGCGGACGCAACTGGAGAGCCGCGACATCCGCGACCCGCGCGTCCTGGAGGCGCTGCGCACCATCGACCGGGCGCGGTTTATCCCCACCAGCCTGCGCGGCATGGCCTACGAGGATCGGCCGCTCGGCATCGGCCACGGCCAGACCATCAGCCAGCCCTACATGGTCGCCCTGATGACGCAGAGCCTCAATCTGGAAGGCACCGAGCGCGTCCTGGAGATCGGCACCGGATCGGGGTACCAGACGGCCATCCTGGCGGCGCTGGCGGCCAAGGTTTACACGATCGAGTTTGTCGCGCCGCTCCTGGAGCAGGCCCGCGAGACGGTCTCGTCGCTCGGCTACACGAACGTAGAGTACCGCGTTGGCAACGGGCGGCTCGGTTGGCCGGAGGCGGCGCCGTTCGACTGCATCCTTTGTGCCGCCGCCGCCGAAGACGTGCCGCAACCGTGGATCGAGCAGTTGGCCGACCCGGGGATCCTGGTCACCCCGGTGGGTAGTTGGGAAGGCCAGTGGCTCGTAAAGATCACCAAGGAGGGCGGCCGCCAGATTCACCAGGAGTTCTGCCCCTGCCGCTTCGTGCCCCTCCTGGGCGGAGACCAGAAGCCCATGTAGAGGCTGTTTCACGGCCCCGGCTGCCCTCGGCAGCCTTCCCAGGCCGCCGCGATTCCGGCCGAACCCAGGTGCGCGGTGGGCAAGACTTCCCACCGCGCACAGCATTATGAAATAAGCACGGCGGGCAGTCTTTCCCGCCGCGCGGAGAAGCGAAGCCCCTCATCCGAACTCTACAGTTTGGTGCGCGGCACCTTGACGGGCTTGCCGCCCTGGGCGGCGCTCTTCCAGGCGGCCTCGGTCAGTTCAATCACCCGCAGACCGCACTCGGCGGGGGCCACGGGCTTGCCCTTTCCCCGGATGGCGGCAATGAAGTCAAACGCCACCGACTGGCTGCCAAGCGCGTCGGCGTTGACGACCACCTGGGCGTCGCGCCAACCCAGTTGCTGCGTCAGGCCGAGCCGGTCGCGCATGTACAGGGCGCCCTTGTCGCCGATGATGCTGATGTCTTCCCACCAGCCGGGGGCATCGCCGACCACCGTAACTGTGCCGACGGCGCCGCTGGTGAACCGGACGCTGATGGCCGAGTTGATGTCGACCTTCGTGCCGCAATTATCGATCTGGGCCGATACCACGTCGGCCTGGAGGCCGGTCATCCAGAGCATGACGTCGATGAGGTGGCTGCCGGAGTCGTTCAACTGGCCGCCGCCCGAGAGTTCCGGCTCCTGCCGCCACAGCCCCTTGCAGGCCTTCTTCCACTCCTGGGCCTGGTAGCAGGCGATGGCCTGGAGTTTGCCCACCGCACCTTCCCGGATGGCGCGGCGCATGTAGCGGTACGGGCCGGCAGTGTGGCGATGGTAGCCGATCGTCAGCACCAGGCCCGTCTGGCGGACCTTCTTGACGACCTTGACGCCGTGGTCGATGCGGCAGACCATCGGCTTCTCGACGAGGACGTGCAGGCCCTTGCCGAGGGCCGCCATGATCTGGTCAAAGTGGGCGGTGTGCGGGCTGGCGATGACGACGGCGTCGAGCGACTCCTTCTTGAGCATCGCGCGGTAGTCGTCGTACTCCGCCGCCTGGGCCATGTGGGCGTGCCGCTTCTTGTGGTTGGCCCGGTTCCGGGCCACCGGGTCCGTAATCGCGACGACCTTGACCCCGGGGATCTTCCCGAGTCCTTCGGAGTGGACGTTCATGAACCCGCCCATGCCGATCATGCCGACTCGAATCTCCTGCGCCATGTTGCGTTTCCTTTCATGACGGCGCGCCGTGCGGCCGCGGTCGCGCCTCCCGTGAACGTACGCCCTCCGGCCGCAAGGGTCATGATTCTATCAGTGCGCCCCGCCAGTGCAAGCGAACAAAGATTCGGCGCGTTGGCGCGGCCCGCACTGTTGGTACAATACGCTGCCGCCGGAGCCACTCGGTGGAGGCCGCGGATGAGCCGTGGATGCGTTTATCTGGTCGGCGCCGGCCCGGGCGACCCGGGGCTGCTGACGCTGCGCGGGCGGGAAGTCCTCGCGCTGGCCGACGTGGTGGTGTACGATGCACTGATTCCCCCACGGCTGCTCGAATATGCTCCGGCCGCGGCCGAACGGATCTACGTCGGCAAACGCGCATCGCACCACACTCTTGGGCAGGACGAGATCAACCGCCTCCTCGTGGCCAAAGCCCAGGGCGGCGCATGCGTCGTCCGTCTCAAAGGCGGCGACCCGTACGTCTTCGGGCGCGGAGGCGAAGAGGCCCTGGCCCTGGCGGCCGCCGGGATCGAGTTTGAGGTCGTGCCGGGCGTAACGGCGGCGGTCGCGGCCGCCGCCTACGCCGGCATTCCCCTGACTCACCGCGACCTGGCCAGCGCCGTCGGCCTGGTGACGGGCCACGAGGCGGATGACAAAGCGGACTCGGCCCTCGATTGGGAGGCCCTCGCCCGCTGGAAAGGCACGCTCGTATTCTACATGGGCGTGGCGAATCTGCCGGCAATCTCCCGGAACCTCATTGCCCACGGCCGCGCGGGCACCACGCCGGCAGCCGTTATCCACGGGGGCACGACGCCGCGCCAGAAGGTTGTAAGCGGCACGCTCGAATCGCTGGCGGCCCTTGCGGCGGAGGCGGGCCTGGCGCCCCCTGCCATCATCCTCGTGGGCGCCGTGGTCGCGCTGCGCGAGCGGCTGAACTGGTTCGAGCGGCGGCCCCTGCTGGGTCGGCGGATCGTGGTCACGCGGTCGCGCGCCCAGGCCTCGGAACTGTCGCGGCGGCTGGAAGCGCTCGGCGCCGAGACCATCGAGGCGCCGGCGATCCGCATCGAGCCCCCGGCCGATGCTTCGGACCTGCGGCAGGCGGTGGCCGACCGTGCGTCGTTCGACTGGGTCGTCTTCACAAGCACCAACGGCGTCGACGCCTGGTTCCAGACGCTGGCTGCCGCTGGGCTTGATGCGCGGGCCCTGGCGGGGTGCATGGTTGCCGCCATCGGCCCCGCCACGGCGGAGCGACTGGCCCAGTTCGGCCTCCGGGCGGACCTTGAGCCCGAGAAGTTCACAGGCGCCGCCGTCGCTGCCGCGCTCGCCACAAAGCAGGATCTTGCGGGCGTCCGCGTGCTGCTGCCGCGCGCCGACATCGCGCCGAAGGAATTGGCGGAAGCCCTGGCCTCGCGCGGCGCGGCCGTTCGCGAAGTCGTCGCCTACCGCACCGCAGCGGACCTCTCGAACGTCGAGACGGTCGCCCGCATGCTCGCCCAGAATGAGATTGACTGGCTGACCTTCACCAGTTCATCGACTGTGAAGAATCTGGTCGAGGCCATCGGCGCCGAGCGCGTGCGGGCGTCGCGCGCCCGGATCGCCAGCATCGGCCCCACGACATCGGAAACGCTGCGCCGGTCCGGCCTTGAGCCGGACGTGGAGGCCGATCCGCACACGATACCCGCACTGGTCGACGCGATTGTGAAGCGCGAGCGCGCCGCTGTCTAGCGGGCCCGGCAGCGCGCCGGGCGGCGGCAAGACTGCCCGTCGCGCTCACAAACATGGATGAACTCGATAAGAAAATCGTGACGGCCGTCCAGGGCAATCTGACCACCGAGGAGCGCCCGTTCGACGCGCTGGCCGCACGGCTGGGCATTGATCCCGCACAGATGCTCGCTCGCCTCCGGCGGCTCATGGCCGACGGGACGATCCGCCGCCTCGGGCCCATCTTCGACTCGCGCGGCCTCGGCTACGTATCGACGCTGGTGGCGGCCCGTGTTCCGCCGGCGCGTCTGGCCGAGGTGGCCGCACGCGTCAGCCGGCTCGCGGGCGTCACGCACAACTACGAGCGGCGGCACGCGTACAACCTCTGGTTCACGCTAACCTTGCGCTCGGCACAGGAGTTGGACCGAACGCTGGAAACCCTTCGCCGGGAGACGGGGATCGCCGACTTCCACAGCCTCCCTGCCGTGGCGGTCTACAAGATCCGCGTCCAATTTGACGTGGCGGGCGAGCCGGAGATGCTCGAGGAGGCGGGCGGCCGCGTGTCGGCCAACTCCGAGGCGCTGACGGACGAGCAGAAGGAACTCGTGCGGCTGCTCCAGGACGGCCTGCCCGCTGAGCGCGAGCCTTTCGCGTCTGCCGCGGCGCGACTCGGCTGGTCGCCGGCACGCGTCGTGGCGCAGGTCCGCGAATGGCTTGAGTCGGGCGTGATCAGGCGGCTGGGGGCGGTCGTGCGGCACAGAGACTTAGGCTTTGCGGCCAACGGGATGGCGGTGTTTCGCGTGCCGCCGGACGCCGTGGATGCCGCCGGCCGGAGCCTCGCCACGTATGCCGAGGTCAGCCACTGCTACCAGCGGCGGGCGCTGCCGGACTTCCCCTACAGTCTTTTCGCGATGGTCCACGGCCGGTCGGAGGAAGAGGTCCGCCGGACCATCGCGGCCATGGCCCGCGAGATCGGCCTGCCGGACTACGAGGTCCTGTTTTCGAGCACCGAGTTCAAGAAGGTCTCGATGCGGTACTTCGTGGAAGCGTGCGAGTAGGCCGCCATTTGGGCGCGCTGCGGGCAAGGCTGCCCGCCGCGCACGCTACACGCCCTCCGTGCAAGCCGCCTCGCCCCCGCGTGCCCGGCCGCTCACTTCACGCAGACCGCCGGGCGGCGCTTCGGCGCGCGGGCGGCCTTCTCGATCATCTCTTTCAGCAGGATACGATGACAGGTATTCTCGTCGCGGCATCCGCACAGGAGCGTCACGTTCTGCTTCTCGGCCCGGGCCGCCAGCGCCGCCATCTTGTCCTGCCGGCCCTGCATGGCGGCGCGGTACCGCCTCGCGAACTCGGCCCACGCCACACGCCCGCTCGTCCAGTCCTTGATGAGATCGAGGGGCGTCCCCAGATCCCTTTCCCAGACGTCGACGGCATCCTTGCGGACGCCGCGAGGCCACAGGCGCATGACAAGGACGCGGTACCCGTCGGCGGGCGCCGGTTTGTCATAAATGCACTTGACTCGGATAGGCATAAATTAATGACTCCTTTCCATCGGCCGCCAGGTCCTCTCTCCCGGTTGCGAGTTCGCGCGGCTGCAAGACGGGGCGGTCGCTCCCCCGGCTCGACCGCCCCGTGTAAGTCATTCCCGCTCGTCAAGCGGCGACGGGCACCGCTCAGGATTGCCCTACTCCGCCTCCCACTTGTAGAAATCTCTGATGAGGGCCACCGGCGCGTCGGTGGCGATCCGCGTGGCGCCGGCATGAAACATGTCGTGCATCTGCTTGAAGCGCGTTATGCCGCCCGCAGCCTCGACTTCGGCCGCCGCGCCGGCGATGCGCTTCAGGATCAGGACGTCGCGGACGGTGGCGCCGCTGCGGCCGAAGCCGGTGTGGGTCTTCACGTAATCGGCGCCGCAGTCGACCGCCAGCCTGCACGCCCTGGCCTTTTCGGCATCGGCCAGGTAACAACCTTCGAGGGTGACCTTGAGTACAAGGCCGGTGGCCATTTTCCGGATGGCGGCGATCTCGGCCTGGACATCGCCGTAGCGGCCGCTCTTCATGGCCACGAGGTTGATGACCATGTCGATTTCGCCGGCGCCGGATTCGATCGAGGTGCCCGCCTCGTCGCACTTGGCCCGCAGGCCGGAGTGGCCGAGCGGAATGCCGACGGTCCCGCAGATCGACACCCCCGTCCCCCGCAGGAGCCGCGACGCGTACGACACGCCGTACGGCGCCAGGCAGATCGACGCCAGTCCGTACTCGACGGCCTCGGCGCAGGCCTGCTCAATGTCTCGAAACGTGTGGTCCGGCGCCAGGACCATGTGGTCCACGGCCTTGGCGACCGCCTCGACCGTCATCTCGGCTACGGCTTCTCGCGTAGGCATGATGCTGTCTCCTGATCCGGTTGCAGAACCTATTTCACGGGGACATAGACGACGCTGACGGGCCCGTACGGCCCAGGCTCGACGCCGAACGCGGCATAATCGGTGAACCAGTCGCCGTCGGCGCAGTAGCGGAACCGGAAAGTGCCGCCCGGCAGACGGAGTCTCGCCCTCCAATAACCGTCGGCGGACTTCGCCATGGGGAGCACGCCCTTGCTCCATCCGTTGAAATCGCCCACCAGGTGCACTTCGCGTGCGTGAGGGCGAAGGAACTGGAACTCCACGACGCCGCGTTTCACGGTCACCATGACAAGCCCCTTGCTCCCCCGCGGCCCACTTCGGGCCTTGTTCAGAAGGCCCCGGCGGCCGAGACCTCGGCCAATGCGCGGGCCCCGGATTCCTGCTCGGCCGCCATTTCTGCGAAACCCGATAAGTCGATACAGGCGCATGCGGCCGCCATCGCCGCATACCATGCGTGGATGGGGTACCGCCTGGCCGGCACGTCGACCGGCCACCGGTCGCCCGACTCGTGCCGCGCGGCCGCCTGAACAGCCATGGCCGTCTGGGCGAGGGCTAGCGGCACCATGCCGCCCTCGCGGCTGTCGGAGCAGACTCGCTCGATGTGCTCGGCCGCGTCCTGAAGGTCGTCGAGCCGCAGCGTGCGAAGCCGTCCGCGGATCTCCGGATCCGGGTGGGCATCGGCCGAGGCCAGCAGGGCGAGCCTCAGTCGCACCCGGGCATCCTGCGGGGCACCGACCCACGCCGGCCGCTTCAATTCGGCCACCGCCGTCCACATCGCCGACGCGACCCGGTTGGAGCCGCAATACTGCGGGGCCACGACCTCCGAGAGCCAGACCCTTGCCTTCGGGCCGTACCGCTCATACATAGGATCCAGCAGGTACGGCAGGTGAAGGGTGCCGGAGGCGTAGCCGGAGATCGCATGCCCCCTGGCACTGAAGGTGACTCCCCGGTCCCAGCAGAACGCGCAGGACCGCCCGAGGAGCGTTCGGCCCTCTTCATCGGTCAGCAGCCAGCATGCCGTGGCGTCCATCGTAAGATCTCCTGGCGCCCCCTGCGGCCCGACTCGGCGCCGGGCCGCGCGGCAGGCGCTAGCCAACCCGCACCAGGCTGTTGAGCGTGCCGAAAGGATTGACGACCTGTTCCTGAGCGTCGGCGTCATTCACCCAGACGCCGTCCGCGACGAACTTATACTGGTGCTTCCCGGGCTTGAGCACCACCTTGGCGCGGAACGTCCCGTCGCGATACCTCGACATGCGCCGGCTGCTCGGATCCCACTGGTTAAAGTCGCCGACCAGATAGACCTGCTTGGCATCCGGCATGCCCCTGAACACGAACATCACCTCGCCGCCGTTCTTGTCAGTCAGAACCACCATGGCGTGCTCCTTTCGCCACCCTCAAGTCCGTGAACACCGCCGCCCTTGTGCTTTCAGCGTACCCACGTGCTACCATGTTATTAGTGAACACAAAAAGCAAACCGGTAACAATCCGTGATTTCACGCTTCTTGCCATCAGGGAAACTGGTATCTTCTTATCGGGGATTCCCCGATGCTAGTGGGACCCGATAGGCGGGAGCACGCCGGGGACCGCCGAATGGGCGGAAGAACGGCCATAAACGGGGGAAAACACGCCCCGCAGGTCGGAACCCATCAGGCGGCACGGGAACAGAAAAAGGACCCGCAGGCAGCGTCCGGTCAGGCGGGTTCACGGTCAGGACCGCCGGAGACGCCCCGTGGCGAGGGGGGTTCAGATTCCCCCCGCGAGGTTCTGAACGTAGCGGATGGCGCGCTGGCGCAACTCGGTGGCGCCCTCGAGGTTCATCTTCTGCTTGATGTGGGCCCGATAGGTCTCGATGGTCTTGGGGCTGAGGTGGAGTTTCCGGGCGATCTCGCCCGTGCCGAGCCCCTGGCCGATCAGTTGGAACACCTCGAGTTCCCGGTCGCTGAGGCAGTCGACAGGCGAGCCGGCCTCGGTCCGCCCGTCCACGAACTGGTGCAGGAGGCGCGACGCCATCACGTCGCTCAGGTAGATCCGGCCCGACATGACGCAGCGGATGGCCTCGGGCACCTTCTCGGCGGCCTCTTCCTTCATCATGTACCCGCGGGCCCCGGCGCGCAAGGCGCGCTCGGCGAAAATGTTCTCGTCGGCCATTGAGAGCACCAGCACGGGAAGACGCGGGTACCGGACCTTGATGTCCTTCAAGAGTTCCAGCCCGCTGACGCCCTTGAGCGACAGGTCCACCACCGCCACGTCGGGCATGCAGGCCGCAATCGCCTTGAGCGTGTCGGGCGCACTGGCCGCCTCGCCGCATACCTCCAAGTCGGGCTCATGGCCAATCAACTGGGCCATCCCCTGGCGCACCACCGGGTGGTCGTCCACCACCAGGACCTTGGCCTTCCTCTTCGGCTTCGCCTTGGAGCCTGCCGGCGTTGATTTGGTTGCCATGGACTGTCACTGCCTCCCGTCAGCCGCACCGTCCGTCCAGACGGTGCGGCGACACCCCCGGATTCGCCTTGAGGCGCCCGAGTACGCGGTGTCGATGCTCCTCCGCGCCCTGCCATAACCCACGAGTGCCACGAAGAAAATCTCAGGAGGAGCAAAGTTATAGTAGTAGACCCGGCTCAACTGTCAAGGCAAGAAAAAAGCCGCTTCACGAGACCCTCCAGCGCGAGCGGCCTGTTGCGGCCACCGGCTTCATGCCGGGCAGGATCACGTCGGCCGCTACGCCTTTCGGCAGCGCCAGTGAGACGTCGGTGCCCTTCTTCGTCCGCCGCCACGAGGCCCGGATGATTCCCTGCGGCGTCGGCACGGCGACGGCCGCGCGGTCAGTCTCGGGCATGCCGAGGACCGGGGCAAAGGCGATCCGCCGCCAGGCCAGGTCCTGCTGCATCACGCCGCCGAGCGTGCCTACGAGGTGGTAGATGGGATGGGCCGCCCACGCGTGCGACGTGCTCGAGTTGCCGATGCGGGCGTCGAACGACTCCCACGTGCCGCCCCACCGGATCATCGGCGCCCACATGCGGCGGATGTGCCGGGCCACCTCCAGGCCGTAACCCAGCCGCACCATGGCTTCATAGACATATGCTACCCAGTAACTCGACGGCTGGGCGCCCGGAATCTTCCGGCCCCTTAAGTACGGCATGAGGCGCTTGGCGACCATGTCGGCAGTGCGCTGCGGCCGAAGGCCTGCGAGGATCGCCAGCGTCTGCGTGTGGACACCGTGCACCTTGACCGGCCGGCCGTCGGGCGTGAGGCCGTCGTGGAAGAGACCGGCCCGCCGGTCCCAGAGTTTCGCAAGGACGAGGCGCTTCTGCTCGCCGTGCATTCTGCGCAGGCGCGCGTGCGCAGCCGGAATCTGCGCGGCGCCGGCCATGGCGGCCAACTTCTCAAGCGCTAACACATACCACAAGTTGTAGAGCGTAGACGTCCCGTTCTTGTGGATGTCGCACCAATCCAGGAAAAGCCAGTACCGCGGGTCGTAGCGCAGCAGGCCATTGGCTCCCCTGCCCTCGCCGGCGAAGTAGCCCAGGAGCCTCTCGATCCTCGGCCACTGCTCCTTGAAGAGCGAGAGGTCGGCCGTCTGCCAGTAGTAGTCCCAGATCGTAAGGAGCCAGATGAGCGAGAAATCGGGCAGGATGCAGTTGTGTGCGATTGTCGGCGCATGGCCATAGGTAAGGCCATTCGGCACCTCCTGCCGCGCGATCTGCCGGACGCCGCGCACCAGCAGCCTCGTGTCACCGCACAGGTGCAGCGTGTTACGGACCTGGACGCGTGCATCGCCCCACCACTGGGCCTGCTCGCGCCACGGCGTGTCGACGTAGGAGTCCATGGCGCAGATGCGCTGCGTGCGGACCGAGATGCGGTAGATGTCGCTGAGGACCGGGTCGTTCGTGGCGAACTGACCCGTGACGTTCATCGGGTAGACCGTCTCGCGGTAGGCCAGTCTCAGGCGCAGGGGCCGCCGCGTGTCGCGGGCGATGGCCACGAGGTACCGGTGCCCGAGCGGCTGGAAGAACTCGTGCCGCGTCTTCCCCTTCGCCAGGACCAGCCGCGCGGTCATCGACGCGCCGCAGGCCGACCACTTGTCGGCCATGATGGGCGACCCGTCGGCCTCGAGGCCCTCGGTGTGGAAGAAGTCGACGATCTCGCCGCCGGCGGCGCCGTCGGCCTCGACGATGAGCGTGCCGAACGCCAACTGCCCCAGGTCGATGCTGACCGCGGCCAGGCGGTCGCGGCCCGTGGCGGGCAGCGTGACGGCAAAGCCGCTCTTGGCCGGCCGCCCCGGGGGCGCCGGCCGCCACCTCAGTTTCTCGCGCTCGGTGTAGTACATGCCTTGAGTAGGGTTGTGCCAGTCGCGGTAACCTTCGCCGCAGCGGCCCTCGGCGGCAGCCACGGTCCGCCTGTAGGCAAGGACTTCGGAACCGAGGTTCGGCATGCCCCGCGGCTCAAGGTCGTGCCACGGCATCGCGCCGAACGGGACGGTCCGCTTGAGTTCCTCCCAGCCCGCCGGCGCGCGCGGCGACCGGATCCACGACTGGTCGTCGAGCCGCGCATCGACGTGTTCCTGGAAGTTGATCTGCATGCTCAGGCGGGCCGTGTCGCGCTTGTGGGCGGGGCAGGCCCGCATCATCCAGTCCAGGCCGCTCAGGATTGCGGTCTTCCCCCACACGCCCGCGCACAGCATTCCCGCTGCGCCCTGGTGCAGATACTGGAACGTGCTCGTGGCCGAGTTGTACCCCTCGATGCTGATCCAGTTGTGGCCGCGCGCCAGGTACGGCGCCAGGTCGTACTCATCGTACGGCCACGACACCTGGTAGCCGCGGGCCGGGCCGCGCCCCACGTACCGCCCGTTCACGAACAGGCGGTAGCACTGGTCGGCCGTGATGAACATCGGCGCCTTCGGGGGGACGCGCGGCAGCCGGAAGTCGCGCCGGAACTGCGCGTACGTGTTGTGCATCTGGTAGAAGTCGACCGGCCAGACCCAGGTCGCGCGGCACAGCGGATGATTCGGTTCCACGCAATCTTCTCCTTTGAGCCTTCGCGCCAGCCTGACGCGCGGCGGGTCAGGAAGCCCGGCGCGGCAGCGGCGGGGGATTACCGCGCGAGCACCGCCGCCAACTCTGTTACGGTGGCGGTGCCAGTGGTGCCGATCCTCTTGGAGGTGACGGCCCCGGCGGCGTTGCCTAGTTCGGCGGCCTCGGCCGGCGTGGCCCCGGCCGCCAAGGCCATAGCGATGCTCGCCAGGACCGAGTCGCCCGCGCCGCAGGAGTCGATGGGCGGCTCCAGGGGAATCCCCTCGATGCGGGCCACGCGCCGGCCGTCGGCCACCAGGACGCCGTCGGCCCCGAGCGTCACGAAAACCTGGCGGCCCAGGTCGCTCGACCAGCGTTCGGCCAGGGCCGACAGGTTGGCCCCCTCCTCGGCCGCGCCGAAGTGCCGCGCCAGTTCCGACCGGTTCACCTTGATCCGCACGTCGGCGAAGTCGCCGATAGACGTGCGGCTGTCGGCGATGAAGACCTTCTTCGGGAACCGCCGCGCGAGGGCCGCCACCTCGGCCTTCACGCGGCGCGTCAGCACGCCGTTGGCCGGCTCGGGCACCTGGTCCATCGCCACGACGACATCGGTCTTGGCGACGGCCGCTCGCAGGCCGGCAATGATGTCATCCTCGAGGGCGGCAGGCGTCGGGGTGCGGCTGCGGATGTCGAGGCGGCTGAGTTCCTCCGGCGGCCGGCCGGGGCGGACGATAATCGGCTTGGTATAGGTGAACGTGGCGCGGTCGGGCCGCACAAGGAAGTGCCGCAGGTCCACGCCCATGCCCTCGAGCGCGCGGCGAAGTTCCAACCCTTCGCCATCATCGCCCGAGAAGCCCACCGCCATCAGAGTCTTCGGCCCCAGGGCGGCCAGGTTCGCCAGCACGTTTCCGCCCGCGCCCGGCTGCGGCCGCACGGCCACCACGTTATGGACCGGCAGCCCCGTCTCGAGCGACGTCTCCGCCAGCGCCGGGTCGATGTGCAGGTAGCGGTCCAGGGCGACGTCGCCGATGAGGACCACGCGGATCGCCCTGTAACCCGATGTGATTTTTTTGAAGCGTTCAGCCTTCACGCCTCGGCCTCCAAGACCGCCGGATGGCATGCCCACGGCCTACCCGCCGCGGCAGGGAATCCTTTGCATGGCCATGCCGCCCGCCGATACGCCCGCAGTCGATGCTTCTTTCGTGTGCTGCGGCCCGCCGCGGCGCACCGTGGCACATAACGGCGCGGACCGTCAGCGCACCGGCAACGGCCGGCCATCGCCAAACAGCAGGCGCACCAACTCGCCGTGCGCGGCAAAGTCCGGGATGATGATGTCGGCGCCAGCCTGGATGAGGCGGTTGCGTTTCCACGCATTGACTCGTCCGCCTCCGGCAGCCTCATCGCTCGCAACGCCGACCGCATAGCCGCCCACCTCCTTGGCATTGGCAATCTCAACAAAGCCATCGCCAAAGACGAGCAGTTCCTCGCCGCAGATGCGGTTCTCGGCCAGGAGCCGCGCGATGACGGCCGCCTTGCTCGATGCCTCATAATCGTCGCGGGCGCCGTAAATGTGCGGCCCGAAGTAGCGGGCGACGTCCAACAGCCGCGCCTCCTCGCGGACGTACGGCTCGTCGGTTCCCGACGCGGCCGCCATGACGAGGCCGCGGGCCGCAAGGGCCTCCAGGAGCGGCCGCACGCCCGGCAGAAGCATCGCGTCGGGCGGCACGGCGCCTGCGGCGAGGGCCTCGCGCCGCCGGGCGATGTGCTTCATCAACCGACGGATATACTCGGCCTTGTACTCCTTGGGGTCGCGCGGCTTTCCGCCGAACTCGGCCACGCGCGCGGCCAAGCGGATCATCTGGTCGATCGTGGGCCGGCCGGTCGTCTCTTCCACGTCGGCGGCCATCAGGGTCTCGATGCGCTGCCGCGCGAGGCCCTTCGCCACGGGGGCCAGAACCTCGACCATCATCGGGATCATGACGCTCGGCCAGCCCTCGCGGATGAGCGAGAGCGTGCCGTCGAAGTCGAAAAGGACGAACCGGAACCGCCGGCCCTCGGGCGGACGGACGATTTCGATGTTCGCGGCCATTTCGCAACTCATCGTGGGCGCGAGTGTACGCCGGTCCGGCTCCGCCGTCCAGCGTCAAGGCGCCACATTATTTTGCGCTTGCGTCGGCACACCGCCTGTAGGCAAATAGAAGGGAGGGAAAGGGAGACGCCATGCTCGAAGCCGCCAAGACGCCCGCCGCCGTCGTCTGCCAGCAGGGCCTGGACCCGGAATCTATCAAGGCTCATTTTGCCGACCATCTCAAGCATACGCTGGCGCGCGACCACTACACCGCCACACCGCACGACCGGTACCTTGCCCTGGCCATGGTCGTCCGGGACCGCCTGGTCGAGCGGTGGATCAAGACCCAAGAGACCCACCACGATCGGCACGTCAAGCGGGTCTACTACCTCTCGCTGGAGTACCTGACCGGCCGGTCGCTGGGCAACAACGTCATCAACCTCGGGATCGAGGCGGCGGTCGAGAAGGCGATGGCGGACCTCGGGCTGAACTGGGTGGACCTGAGGGACGAGGAACTCGACGCCGGCCTCGGCAACGCCGGCCTGGGCCGGCTGGCGGCCTGCTTCCTTGAGTCGCTGGCCACGATGCAGGTTCCCGCGATGGGCTACGGCCTGCGCTACGACTACGGCATCTTCCGCCAGCACATCCAGAACGGCTGGCAGGTGGAGCAGCCCGACGACTGGCTGCGCGGCGGGCACCCGTGGGAAATCCCCCGGCCCGACTACCTCATCCCCGTCCAGTTCGAGGGCCGCGTCGAGACTGGCCGCGAGGGAGGCCGCCTGACGTTCCGCTGGGTCGACACGCGCGACGTCCTCGGCATGCCCTACGACATCCCGGTGGTCGGCTACGGCGGGCAGACGGTCAACACGTTGCGCCTGTGGAGCGCCCGGGCGGCGCAGGAGTTCGACCTCCAGGACTTTGACCAGGGCGACTACGTGGCCGCCGTCCACTCCAAAGTGATGGCCGAGAACCTGACGAAGGTCCTCTACCCCGCCGACGCCGTGTACGCCGGCCGGGAACTGAGGCTGCGGCAGGAATACTTCTTCGTGGCGTGCTCGCTCTTCGACATCCTGCGCCGGTTCAAGGTCGACCGCGAGGGCTGGAGCGAACTGCCGCACCGCATCGCCGTCCAGATGAACGAGACCCACGCCGCGCTGGCCGTCCCGGAACTGATGCGCCTCCTCGTGGACCGCGAGGGCATGGGGTGGGAAGCGGCCTGGGACCTGGTGGTCCGCTCGCTGTCGTACACGAATCACACGCTGATGCCCGAGGCGCTCGAGCGGTGGCCCGTGGACATGATCGAGCGAATCCTGCCCCGGCACCTACAGATCATCTACGAAATCAATCGCCGGTTCCTGAAACTCGTTGCCGACCGCTACCCGGGCGACCTCGAGCGGCAGTGCCGCATGAGCCTGATTGAAGAAGGCGCCGTGCGCCAGGTGCGGATGGCGCCTCTGGCGATCGTAGGGTCGCACGCCACCAACGGCGTGTCGGCCATCCATTCGCGGCTCCTGAAAGCCAGCGTCGCGCCCGACCTGGCCGAGATGTACCCGGGGCGGTTTTGCAGCGTCACCAACGGCGTGACGCAGCGCAGGTGGCTCCTGAAGGCGAACCCGGCCCTGGCAGACCTCATCACCAAGACCATCGGCAGCGGATGGATCACCGACCTGCGGCAACTGGCGCGCCTGACACCGCTGGCCGAGGACGCCGCCTTCCGCCAGCGGTTCATGGCCGTCAAACGCCAGGCCAAGACGGTCCTGGCGGACTACCTGCGGGCCAAGTACGGCTGGAAGATCGATCCCGACACGCTCTACAGCGTTCTGGTGAAGCGCATCCATGAATACAAGCGGCAATTGCTGGCCGTCCTGGGCCTGATGATCCGCTACAACCGCTTGCGAAGCAAGGCGCCTCCCGACGTTCCGCCGCGGACCCTTGTCTTTGCCGGCAAGGCCGCCCCGAACTACACGATGGCGAAACTCATCATCAAACTCATCCACAACGTGGCATCCGTGATCAACAACGACCCGGCCGCCGCGCGGCTCCTGCGGGTCCATTTTGTGCCGAACTACCGTGTGTCGCTGGCCGAGCGGATCATGGCGGCCGCCGACCTCTCGGAACAGATCTCCACCGCCGGCACCGAGGCATCCGGCACCGGGTGCATGAAGTTGATGCTAAACGGCGCCCTGACGATCGGCACGCTCGACGGGGCCAACATCGAGATCGCCGATGAGGTCGGGCCCGACAACATCTTCATCTTCGGCCTGACGGCCGAGCAGGCCTCCGCCCAGGCGGGGCGCCACGACCCGCAGTCGGTCTACCGGCAGGACGCCGAGATCCGCGAGGCCCTGGACCTGATGTTCTCGGGCCACTTCAACCCCCAGGAGCCGGGCATCTTCGCCCCCCTCCGCGCGGCCCTGCTGGACCAGGGCGACCGGTTCCTGTGTCTGGCCGACCTGCGGTCGTACGTCGATACGCAGGACCGGGTGGATGCGCTGTACCGCGACCCGCACGCGTGGGCCCGGAAGGCGATTCTCAACGTGGCGCACTCGGGAAGGTTCTCGTCGGACCGGGCGATCGGCGAGTACGCCAGGGAGATCTGGCACGTCGGCCCCTGCCCGATCGAGATGGACCCGGTCCCGAAGATGTGACCCGCGGCAGCGCCGCCCGGGCAGAAAGCGACGGCCACGCCGCCAAGGGCGTGGCCGCGGAGAAGTCGCCTTCAGAGCACTGCTACTTGAGGTCCACCGACGCCACTTCCTCGGCGGGGTCGGCGATGGAGTTCGCCTTGATCGCATCGGACGAGATGGAGAAGAGGCAATCGCCGATCTGGAACGTGCGCTCAACCGGCGTATCGTGCTTGACCTCGCCCATCCGGGTGAACCCGTCCGCCGCATCAACGTGGAAGACCTGAAGGCCCACATCGTAGCCCCACCACGTCTCGGCCACCGGCAGGGCCAGCACGCCGTAGTCCGGGAAGTAGGAGAAGGCGTGCGGGTCCCACTCGGCCGCCGAGAATCCGCTCCAGGCGCCGTCGGTAAGCACGTACTTGTCGACGAGGGTCGGGTGGGAGAGGTCCGAGACGTCGAAGAGCGACAGTTGCAGGCCCTGGACCCGGCCGGTGCCGGGGTCGGCGTCGCGCCCGAAACCGATGAGGTGGGTCGAGTCCATCGGATGCAGATAACTCGAATATCCTGGAATCTTCAGTTCGCCCGCCACCCGCGGGTTGGCCGGACCGCTCAGGTCCAGCGCGAACAGCGGGTCGACCTGGCGGAACGTGACCACGAAGCCGCGATCCTGCATGAACCGGACGGACCGGATCTGCTCGCCCAGCGCCAGGCCCGTGATGCTGCCGACGATGTTCAGGTCGGCCCCCCGCTGCCCCAGGACGAACACGTTGCTCGACAGGCCGTCACCGGAGTCAGTGGTGGCGATGCGGAAGTTGCCCTCGTACTCGTCCATGGAATACTGGTCCAGGACGCTGCCGGCCACGGACCCGGTGGCGGCCAGCGGCACGCCGTCTTTCGTCAGGTCGAACTTGTAGATGAAGGTCGTCGGGCCCCAGTGCCACCGCCTCGTCGCCGGCTGCCAGGAGGTGGAGGCCATGTAGAGGCTGCCGGTCGAAGCGTAGACGGTGCCGCCCAGCCCGAACGTCGACGTGGTCGACACCGGCCCGGCGCCGTCGTCCACGTCGAACACCGCCACGGAGACCAGGGCGTTGCCGGACGGATGGGCGGGGATGTACATGGACGGGGCCTCGGCCAGCGCCCCCTCGACGGTATCCTCCCCGCCCGCGCCCTGGACCCTGGTGCTGTAGGACGGCAGCAACTTGTCGAGATCGGCGGTTTCCAGCCGGGTGACGTAATCGTCCTGGCTCTCATATGTGTACATACAGGGATTATCGGGATCCGCGATGATTTGCGGCTCGGGCAGCGGCGAGTCGTTCTGCACCACCAGGATGACGCGGTCGCCCACGGCGCGCGAACCGGCCAGCCACCCGTCCAGGTAGGTTTCCTCGGCAACAGCCGGCTGGGACCGGTCGGTCACGTCCAGCACGGTCACCTTGATCCGCGGGTCCCAGTGCCAGCGCCATGGCATCAGCGACACGCCCGCATCGGCTGTCAACAGGGGCGCGGCATACCCCGTCATCGGGATCACCGGCCCGGAGTCGTAGATCTCGGAAAGCACCGTGAGCCGGGCTTCGCCGCTGACCGGGTCGTCGTAGAGATACAGGGCCAGCGGGCTGCCCTCGATGGTCTGGCGGCTCTCGACGTGCGCATCCTCGGCCGGCCACGAACTCGCGATGACGATTTCCTGGCCGTGCAACAGGTATATATAATTCCCGTCGGTCTTGGCGATGTCGCCTTCCTCGACGCCGGCCACCTGGTTATTGGTTCCCGAGTGCGAAGGCGCCCCGGTGCCGGCTTCCGGCAGAGCCGCCAGGAAGGACATGTTGCCGTCCATCGCATACACGATGGGGCCGCCCCCGCCGCCCTTCCACCACGGCCACCACCAGCGCACCGTGGTGCCGAAGAGGCCGCCCCACTGGGCCACGGCGGTCTTGACGAGCCAGTCGCGCAGGGCCTCGTCGGTCCCGAGAGGCTTGATCGGGTTGGCGTCGTCGTCCTGGACCAGGATGTCGGAGCGGTCCGTGGCCGGGCTGTCGACGTTCGCTTCGGCGTAGATGTAATCCTTGCCTGGGCCGCCGCAGAGGAGGTCCCTGCCCCCGCCGCCGCGAAGCGTATCGCCGCCCGCGTCGCCGTAGAGATCGTCGGCCTCTGGCCCGCCGATGAGCGTGTCGTCGCCCCGGCCGCCGTGGGCGGTAACGGGAATCAGGCGCTTGCCCCCCGACGTGTCGACGCGTATGGTGTCGTCGCCCCGACCGGCATTGATGAAAATGCGCCGCAGGCATCTTTCGGGCCGCGTGGCGACGACCTTGCCGTTGACCGTTGCGCGGAGCATCGACGGGTCGTCCGGGTCGCGATCGACGACGATGGTGTCGTTCAGGTTGGCCTTATCGTGGTCGCCGGTGATGGTCCAGAGACCGCCATGGCTCAGGAGGAGGCGGTCTTCAAGCCTCTCGAAGGCAGTGACCTCGCAGCATCCGACAGGGTGTGCCTCGATCAGACTGCCCTGGCGCGGGCGGCGACGTTCGGACATGGTCCTCTCCCAAGATGGGTGCGCAGTAATGATACTCCAAATCAAGGGGATGTCAAACACACAAAGTCACAAACCGGCCGGTTGCAGCGCCCTCGTCCTCAATTCACAAGTGCCACCGACAGCGAGACTTACGCCCGCGCCGCCTCGCCGGCGGTCTCGCGATGCTCCTGGCGCGCAAGGCCGACCCGACAGGACACCTGGGAGGCCGGCGGCCGGTTGCCGCCAGATAGGACTACAACACCACTTAAGGCTTTGCGCTCCGCAGACGGCGTGAAGATGCTTTACAGGTCGCGGCAAAGGCGGTCTAATGAGAAGAGGTGACCCATGATCGCCCCCAACGTGCCGCTTCCTAAAGGCAAGATCGCTGACTTCTGCCGCCGGCATCATATCCGCCGGCTGGCCTTCTTCGGCTCCGTGCTGCGCGAGGATTTCCGGCCCGAGAGCGACATCGACGTGCTGGTTGAGTTCGACCCGGATCACGTGCCGGGATTCATTGCCCTTCATGCCATCGAGGCTGAACTGGCCGCCATCCTGGGCGGACGCAAGGTGGACCTGGTGACGCCAGGCTTCCTCAACCATCGCATCCGCGACCCGGTGCTGGCCCAGGCGGAGGTCGCCTATGCCGAAGGATGACCTCGTGTATGTCGGCCATATGCCGGACACCGCCCGCAAGGTGGCCGACAAGGTCGCGTCCCTCGGCAGGAAAGACTTCGACAAAGACGAGAACCTGCGCATCGCCGTGGCCCATCTCATCCAGGTCATCGGGGAGGCCGCACGGCGGGTATCGCCTGCTTTCCGCGACGCGCACCCCGAAATCCCCTGGGAGGCCGTCGTAGGCATGCGACATAAAGTCGTCCATGATTACATGAATGTCGATGACAACGTGGTATGGCAGACGGCCACGCAGGAGATGCGGGCACTGATAGCATCGCTGGAATCTCTGATACGTTCCCGGCGGGGCCCTCCCTGACGGGTCGAGGATGACCCCCCATTCCCCGGCAGGGAGCCCCCATGCGATACGATCTGGTGATAACCGGCGTCCTCGGATTGCTGGCAGCCTTCGCTTGCCTGATCCACACCGCCGCCCGGGCGGCGGAGCCCCTGCCGGCCGATTGGCTTGCCCGCTGGCGCGATCCGCCCCCGGAGGACCGGCCGCTTCAGATCGTCCACGGCATCGACCCGCGCGGCGTCCTGCGGGACGGCATGGGCCAGATGGTGGCAGGCGCCGATCCGGGCAAGGCCGTGATGGCCGGGATCCAGACCTACAAGGACCTCGGCGTTGGCGGCATCGTCTGCAACGTCGCGTTCAAGGACTACATGCGAAGCGAGGAGAAGTTCAAGGTCCTCGTCGACGGCATCGAGGCTTGCTCCAAACTGGGCCTTGTCGCGTGGCTGTATGACGAAGACGGCTACCCGAGCGGATCGGCCGGCGGCCTCGTGCTCAAGGAGAATCCGGCCTTCGAGGCCTTGGAACTGGCGTACGACGCGAGCCGCAGCGACCCGTTCATCCTCCGCCCCGCCTACGAGTTCACGCACGCCAGCAACAACTACTATGCGGCGCGGCGGTACGTGAACCTGCTCGACGACAGGGCCACCCGCTCTTTTCTCGCGCACACGCATGAGGTTTACTGGAAGCGGCTCCAGCCGCATTTCGGAAAGACCATCCAGGCGATGTTCACCGACGAGCCGTCGCTCATCGCGGTGAACCTCGGGCAGATCCCCGAGAAAGCCCGCCAGAACGTACCCGTGGTTGACCCGCTCGATCCGAACGTCCGCGCCCTGCCCGCCGTGCCGTGGGGCTACGACCTTGTCGAGCAGTACCGCAATCGCTACGGCGACGATCTCATGGCCCAGCGCCGGAGCCTGTTCGCAGGCGATTCGGCCGAAGACCGGAAAGTGCGGCGGCAATTCTGGGGCCTCATCGCCGACCTCGTGGCCGACCGCTATTTCGGGGCGATCCGGGACTGGTGCGGCAAGCACGGCATCGCCTCCTCCGGCCACACGCTGTGGGAAGAGGCGGTCATGCACCATCCCGCCTTGGAGGGCAACGGCCTGAAGGCCTTGGGCCGCATGGACATTCCGGGCCTCGACGTGCTCTCGTCGGACCCGGAAGCCGTCCTCCATGAAGGGTGGCTGGCGGCGGCGATGCCGGCTTCGGCCGCCGTCCTGACCGGCCGGCGCCGCATCATGACCGAGGTCAGCGACTTCAGTCAGAAGATGGGCGGCCAGGGACCCGCCGGCCTTCCCGAGATGCAGGCGGCGGCCGCGTGGCAGGCCGCCTGGGGCATCACGGAGTTCACGCTCTACTATTCCATCGCCGACCGCCCGCACGAGAAGTACCGCGCGTACGGCGACTACGTCGGCCGACTCAACTGTGTCTTGAAGCCCGCGCGGCTTGCGACCGAAGTACTCCTCTACTACCCCGTGCAGGACCTGTGGGCGGAGTATCGCCCGGTGGCAGAGCCCCTGCGTCTGGAGTCGCAGACGCCGCTGGCCCAGCGGCTGGTCAACTCATTCCTCCGCCTTGGCCGCACACTCTCTCGGAGCCAGGTCCCGTTTACCCTGATTGACCACGAGTTCCTGGCCTCCGCCGAAGTCGCCGCCGGGGGGACCCTCAAGGTCAAGGACCATGCCTTCAAGGCCATCCTGCTGCCGGACGGAGTGGAATTGCCCGCCGCGGCGGCGCGGGTGGTTGCAGACTTCCGTGGGAAAGGCGGGCAGGTTCTCGCCGACGGACTTGATGCGGCCAGACTCTCCGCCGCCGTGATTCTCGAAACGCTGAAGCCGCCGTATCGAATCACGCCGGCATCGGACCGAATCGTTCTCGGCAGGTTCCAACGCGACAGCCGCCCGGTCCTCCTGCTCGTCAACGTCGGCCGCGCGCCTTACGCCGGGCGCCTGACGGTTGAGGTCGGAAGCGCGTGGCACGTCATGGACCCCGCGACGGGAACCGTCGAGGCCGCCCAGGCCGACGGCCCGGACGGCCTTCGCCTTACGCTTGCCGCGCGGCAAGCGATGCTTGTCATAGGGAGCCGATGAGCGCGGCGGCGAGTTCGCCGCTAAGGCTCTCGCCAGAGTTTCGCGCCGCTCTTCATGCCTTCATCGAAATCGCCGATGAAGCGCCACCAATTCTCCAGCGGCTTACCGTTGTAGGTCAGGCCGTTGGCGGCGCCGGGGATGTTCTGCATCCAGTAGATGAACCACTTGATGCTGCTCCCGCCCCACTTGTCGCAGTTGATGGGCTGCTTCTTGCCCGTGCCATCGGGCTTCCAGTCTTCGATGTCGCTGTCGACGGATCGCTTGCTCGCCCAGTCGTAGTCCCCCACGGCGTTGGGCGGATAGTGCGACCAGCCGCAGCCGGGATGGACGATCTTGTGCGACTTGTCGCTGCCGACGAACTTCCCCCAGAAAAGGAGCGATGCCCACTCGTCTGGCGGCGTGCGGTCGCGGCCGTCCACGTAGTTCAGGACCGCCTCGATCTGGTGCATGTGGTCCTCGGTCGCCTCCGACGGCCCGCGCTGGTAGTTATAGTGGTACACCGTGTAGGTGTTCTTGAGAACGGGCAGGTCCTTGGGGTCGCGGTTGGAGTTCGAGATGTCGCCGAAGGAACTGGCCATGTTCGATTCCCACAGTCCCACCACGCCGCCGTGATACCCCCAGATCCAGACCTCCTTGACGCCCTTGCCCTCGACCCAGTCTTTGATGTTGATGTCTTCCATGATCTTGTTATAGTCGGTGAGCGGGGCACCGGCCCCGGTCTTGGGCCGGGTGGGCAGCGGCGCGAGGAACTCGTAGGTCTTCAGAACGGTGAACTTGAGGCTAGGCTTGGCCTGCGGGTCCTTGTAGCCGTGGTAGCGCGAGCCTTCGGTGAGCGCGGCCGCGACCTCCTGCGTCATGCGCTCGGTCTTGGCCCGGGTGGCCTCGAGGGTCTCGCCCCAGTCGCCCGTGACCGACTGGTCGATGCGGTCGCCCTTGACCGGGAAGTACTTGACCACGACGACGGGTATCTCCCAGGGGCCCGCCGCACCCTTCGCGGCCGCCGTGCACCCGGCGCCGAGGCCGACGATGGCGCCGATCGCCAGCACGCCGGCGATGCGCCGGAAACCTGCCATCCAGCGAGCCATGTCCTTCCTCCTCGCCCCCCACCGTCCATCATGCGTCCGCAGCCGCCAGGCGACGGGCGTTGCGGCGGCGATCGCTCTCGCGCAGGAAGCGCTTGCGCAGGCGGATTGACTTGGGCGTCAATTCCACCAGTTCGTCGTTCTCAATGTACTCCAGCGCCGCCTCCAACGACAGCCGCCGCGGCGCCTTCAGGACCACAGTGAAGTCCTTCGTCGAGGCCCGCATGTTCGTAAGTTTCTTCTGCCGGACCACGTTGACGGCGATGTCGTCGTCCTTGCAGTGCTCGCCGACGATCTGGCCTTCGTAGACGCGGTCGGTCGGCTCGACGAACATCGTGCCGCGATCCGCCAACTGGTCGAGCGCATAGGCCCTGACTGCGCCGGTGTCGGTGGCCACCATGACGCCGTTGGCCCGCCCGGCGATGTCGCCGCGTACCTTGTCGTACCGGGCGAAGGTGTGATGCATGATCGCCTCTCCGGCGGTGGCCGTGAGCATGCGGCTGCTGAGGCCGATGAGCCCGCGCGCCGGAATGATAAACTCCAGGTGGGCCAGGTCGCCGCGCGTGTCCATCTTGAGGACTTCGCCGCGCCGGTCCCCCACGAGTTGCATGACGGGGCCGAGGCAGTCGCGCGGCACGTCGACCGCGAGGTGCTCCAGCGGTTCCTGCCGCTCGCCGCCCACCTCCTTGTAGATGACCTTCGGCTTTCCGACGGTCAGTTCGTACCCTTCGCGCCGCATATTCTCAAGAAGAATCCCGAGGTGCAGCAGGCCGCGGCCCGACACCTCGAACTCGTCGAGGGTCTCGCCCGGCCCCACGCGCAGGGCCACGTTCGACTGGAGTTCCTTGTCGAGGCGCTCGCGCAGGTGGCGGCTGGTGACGTACTTGCCGTCCTCGCCCGCAAAGGGTCCGTCGTTGATGCGGAACGTCATGTGCAGCGTCGGCTCGTCGACGTGCACGGCGGGCAGCGCCTTGGGGTTCTCAGGGTCGGCCAGCGTGTCGCCGATGTCGACCTTCTCGAGGCCGACCACGGCGCAGATGTCGCCGGCGTCGATGTGGTCCACTTCGATGCGGCCGAGACCCTCGAATTGCATCAACTGGCTCACGCGCTGCCTGACCTGGCGGCCGTGCCGGTCAATCGTCAGGATGTCCTGGCCGGCCCGCAGCGTCCCCGCTACGACCCGGCCAATGCCGATGCGGCCGACGTAGTCGCTGTAATCGAGCGTCGTGATGAGCACCTGGAGCGGGGCCCCCGCATCGAACGGCGGCGCCGGCACGTGCCGGATGATCGCGTCGAACAGCGGGTGGATGTCGCCCGAGCCGTCGGTCGGCAGGTGTTCGGGGTCGGTCGTCGCCCAGCCGTCGCGGCCAGAGGTGTAGATGATCGGGAAGTCGAGGGCGTGGTCGTCGGCCCCGAGATCCACCAGTAGGTCGAAGACCTCATTCAGCACCGCCGCGGCGCGCCGCTCCGGCCGGTCCATCTTGTTGATGACCACGATGGGCTTGAGGCCGCTGGCCAGGGCCTTGGCCAGGACGTACCGCGTCTGCGGCATGGTGCCGTCGACGGCGTCGACCAGCAGGAGCGCCCCGTCGGCCATCTTGAGGACGCGTTCCACCTCGCCGCCGAAATCGGCGTGGCCGGGCGTGTCGACGATATTAATGTGGTAGTCATTGCCGGCGCGGTCCGTGTAACGGATGGCACAGTTCTTGGCCAGGATCGTGATGCCGCGCTCGCGCTCGATGGGGTTGGAGTCCAGGATGCAGTCGCCTTTGAGTTCGCCGGCCCGGAACTGGCCGCTCTGGCGGAGCAACTGGTCCACGAGGGTGGTCTTCCCGTGGTCGACGTGCGCTATGATGGCTACATTGCGGATTTCTCGACGGTTCATGGCAACTCTCTGAAAGGGGAAACCTGCGAACCTGCAACATCGACAGCCGAAAGGGACTACTCGCCCCGGGGGGTATCGTGGGGTTTCAGCCGTCCGGCAGCAAAGCCGCGCCCGAAGGCCAGGTCGCCCAGCGCCACGCGGCCCGGCCGGCCCGAAGCCGAAAGAGTAGAAACGAGCAACCGCAACGGATTCCCGGAACCTGCCCGATTGATCATTGGTAGACAATTTATAGCGGAAACCCGCAGAGCAGTCAAGCCCGGGCCCGCCAACAGCCGATATTTACCCAGCGAATGCGAGGCGAATACGGCTTGACAATACCAAGGCGGTGGCTCTATTCTTACTGGCCGGTTCGCCACGTCACCCTCAATACAGGAGACGGCCATGAAGAAAGCCCTGCTGTGCCTCGTCGCGGTTGGCGCTCTGATTATCCTCGGTTGCAGCGGGAGCGGTCCGGGGACCCCGGCGCCCTCCTCGTCATCGGAGAAGGAGTACTCCAAACTCTACAAGCAGTACTCCACCAAGTTCCACGAGAAGATGGCCCAGGACGTCGAGTCCCTGAAGGGGGACGAGATCGGGGCTGAAGCAGAACGCATCTGGGAGGAAACATTCGGCCCACGCCAAGCCCTCCTCAAGCAACGGGCTGCCGAAATCCTGAGGGACCTCGATGCCGCGCCGGCCATCGCGGACACCGGCGAGAAAATCGACGGCCTTCCGGCGTGCACGGTGGGCGGCACCACCTACGTTGAGATCGCAAAGTTCAGCCCTGGCACGGCCGCGCCCCAGCCGAAGGAAGGCATCTGGAAGCACCTCCTGTGGAATCCCCTCAGCGCCGCGCAGTTGACCCTGAACACTTGGCTGGGCTTCATCCTGCCGCAGAGGGCCTTGGCCAACCGTTCGGTCACGTCGAACCATGCCGGCCTTACGTGGGAGGCCATCGACCGCAATCCCGACAAGCCCAAACTTGCCCTTCGCCAGGGGCCCGTGGTCTTCACCGTGAACCTGTCGGGGATGGATGGCTACTACAAGGTGGACCAGATGCGCTTGCTGCGGCCAAAGGCCATGAAGTCCATCTT
>Ga0315280_10001765_pt1 | contig 36287 bp, 41 predicted proteins | sample YL17G06_40_MG_FD_203697 | JGI IMG/M metagenome (GOLD analysis project Ga0315280, IMG submission 203697) | Sediment microbial communities from Yellowstone Lake, YNP, Wyoming, USA - YL17G06_40 | ecosystem: Environmental > Aquatic > Freshwater > Lake > Sediment | place: USA: Wyoming | collected... | reverse complement strand
AGCAGCATACAGTAGTAACAGACGACGGCGGCACCAATGCCTATCGGGATTCCCATCATCGGCGAGACAAAGCCGGCAGCGGGAGTAATGGCGACCAGGCCGGCGACAGCCCCGGTGGCAATACCCAGCACAGTAGGGCGCCGGTAAATCCAGCTCAATATCATCCAGGTTGTGGCGGCAGCAGCGGCTGAAGTATTAGTAGTGACAAAGGCACTGGCGGCCAGCCCCCCTGAGGTGAGGGCACTGCCGGCATTAAAACCAAACCAGCCGAACCAGAGCAAGCCGGCACCAAGCACCACCATCGGGATATTGCTTGGCTCCATTGGTTGCTTCTCCAAAAAGCCCTTGCGCGGACCAAGCAGCCAGGCTAAAGCCAGTGCCGATATTCCAGCATTTATATGAACCACGGTGCCACCAGCGAAGTCGAGAGCCCCCAGTTTAGCCAGCCACCCGCTGTTACCCCACACCCAGTGGGCTACCGGGCAGTAGACAAAGGTTAACCAGAGAACAGAAAAGACAAGGAGAGAGCTGAATTTCATCCGCTCAACCACCGCCCCGGTAATCAGGGCGACGGTGACGATGGCAAACATTGCCTGAAAAATCATAAAAGCAAGATGCGGAACCGTGGTCGCATAGACCGAGGAAGGCTCCTGACCTACCGTTCTGAGTCCAATCCAGTCAAGCCCGCCGATAATGCCCCATTTGTCCGGGCCAAAGCTCAGGCTATAACCATAGAGCACCCAGAGTAGACCAACCAGAGCCAGGATGGCAAAGCTCATCATAATGGTAGAAAGGATGTTCTTCCTCCTCACCATGCCGCCATAGAACAGGGCGACGCCCGGTGTCATCAACATCACCAGCGCTGAAGAAATCAGGAGCCAGGCAGTATCGGCAGAATTAACCGGCATCTAAAAACCTCCTTTACTCAGTAGGTATAAAGCCTGCCATACGGTCGAAGCCAGCGAGGGAAGAGTTTTATAAAATCATGTTTTAATATCTCCGCGGACTTACCGCCAAAATGAGCGGCAAACTCGCCAACGAGTTTCTGAAGAAGCTGGTAGTCTTTTTCTTCCAGTGGAGCGCTGCCTACCTCTTTGCCCAGTTGATAATCTTTGACATTCCCCCGTAGATAGATGACGCCCCCGTGCATACCGGTGCCAATAAATCTCGCCTTGTGATATTCCCCTTCGCCCAGATTTAGACCGAGCAGAATCAGGATGCCTCCGGCCATGTACTCACCGAGGAAATCCTGAGCAGTGCCGCCAATAACCACTACCGGATTTTGAGCCTGGTATTCCTTCATATGGATACCCGCCCGATAGCCGACATCGTCTCTGACGAAGATTTTGCCGCCTCTAGCCGATAAGCCAATGATATCCCCGGCATGACCATGGATGATAATCTCACCACTGTTCATGGTATTGCCGCAGCCGTCCTGAGCATTACCATGGACTATAATTTTGGGCCCGTCCATAAACGCCCCCAGGTCATTGCCCGGTGTGCCGAATATCTCAATGTCCACCGGCTTATCTAAATCTGTGCCAATATACCTCTGCCCGTAGACATGATGGAGCTCAATCCCCCGGGTGCCATTGGTGACCGCCTCCCTCAGTCTGGCGTTAAGCTCCCGATAGTGGAGACCACGGGCATCTATTTTTACTATTTGGCTTGTCTCTTTCACTACCATTTTCAACTCCCCGCCATCCTTACTCCCAGGATTTCAAGTTCGGTGTCAGTAAGCCCGACACCCCTTAGGTGAAGGCGGTTGCCGCGGAGGCTCTCCAGGGCATTAATACCCATGCCGCCCAGTATATCCTTGAGCTCCAGGCTCCAGCCGCGAAGGAGGTTAGCCAATCTATGTGCGCCGATGTCAGGATTTACCCTCCTGGTCAAGGCAAGGTCAGTGGTGCAGATACCCCAGGCACACTTGCCGGTATGGCATTGCTGGCAGACAGTGCAACCCAGGGCAATTAAGGCGGCGGTACCGATGTAAACTGCATCGGCGCCCAGAGCAATCGCCTTAGCCACATCACCGCTATTTCTTATCCCTCCTGAGACCACGATAGATGCCTGATTGCGTATTCCCTCCTGTCTCAGGCGGCTATCCACCGAGGCTAGAGCCAGCTCAACAGGGATGCCCACGTTATCACGAATAACCTTGGGGGCAGCACCGGTGGCGCCTCTAAGCCCATCAAGAACAATGATGTCAGCCCCGGCCCGCACCATGCCGCTGGCAATCGCCGCCGAGTTATGGACGGCGGCAATCTTCACCGAGACCGGCTTGGTATAATTCGTTGCCTCTTTAAGGGCGTAAACAAGCTGAGCCAGGTCCTCAATAGAGTAAATGTCATGCTGGGGTGCTGGAGACAGGGCATCAGTCCCCTGAGGAATCATACGGGTCATGGAAACCTCGGCACTCACCTTCTCCCCAGGAAGATGTCCGCCGATGCCAGGCTTGGCCCCCTGCCCAATCTTAATCTCAATTACGCGTGCAACATCAAGGTATTCAGGGTGAACCCCGAAGCGTCCTGAAGCCACCTGGACAATAGTATTGTCCCCATACTGGTATAGCTTGGGGTGGAGCCCTCCCTCGCCGGTGTTCCATAGAGTGCCTACTTCAGTGGCTGCCCTGGCTAGAGATTCATGGACGTTGATGCTTACCGCCCCATAGGACATGGCAGCAAACATAACCGGGACTTCCAGTTTGACCTGAGGGGCTAGTTCTGTCTTCAGGCTCAACGACTCTCGGTCAAGCTCCACCCGGTCAGGCTTCCGCCCCAGATAGGTGGTAAGCTCCATTGGCTCGCGCAGCGGGTCAATGGATGGGTTGGTTACCTGGCTGGCATTGAGTAACAGATGGTCCCAGTAGATGCGCTGGCTTTTGTCATCGCCCATGCCGGTGAGGAGCATGCCGCCAGTCTCAGCCTGCTTGATAATGTCCTCAATGACCTCAGGGCGCCAGTTATAGTTCTCCCGGTAGTCCAGCAGGCTTTGTCTGATGGTTAAGGCTTCAGTAGGGCAGAAGACAACGCAGCGATGGCAGCCAACGCAGTTTTCGTCCCGACTTCTCACCATGTTATCCTCAGGGTCATAGTAGTTAGCATCGAAGGTGCACTGGTTGACGCACACCTGACACTGGATACAGCGCTCCGGGTCTCTCTCCACTATGAATTTGGTCGGCAAATAGGTCTTCATCAGTTTCCCTTTTTAAATTCTTATCGGAATTCCTTGTTTTACCAGGTACTCCTTGGTCTCACGAATTGAGTGGGTTCGGTAGTGGAAGATGCTGGCCGCCAGGACAGCGTCCGCCTTGCCCGAAGCCAGCGCCTGATAGAGGTCTTCCAGGGTGCCGGCACCACCGCTGGCGATAACCGGCACGCTCACTGCCTCGGAAACGGCGCGGGTGAGCTCAATATCGTATCCCGCCCGATGCCCATCAGCATCCATGCTGGTAAGCAATATTTCACCGGCGCCAAGCCCCACCGCCCATCTTGCCCAGTCAAGGGCATCTATCCCCGTCGGCTTCTGTCCGCTATAGATATAGACCTCCCACTGTGGGTTGTTTTTGTTCTCTAGCCGTTTGGCATCTATGGCAACCACGATGCACTGACTGCCGAATTTTGTCGCCCCCTCGCTAATTAAATGCGGGTTTAGCACCGCCGCCGTGTTTACCGACACCTTATCCGCCCCCGCCATCAGCATACGCCGCATATCGCTTATGCTGCGCAGTCCACCACCTACGGTCAGGGGTATAAAGACCTGCTCCGAGATACGCTCAACAACATCGGCTATGGTATCCCGCCCCTCCGGGGTGGCGGTTATATCCAGAAAGACCAGCTCGTCAGCGCCCTCTTGATAGTAGAAGCTGGCTAGCTCTACCGGGTCACCGGCATCGCGCAGCTCAACAAAGCTTCTCCCCTTTACCACCCGTCCCCCTTTCACATCAAGACAGGGAATAATTCTTTTAGTCAGCATTAGCCTTACCCCGTTATCTCCCTGGCAATAGCTACCGGCTGTGGTTGAAGCGGTGTACCTAACCGGCCCACGATGGGCTCACCGCCCATCGGAACCCAGGTTCTGTCTACCTCAGGACAGATAAGACGGATTGCCGATTCCTCAGACGAAAGGTACAATGTATCACCCTTTACCCCGACGGTAAGCGGGCGCAGTCTGATACGGTCAGTAAGCCCAATCATCTCGCCCTGATGGGCAATGATAACAGTGAAGGGACCGTTCAACAGCAAACTACCATAGACCTGGCGCAGAGTTCGCAGTAGTCTCTGTTCTTCTGGCGGATGCCGCTCAATCTCAGCCCAGAAAGGTGGCGCCAATACCTTGGTGGCTATCTCTATCGGCAGATTATGCTTGCGCATCAGCAGGTCAACAGCATACGCCACCACCTCGGTATCGGTCTGCATGGTGCAGTGATAGCCAAACTGCTCCAGATAGCGGCGGTTTATCCCGTAGGAGGAAATCTCACCGTTGTGAACCACCGTCCAGTCCAAGATAGAGAATGGGTGAGCGCCACCCCACCACCCCGGGGTATTGGTGGGGAAGCGTCCATGGGCAGTCCACAGGTAGCCCTCGTATTGCTCCAGGCAAAAGTAAGTGGCTATCTCCTCAGGGTAGCCCACCCCCTTGAACACCCCCATGTTCCTACCACTGGAAAAGACAAAGCTGTCAGCTAACTTGGTATTTATCTCCATCACCCGCTCAACAACGTAGTCATCCTCTGATTGTCCATTAAGCTGGCGCTTATCCAGTTCAAGGAAGTAGCGCCATACCACGGGCGCATCCGCAACTAGCGGGGTTGGTCTTGTTGGCACCTCCTCCTCAGCGACTATACTGAACTTCTCTTTGAGAAATGCCTCTGTTTGCCCCTTCCCCTTGCCGCTTTGGTACATTACGTGGAGGGCATAAAAATCGGCATATTCCGGATATAATCCGTAAATAGCAAATCCTCCACCCAGGCCGTTGCCACGCTCATGCATATTGGCAATTGCCGTGATGATACCATCCCCGGAGAACCTCCTGCCTGAGGTATCCATTACCCCGAAGACAGAGCAAGCGTCAATCACCTTATCGTCCCGGTATGGGTTTTGCCTTTGATTTATATCTATCATAGACCTAGCTCCTAAAATAATTTCTACTCTCCTGCTATTGTTATCTCCTCAGGCTGTCCGGCGGGGGTTACTGAGGAGGCTAATAGTGATGGCGGCGCTTCCAGGCGTGGTCTCCATATTTCTTCAGGGAGAGAGATAAGACCGAAATCGTCAGCCACCAGGGCTTGCTTGAAGCCCTCAACATTTACCCTGTCCTTCATCAAACTAAAGATGATGCCCGATTTCTCAATGTCGCCAGCGAAGACCAGACCTAATACCAGCCCATCTTTTAGAATGACCTTCTTGTAAGTATGATTACGCCTCTTAGTGAGCACCTGGTAGCTGTTATCAGGCGGGTCCACCATGCCGGCAGAGACAATAGCCAGCCCAAAGTATTTAAGAGAATTCATCGCTGTCCCACCTTGATACTCAGTTGGTATGCCCGCCATGTTAAACCCGGCTACCCTTCCCCCCAGGTAGGCATTGGGCCAGATAGGAGTGAGCCGATTATCGCCGTAGATGAAATCATAAGCCTCAGCCACGTCACCGCAGGCATATACATCTGCTGAAGAAGTAGCCATATGGCGGTCAACCACTATGCCACGGTTTACCTTTATCCCCGTACCAGCTACCAGCTCGGTGCGCGGCTGGACACCAACGGCTATTACCACCAGTTCACAGGGTATCGGGCGGCTATCATCTAGGGTGACCCCGGTTACCTCCCCAGACAGATAATAGCTGCTGACGGCACTCACTGTATGCCCGGTTATGATTTCAACCCCCGCCCCTTTTAGCCTTTCTGCGGCTAGAGCCGATGCTTCCTCATCCAGGATAGTATTTAAAATCCGCTCCTTCATCTCCACGATGGTAACCTTAATCCCTCGTTTCACTAACGTCTCAGTGACGCTTACGCCGATGAGACCACCGCCAATGACCACTGCCCGCTCTACCCGGTGGCTAAGATACTGGTCAAGAGCCTTAGCATCATCCAGCGTGCTAAGGGTAAAGACCCCACCCCGGCTAGTCCCCTCTATCTGGGGAACAATGGGTGAACCACCAGTTGCCAGAAGCAACTTTCCCCAGGCTATTGTCCTTCCGTTCTCCAGCCGAATGGTATGCGCACTAATGTCAACTTCCTCTGCTTTCTGACCAAGGATAGTCTGGATGTGGTTCTTCTCATAGAAGTCAATTGGCCGGAATAACATCTTCTCTAGGGGGCACCTATCTGCCAGATACTCTGAAATAAGCGGCCGGGAATAGGCGGGGTAGGGCTCCTCGGAGACTATGGCAATCTTTCCCGTCCTATCCACCTCACGGATAGCCTCGGCGGCGCCAATGCCCCCGGCGGAGTTGCCGATAATCAGGTATTTCACCTTCTCCATCTTTGCCATTATGTTCCACTTACCCTTGCTGCCAGAGCCAGCTTTATGAAATTGTCATAGAGCCTGAGTCCCATTTCCCCGCTCCTTTCCGGGTGAAACTGAGTCGCTATAAGGTTCCCTCGGGCAATGACACTGCACAGGCGAATGCCGTATTCCGTCTCACCAGCCACCAGCGACCTATCCTCCGGCGCTACGTAATAGCTATGGACGAAGTAGAAGTTGGCTTCGTCTGGTATCCCCTCAAATATCGGGTGGGAAATCGTCTGCCTTACCTGGTTCCATCCCATATGCGGTATCTTTAACCCCGAAGGGAGCCGGCGCACCCGCCCGGGAATAATACCAAGACACTCATGCCCGCCACCTTCTTCCGTGCTGGTAAACAAGACCTGTAGCCCGATGCAGACGCCCAAGAAGGGTCGCCCCTCGGTGGCAAGTTGCCGAATCGGGTTAGCCAACTTCAATCTCTTGAGGCTCGCCATGGTATCACCGGCGGCACCAACACCGGGCAGGATGACGGCATCGGCACTAACTACATCTAGAGGGCTGCTGGTTATCCTCGGCTGGTAGCCCAGCCTGGCAATAGCGTTAACAACGCTACGTAGATTACCGGCACCATAATCAATTATGACAATCACCCCGAGACCTTTCCTTCGCGCACTTTTAGTTCTCGACAGTAACCTCTACTACGTTTTCTCGGGCGATAGCCCTTTCCTCAGCGCCCTTTTTGACAAAGACATGCATCAATCCCAGTACTTCGTATTGCCCATTTTCCAGTCTCGTGGTGTCCCACCTCACCGGAAAATTTTCATCTATATCATCCGACTCGCCAATCCTAATCCATGTATCTGTATTCTTCTTGCGATAGTACCAGGGGTTGGTTACCCTCATGATAGGTCCAGCGAGACCCAATTCTTCTAGCTCCTTACTCACCAAGTCTTCGTCAAAATCCTCCCGTAACAGAACATTGCCGGAATACTTCTTTAACACCTCTGAAGGAACAATATAACGTGGACCCCAATTGTATGACATAGCTACCTCCTTTTAAGAATATATTGCCCAGCTTAGGACACGGCACTATTTCCCCGCATATACCAGTGCCTCATTAGGACAATTAGTGACACACACTGGGAACTCCCTTCCAGCGCAGAGGTCACATTTAGCGATTATTCCCCGGTTTGTGTCACGCCTGGTAGCACCAAATGGGCACGCTAATAGGCAAGTCCAGCAACCAATACACCTCTCTTCATCCACCGTCACAGCGCCGCTCTCGGCGTCCCTCTGGAGTGCTCCGGTAAGGCAGGCGTAAACGCAGGGAGGGTCGTCACAATGCTGACAGCGGATTGAGAGTGACACCGGTCTCCTCTCCTCAATTGACACACGTGGCAATGGTCGAGGAGACTCCCTCTTAAAGGTCTTGATTAAGTCCTTCGTTTGTGAGTGCTCAACCTGGCAATACACCTCGCAGAGATGACAGCCGATGCAAAGTGGTTCCTTAAGGTAAATTCTCTTCAAGTAGATATACATCCTTTCATTTGCGGTATACGGCAACCGTTTGTCGTATACCATAATAGCACACCTTTTGAGGTTTGTCAATACCATAGATAGCAAATTTCGGGGGATTTTTATAAATCAGCGCCAATTAGCGGAAAAATTAGGGGCATAAATTGCCGCACTACTCCGGGCACACCGGTGAGGATACAAGACGAGTTTCTTCTTAAAAATTGCTGTAGAACGCCTGACTATTGCACCAGGTTAACGGTTATTGAACTTTTCGCTATATTGTTCAGCGTACTAGGATTGGTTCACCGTTTGACCTGGCTACTGAAGTGAGTGGAAGTGCCGACAAGGGTACGCGACGTGCTAAGAAAGGACTATATAACAGTAATAGCATCAGGGAGCAAAGCTTTGGAACCTGAAGTGTTCGTTAATCCCGAACCTAATCTGTCCCATTTCCCCAGAGATTGCACCGCAGGTATAATCTTGTTACAATTACCCTCAGTAGAATGACGGCTAAATATAACCCCCAAGAGATAGAAAAGAAGTGGCAGCAGAGGTGGGCGGAGGACAGGCTTTATGAGGTAGACGAGGAAACTGCCAAGCCCAAGTGGTATGCCCTGACCATGTTCCCCTATACCTCCGGCGACCTCCACATCGGGCACTGGTATGCCATGGCGCCGTCCGATGTCCATGCCCGATTCAAGCGGATGCAGGGCTATAACGTGCTTCACCCCATGGGCTTTGACGCCTTCGGGCTTCCCGCCGAGAATGCGGCTATCAGCCGCGGCATCCACCCCTTCACCTGGACAATGCAGAACATAGAAAATATGCGCCGCCAGCTCAAGAGCATCGGCGCCATCTACGACTGGAGCCGGGAGGTCATTACCTGTCTCCCCGAGTACTATAAGTGGACGCAGTGGTTTTTCCTCAAGCTCTATGAGAACGGTCTGGCTTACCGGGGGAAGGCGCCGGTCAACTGGTGCCCCCAATGCCAGACGGTGCTGGCTAACGAGCAGGTGGTGGACGGCTCCTGCGAGCGCTGCGGGGCGGCGGTCAGCCGGCGGGACCTGGAGCAGTGGTTCTTCCGCATCACCAAGTATGCCGATGAGCTTAGGCAGCATGACGGCATTGACTGGCCGGAGCGGATAAAAATAATGCAGCGGAACTGGGTGGGCAGGAGCGAGGGTACTGAGATTGCCTTCGGCCTTGACCATGCCGGCGCCAGTGAAAAAGAAATCAGGGTGTTTACCACCCGCCCCGATACCACCTTTGGTGTTACCTTTATGGTGCTGGCTCCGGAGCACCCGCTGGTTGAAAAGCTGACCTCGCCGGAGAAAAAGGCTGAGGTTGGGGCTTATATTGAGAAGTCGCGGCGGCAGAGTGATATAGAGCGGCTTTCAACAGAGAAGGAAAAGGACGGGATATTTATCGGCGCCTATGTCGTCAACCGGCTCAACGGGGAGCGGGTGCCAATCTGGATTGCCGACTATGTTCTCTTGAGCTACGGCACCGGGGCGGTGATGGCGGTGCCCGCCCATGACGAGCGCGACTTTGCCTTTGCCAAAAAGTATAACCTGCCCATCAGGGTGGTGATTGCCCCGCCGGACTGGCAGGGCGGAGAGCTGGAGCAGGCTTATATTGAGCCGGGCACGATGGTGAATTCCGAGCAGTTTGACGGGCTCCCCAGCGAGAAGGGCATGGAGAAAATCTCTGATTTCCTGGAGAAGAAGGGGTGGGGCAGGCGGACGGTAAGCTACAAGCTCCGCGACTGGCTTATCTCCCGCCAGCGCTACTGGGGGGCACCGATTCCTATGGTTTACTGCGATAAGTGTGGCATTGTCCCCGTCCCCGAGAGGGAGCTGCCGGTGCTGCTGCCCGAGGACGCCGAGTTTAAGCCCACCGGTGAGTCCCCCCTGAAGTACAACAAGAGGTTTGTTAATACCGCCTGTCCGCGGTGTAAAGCCCCCGCCCGGCGGGAGACCGACACCATGGATACCTTTATGTGCTCCTCGTGGTATTTCCTGCGCTATGCCAGCCCTCATGATGAAAAGGCTCCCTTTGATGCCGGTAAAGTGAAATACTGGCTGCCGGTAGACCTTTATACCGGCGGCGCCGAGCATGCCGTCATGCACCTTTTCTATGCCCGCTTCTTCATCAAGGCGCTGCGGGATATGGGGCTGGTTGGTTTTGGCGAGCCGTTTAGCCGGCTGTTCAATCAGGGGGTTATTGTTGCCGAAAGGCAGAAGATGAGTAAGTCCCGGGGCAACGTGGTCACCCCCGACGGCTATGTCTCCGAGCTGGGCGCCGATGCCGTGCGCGCCTATCTGATGTTTATCGGACCCTGGGAGCAGGGTGGCGAGTGGAACGATGCCGGCATCAGCGGCCTGAGCCGCTGGCTTAACCGGGTGTGGAACCTGGTGAGCGGGGAATATAATGAGGGCGGGGAGGTCAGTCAGCAAGCGGAGCGGGATTTATCCCGCCTTACCCACCAGACCATCAGGAAGGTCACCGGGGACATGGAAAGGCTCCGCTTTAATACCATGCTGGCGGCGCTTATGGAGTTCACCAATTACCTGACCAGGGTCAGAGAGGAAGGAGTGGTTAGCCTTTCCCAGTGGGGGGAGGCGATAGATACCCTGCTCCGGCTGCTAGCCCCCACCACCCCCCACCTGGCCGAGGAGTTGTGGCAACAGAGGGGGCATGAGTACAGCATCCATAACCAGAGCTGGCCCAGGTGGGACGAGGTGCTGGCTAAGGAGGAGGAGATTACCCTGGTGGTCCAGGTCAACGGCAAACTTCGCGACCGGATTACGGTGCCGGCGTCTATCACCGAGGCTGAAGCCAAAGAAAAGGCGCTGGGAAGCCAGAAGGTAAAGGTTCACCTTGAGGGCAAAAAAATTGTTAAAACAATCTATGTCCCGCAAAAACTGGTGAACTTAGTGGTGAGGTGAATATTTTTATATCTTTTCCCACCCACCGCCCTTAAAGTGGGATGGGGGGGCGAAACCTCAAATACAGGGTGTTAAAGAGGGGCGAAGCCCCTCTTATAAACTACTTCCCCTCTTGAGGGGAAGGGGATAAAGGGGACAGGGTAAAAATACTATGAAAATAGCATTTATCGGCGGGGGGAATATGGGGGAGGCGATGCTGGCGGCTATTCTGAAAAAGGGGCTGGCTAAGCCAGGGGCGATTGTTGTTGGTGACGTTGCTGAGGCTCGACGTAAGCATCTTGAAAAGAAGTACGGAATAACCGCAACCAGCAGTAATCTGGGGGCGGCGGGAAAGGCTGATGTCGTCATTCTAGCAGTTAAACCGCAGAATCTGGCTGAGGTGATGGCTGAGCTTGGCGGTCGGCTCAAGTCCACTCAATTGGTAATATCTATCATCGCCGGGGCAAAGATTAAAACCCTGTCTCGCGGGCTGAGGCATGACTCCATCGTTCGGGCGATGCCCAACACCCCCGCCCAGATTGGCGAGGGGATAAGCGTCTGGACGGCTACCGCTGAGGTGAGCGGGCAGCAGAAAGAATCGGCCCGGGCTACTCTTGGGGCGATGGGTAAAGAGGTTTATGTTGACGACGAAAAGTATATTGATATGGCGACGGCGGTAAGCGGTAGCGGGCCGGCCTATTTCTTCCTTATGGTTGAGGCGCTGGTTGATGCCGCGGTAGGGATTGGTCTTCCCCGGGAGACGGCTCTGGCGCTGGTGCTTGAGACCATGCTCGGCTCGGGTCACCTTATTCAGCGGTCGGGCAAAGAGCCCGCCGAGTTGCGCCGGATGGTTACCTCCCCCGGCGGCACCACCGCCCGGGCTCTCGAGCAGTTAGAAGAGGGGAAATTCGCCGACTTGCTTAAGCGGGCGGTAAAAGCGGCTTATGATAAAGCCAGGGAATTGGGCGGGTAGCGCCATTTTTCCCCACGCTTGACAATTTTTCAAAAAAGTTCTATATTTCATACAAATCAGATATTTATTACTATGAGGAGGGGAGGCACATGAATGACAAAGATGTCTGGCATGAGTTCAAGTGTTTTGGCTCAGCAACCGTCGGTCCCAGGGGGCAGGTGGTTATACCGGCCAATGCCCGCAAGAAGCTGGGCATAGAGGCGGGGACCACGCTGCTTGTTTTCTTGGGACCCGGGGGGAGGGGGTTATTCTTATTCAAAGCTGACGCCGTGGAACAAATAGTAAGAATGGTCAGTGAACGCCTGGCCGCCGTAGAGGGGCTATTGAGAAGCCACACGCCCTCCAAAGCGGCTAATAGAAGCTCCGGGGAGGAAGCCGATGAGAAGAGATAGGGTGAAAACAGTTTTAATGCTAGCTCTGGCTTGTTTACTTGTGGTCAGCCTTGGCGCCTGTGCCGGTCAAGCCGAGGAAGGTCAGAGCCAGCTGGTTGAGGTAAGCCGGGGCGATTTAATGGTAACCGTCAGCGCTGATGGCAATCTTTCCTTCGTTAAGGACAGGAAGTTAGTCTTCGGCATCAGTGGCACCATAGCTGAGGTAAATGTTGAAGAGGGTGACCGGGTAAGCCAGGGGGCGGTGCTGGCAAGGCTGGATACCACCTCCTTAGAACTGGCTGCCAAGGCCGCCGAGGTTGACATGGAAATAGCGGCCGCTAGCTATAGAAAGCTAACCTATCCCTACACCTATGCCACCTTTGCCTTTGATGTCCCTGATGCCCTGGCAAAAATTGTTGATGCCAAACGGGAGTTAAACGAGGCGGTGGAAGCGCTGGAGATAGGACTGAGCTCTGAGCAGTACTGGGAGGTGTGGCAGGGGGTGGAGCAAGCCCAGGATAAATTGACTGAAGCCGAACAGAGGTTGGCCCGGGGGCAGGGGGAGGACGTATTTGAGGCTGGGTATTTACCAATTACAAGCTACTGGACGCTGAGAGAAGCCCAGCTGGGGATGGAGAGAGCCCAGGTGGCTCTGGATGTGGCTAACGATGACTTGAAGAGTGCGGTGATGGTTGCCCCCTTTGACGGTGTCATCGCCACCGTTGATATTAAAGAGGGGGATAGCCTCTCCGCTTTTGACTATGCCACCAGGACCATCGTTGAGCTGGTTGACCCCGGGGAGATGGAGCTTAGTGCCGAGGCTGATGAGATAGATGTACCGAATGTGGAGCCAGGGCAGAGGGCGATTATTAGCGTTGATGCCCTGCCCGGGGTTCAGCTTGAGGGTGAGGTTAAGTCTGTCTCCCCGGTGGCGACTGAGGAATCAGGGCTGGTATTATACAAGGTTAAGGTTGGCTTTGAGGTGCCGGAGGGTTCCGGTCTTAAGGCGGGAATGAGCGCCACCGCCGACATTGTTATTACTGAACGCAGTGGCGTTTTACTGGTGCCCAACCGCGCTATCGGGGAGGATAGCCAGGGTAATCCGGTAGTCAAGGTCATGGTTGGTGGTCAGATTGAGGAGAGGGCGGTGGTTATCGGCGTGAGTGATAGCTCTCAGACTGAGATTGTATCCGGGCTTAATGAGGGTGAGGTTGTGGTGGCTAGGTATTAATGAGTTAGAGACATGATTAAACTGGAAAACATCACCAAGGTTTACCGCATGGGGGAGGTGGATGTCTACGCCCTTAACGGGGTGTCCCTCACCATCAAGGCGGGGGAAATGGTGTCCATTGTTGGCGCCTCAGGCTCGGGCAAGTCCACCCTGCTCCATATCATTGGTTGCCTGGATAGACCGACCTCAGGCGGCTACTTCCTTGACAGGGTTGATGTCAGCCAGCTTAGCGATGACAAGCTGGCGGAGATGAGAAATAAAAAGTTTGGTTTTGTCTTTCAGGACTTTAATCTACTGTCCCGTGCCACTGCCCTAGCCAATGTTGAGCTTCCCCTTATCTACGGGGGTGGTGGCCAAAAGCACCAGAAGGCTATGGAAGCCCTGGAGCGGGTGGGGCTGGGAGGAAGGGCTAAGCATAAACCAACTGAGCTATCTGGTGGTGAACAGCAGCGGGTGGCTATCGCCAGGGCGCTGGTGAATGACCCGCCCCTCATCCTCGCCGACGAGCCTACGGGCAACCTTGATAGCGCTTCCACCAAGGAGATTGTTTCCATCTTTCGCTCACTAAACAAGGATGGTATTACGGTGATTATCGTTACCCATGAGGCGGATATCGCCGCTAAGACTCAGCGTGTCATTCGTCTGCATGATGGGGAGATTGTAAGCCAGTGAAGCTTTTTGAATCGCTTGCCATTGCCATAAGGTCACTACTGGCCAACAAGTTGCGCTCGGCGCTAACCATGCTCGGCATTATTATTGGGGTTGGGGCGGTAATCACCCTAATGTCGGTGGGGAGGGGAGCCCAGGCACACATTACCTCCACCTTTGAGAAGATGGGCACCAACGTACTCTATGTAATGTCCACCTCATCTGAGGAGGGGGGGATGATGGCGGTACAATACGGGCAGATGACGCCCAATCTCACCCTGGAGGATGCCAAGGCTCTGGAGCGTATCGACTCGGTGACGGCGGTAGCCTCGGTGAATGAGAACTATGGTGAAGTAACTGCTGGCGGCGAGAGTAAGACGGCTATCATCCACGGGGCTACCCCTGAATATCAGGAGGTATACAAATACTCCATAGCCTCGGGGCAGTTCTTTTCTAATAGGGATATAGCCTTAAGGAATACGGTAGTAGTGCTGGGGAGTGGGGTGGCTAGTGACCTGTTCGGCGATGACGACCCTGTTGGGCAGACGGTTAAAATCAAGGGGAAGCGGTTTACCGTTATCGGGGTCCTGGCGCCTAAGGGTGGGGCGATTATGGGGGTCAGCCTGGATGATGTGGTGGTGACGCCAATAACTACCTTCCAGACCAGGCTGTTTACCCAGCAAACCAGCCGGGGCGAGAACGCCGTCCAGCAAATTGCTCTTACTGTAGCCAGCGCTGATGCCATAGATGATGTAAGGGGAGAGGTTGAAGATATCCTCAGGAGGCGCCACCGCATAGCCGCCGATGAGAAGGACGATTTTACGGTTGTCAGCATGGAGCAGATGCTGGGCCAGTTACAGCAGGTGCTGGGGATATTTACCATAGTTCTGGGGGCTATTGCCAGCGTCTCGCTGCTGGTCGGTGGCATCGGCATTATGAACATCATGCTGGTATCGGTAACGGAGCGCACCAGGGAGATAGGCATTCGCAAGGCGGTGGGGGCAAAGCGGAGGGATATTCTGGTTCAATTCCTTTTAGAGGCGGCGGTGCTGAGCCTGCTCGGTGGTGGCATCGGCATAGTTGGCGGCTGGATGTTATCATTATTGATCTCTCTCATTAATATTGGCGGCATAACCCTTCATTCCGTGGTCTCGCTGGATATTGTGGTTCTGGCGGTCACAGTATCGGTGTTTATTGGTCTGGCGTCGGGGGTATACCCGGCGATGAGGGCCGCCAGGCTGAATCCGATTGATGCCCTGCACTATGGATGAGGGAGGTTTTGTAATATGAACTGGCTTGATATACTTCTCCTGGTGGCGATAGCCCTGGCTACGGTGGTGGGGCTGGGAATCGGGATTATTAGAGCCGCTTTAGTCCTTGTCGGGTTAGTCTTCGGCGTCGTCCTCGCCGGACACTACTATATTCCCTTCTCCCATCTGTTAGACGCCTTTTTGCAACCTGGCGTGGCTAAGGTTGTTGCCTTTGCCGTTATACTGGCGGCGGTCTTGGCGGCGGCAGCTTTTCTGGCTATGTTCTTGAGGCGGGGTGCCTCGGCGATAAAATTGGGCTGGGCCGACCGGCTGGGTGGGGCGGTCTTCGGCCTGGTGATGGGAGCTCTATTCTGCGGCTGCTTGCTGGCGATATGGGTCAAGTTTGTCGGCGGCGGTGAAACTATCACCGAATCAACGGTGGCGCGAATATTGCTCGACCGCTTGCCAATGGCGCTGGCGCTGCTGCCTGATGAGTTTGACGTGGTGCGCTCTTTCTTTCAGTGACGGGCTTTGCCCTGAAACTTCTTTCTCAGCGCGGCAGCAACGTGTTTAGGCACAAGGTCATCAATAGCGCCGCCGAGACTGGCTGCCTCCTTAAGCAGGCTGGAGCTGAGAAACTGGTATTCCAACCTTGACATCAGGCAGACGAACTCCAGCTCCGGGAATAGCTTTTTGTTCATCATTGCCATGTCAAATTCCCGCTCAAAGTCGGCGCTCATCCTTAGCCCCCGCACCATAACCTTTGCCTTTACCCTCCGGGCGAAATCAACCGTCAGCCCGCTGAAGGACTCCACCTCAACGTTGGGCAGGTCGGTGATTGCTTTTCTTATCAGTTCCACCCTCTCTTCAGTGCTGAATAAGATGGGTTTATTCGGGGTCTCGTAAACACCGATGATGACCTTATCAAAGACGCTGGCGGCTCTGGCGGCGATGTCAAGGTGTCCGTTAGTTATTGGGTCGAAGCTGCCCGGATAGATAGCAATGTTCAAGTCCTTGCCTCCTTTTGAAAAACTTTGATGCAGCTATCACCGTGGCGGCGCTCCTTTATCGCTCGTAGTGGCGCATAATTTGATTCCAGGGGGAGGTGGGGGGAGTGCGTCACCACGACGATTGTCTCTGCCCCGACTAATCTGGAGCTTGCCAGTTGCTGCACCAGACCGCCTATGGAAGAATCGGAATAGGGCGGGTCTATCAGTATGATACTATATTCCTCCTCAAGAAAGGAAAGCGCCTTGGCCACGCGGCAACAATAAACGTGGGCCTGGGCGGCAAGTTTTGTCTTCTCCAGGTTTTCCCTGATTATACGGCAGCACCGCGGCTCATGCTCGACAAAGTCAACCCAGCCGGCGCCGCGGGAAAGTGCCTCAATCCCTAAGGCCCCGCTGCCGGCGAAGAGGTCAAGCACCCGCGACCAATCAGTGGTGGTAGTTTCCAGGATGGAGAAGATTGCCCCCCGGACTAAATCTGTCGCCGGGCGGGTAGCCGTCCTCTTTGGCGCTTTAATTTGATGTCCTTTGGCTCTGCCAGCAATCACTCGCATCGGTTTTCTTCCTCTCCCCTGTGATGATAGCCAGTTTTAAGTAGTGTTGTCAATACAAAGTCTATTGTGATATACTGGTAGCCGCTATCGTGTAAGTGGGAGGAAGATAATTGCTGGCAGACTATGGCTATATCGGTTTACTCCTGGTAGTTGCCGTTTTATTTGCTGTTACCACCCTTCTCCTCCCCTTTTCTCTTAGTCTCCCAGCGCGCCTCCAACTATATTTCCGCCGCCTCCGCCACTATCTTCTTTCTCATTACCCCACCCTTGCTCGACTCCTCCCCAGTTTTTCCCTTCCCCAATTTATGCAGATTGCCCCCTACAACCCCAGTCCGGTCAAAAGCTCCACCTTTGAGTGCGGCATGGAGACCATAGGCAAGGCGTGGATTCAGTTTAACTTCCGCTATTATTTCTATGCCCTGCTGTTTATTGCCCTTGACGTGCTGGTTGTTTTCCTCTACCCCTGGGCGGTTGACCTGAGGAAACTGGGGTTATTCGGCCTTATCGGGGTGGTTATTTTCATTTTCATTATAGTTATTGGCTATATCTATGCCTGGAAGAAGAAGGTCTTGGAATGGAAGTAGGCGAACTTTATTCCAGCGAGCAGCTTGATGAGGCTGAGGGTGAGCAGATAGAGTCGCTCAAGGCGCGCTCTCAGCAGCCAATCCCTGACCCTGATGAATGGCTTGAGGGGGAGCTCAAGCGCAATATCCTGCTGACCTCGGTGGACGCCATGCTTGACTGGGCGCGGCGCTCTTCACTGTGGCCGGTGTTTTGTTTTCCCGCCTGCTGCGCCTTTGAATTTATGACCACCGCCGCCTCCCGTTTTGATATCTCCCGCTTTGGCATGGAAATCATCCGCGCCTCCCCCCGCCAGGCTGACCTGATGATTACCGCCGGCACCCTGACCTGGAAGATGGCACCCCAGGTAAAAAGAATCTATGACCAGATGGCGGAGCCGAAGTGGGTAATCGCCATGGGGGCGTGCGCCATCAGTGGTGGCATTTTCCGCTCATCTTATAGCGTGGTTCCGGGGTATAACCGCATAATCCCGGTTGATGTCTATGTCCCCGGTTGCCCCCCGCGCCCTGAAGCCCTGCTTTACGGCATAAGAATGTTGCAACAAAAGATAGCTAAAATGAGCCTTGTTACCCGAGGGTAGATAGTGATGACAGTACTGTCCGGCGAAGAATTAGCTCATCAAATAGAGAAAAAGTTTCCCAAGAGTATTATTGAATCCAGCCCGGAATGCCTGGTGGTGGACAGTGGGTTCCTGTTAGGGGTAGCCGCCTATTTGAAGAAGACGCCCCGGCTTGATTTTGATTACCTCAGCGCTATTACCGCGGTTGACTACCTTGACTACTTTGAGGTTATCTATCAGCTGACCTCGCTACGGCGTAATCATAGCCTGGTGGTCAAGACCCGCTGTTACCGGCGGGACAACCCCTCCCTTCCCTCGGTGGTCAGCCTGTGGCGGAGCGCCGATTTTCAGGAGAGAGAAATCTACGACCTTTTTGGGATTAGTTTTGAGGGGCACCCCAATCTTAAGCGCATCGTCCTCTGGGATGGATTTCAGGGACACCCACTGCGTAAGGATTATTTGTGATGGTAATTAAAACCGAGCCCTTTGTCGTCAATATCGGTCCGGTGCACCCCAGTACCCATGGGGTGTTCCGCATGAGGACGACCCTTGACGGCGAGGTCGTCGTTGACATGGAGCCGGTCTTCGGCTACCTCCACCGCGGCATTGAGAAGCTGGCTGAGGAGCGGACCTATACCGGTTGCATCCCGCTGACCGATCGGCTGGACTATCTGGCTTCAATGACCAATAATTTCGCCTATGTTTTAGCTGTGGAGAAGCTCGCCCGGATTCCGGTCCCGGAGCGGGCGGAATACATAAGGGTGATTATGGCCGAGCTGCAGCGCATCGCCAGTCACCTGATAGCGGTGGGCGCTTTCTTAAATGATTGCGGCGCCTTTATGACCCCCATCGTGTATATGATTCGGGAGAGGGAGAAGATTCTGGACCTCTTTGAGATGGCCTGCGGTCAGCGGCTGACCTATAACTATATGCGGGTGGGTGGCGTCAGTCAGGACGTCCCTGAGGAGTTCGTGCCCGCCCTAAGTAAATTCCTTAAGGTAATGCCGGGCTGGATTGATGAGTATGACCAGCTGCTTAAGGAGAACGAGATATTGCTGGCTCGCGCCAAGGGGGTGGGCATCCTGCCCAAAGAGTTAGCCATCAATATTGCTGCCAGCGGTCCGGTGCTCCGGGCGAGCGGGGTCAAATGGGATATCCGCCGGGCAGACCCCTATTCTATCTATGACCGCTTTGAGTTTGATATCCCCACCGGCAGCGTCGGTGACTGCTACGACCGCTACCGGGTAAGGGTTGAGGAGATGCGCCAGAGCGTGCGCATCTTAAAGCAGGCGCTGAAGGATTTACCTGAGGGGGAGGTGAGGAGCGATGTCCCCCACCGCCTCCACCCGCCGGTAGGCGAAGCCTACGCTCATATTGAAGCCCCCAGGGGCGAGCTCGGCTTTTATCTGGTTTCGGATGGTTCTATCGCCCCCTATCGCTTTCACGTTCGGGCGCCAACCCTGATAAATTTGACGGCTCTGCGGGATATGATGGTGGGGTGGAAGGTGGCTGACCTTATCATCATCTTTGGCAGTATTGATATCTGTATGGCTGAGGTGGATAGATAATGGCAATGCAAATGCTACCTCCTGATTGGCCCGGCGGCTTCTGGGCTCACTGGGCGGTATTTGTCGTCATCATCTTCGTTTTTGTCCTGGGGGTGATGATGGTGGCTCTCTGGTTTGAGCGTCGGGCGATGGCGATTATGCAGGCTCGGCTCGGGCCCAACCGGACGGGACCCTTCGGTCTTCTCCAGCCGGTAGCCGATGCCATTAAGCTATTACTCAAGGAAGACATTGTGCCCGCTAAGGGTGATAAGCTGGTTCACTGGCTGGCGCCGGTGGTTGTCGTTGCCCCGGTACTGATGCTCTTTGCCGTGGTGCCCTTCCAGGGGGGAGCCATCCTGGCTGACCTCAATATCGGCATCCTCTATATAGTGGCCATCAGCTCGGTGGCTACGGTGGGGATATTTATGGCGGGGTGGGCTTCCAATAACAAGTATTCCCTCCTTGGCGCCATGCGCCTGGTAGCCTCGGTGGTGAGCTACGAGATACCGGTGGTGCTCTCCATTATCGGGGTGGTGCTGCTCGCTGGCTCACTGTCTATGCAGCAGATAGTACTGGCTCAGGATATCCCCTTTATTTTGTTGCAGCCGCTGGGCTTTTTGCTCTTCTTCATTGGCGCCCTGGCTGAGATTAACCGCGCCCCCTTTGACCTCATGGAGGCTGATTCCGAGATTGTCGCCGGCTTTCACACCGAATACTCGGGAATAAAATGGAGCCTGTTCTTTCTGGGAGAATACGGTGAGGCGCTGGCTGTTTCCGCCATTGTCACCACCCTCTTTCTCGGCGGCTGGAGGGGACCGGTACTGCCCCCCTGGCTCTGGTTTCTGGCCAAGGTCGGGCTGGTATTCTTCGTTATGGTGTGGATAAGGACCACTGTGCCCCGCGTCAGGATTGACCAGCTAATGGCGCTGGCCTGGAAATTCCTCTTCCCCTTAGCCCTATTAAATCTGCTTATCACCGCCGTGGAGATATTAGTCTGGCCGGCGGTTTCGCCCTGGGTAATGGTCGCGGTTAACATCGCTATCATGTTCTTCCTGGTGCTTCTGTGGTCAAAACTCTTTAAGTTAGGCTGGGGTAGAGTTGAAGTTTGAGCGTTATGGAATAGGCATCGCCAAGGGTTTATCGGTAACCTTACGGCACCTGCTCCGCCGCCCGGTAACCACCCAGTATCCGGAGCAGAGGCTGGTTACCTCACGGCGGATTCGGGGTAACGAGCTTATCTGGGACAAAAACAAGTGCACCGGCTGTGCTACCTGCGCCAAGACCTGCCCCCAGGGTGTTATTCACATTGTGACCTCGGCTAGTGCCGAGGAAAATAAATATTTGGTCGAGAAGTTTGAGGTTGATACCGGCTACTGCATCTTCTGCGGCTTGTGTGTTGAGGCTTGCCCCTTTGATGCTTTATTTATGGGCTATGCCTACGAGAGGGCAAGGTATCGGCGGGGTGAGTTGGTGCAAGATAAAGAAATGATGACGGAGACACCAGATAGCGAAGTCAGCGGCTATTTCCATCCTGAACGGGCGGCGAAATTGCCCCGGCAGACTCTGCTTATTGACCGGGCAAAGGTGAAAGGGTGATGGGAATCAGCATTGCCTTCTGGGTATTAGCCATAATAGGGGTAATAGCCGCTTTAGCCGTGGTCTTACTTCGCGACGTCTTCCGGGCGGCGCTGTCCCTGGTCTTGTGCTTCCTGACGGTGGCTGGAATCTATATCACCCTCAGCGCCGACTTTCTGGCGGCGGTGCAGATTCTGATTTATGTTGGCGCCATATCGGTGTTAATTATCCTGGCGATTATGCTCACCAGGGAGGTCCAGCATGGCAGTCCCTCAAATAGGCTACAAATCCCGGCTTTCCTTGTCGCCATATTATTCTTAGGGGGAGTAGCCTTCGCTATGCTCAATACCCCATGGCCGGTATCCTCCGCCCCACCCCTGGCGCCGACCACCCCCGCCCTGGCGGGGCTGCTCTTCGGCAAGGGCGGCTTTATCCTGCCGGTGGAGATTGCCCCCCTTCTTTTGCTGGCGGCTATCCTGGGGGCTATCGCCCTGGTGAGGGAGAAGTAAATTATGGCGGTAGGTCTGGAGCATTACCTTATATTATCGGCGGTCCTGTTCTCCATCGGGCTTTACGGCGCCCTCGCCAAGCGCAACGCCATCGTTATCCTGATGTCTATTGAGCTGATGCTCAATGCGGCGAACATTGCCCTGGTCGCCTTCTCCCGCTATATTGTGCCATTAGCTCTGACGGGGCAGGTGTTTACTATCTTCGTTATGGTGGTGGCCGCCGCCGAGGTCGCCGTCGGCCTGGCGATAATAATCGCAATCTATCGCTACCGGGAGACCATAGACGCCACCAAGATTAACTTAATGAAATGGTAATGAGATGTGGATAGAGGTTAAGCAGGCAAACAGTTTAATGACCGCCGAGATGTGGAAGGAATTCTTTGAGGGTGAGGGGATACCCGCCCGCATCCTCCCCGTCCCCGGCGAGCCCAGAGACCGGGAGTTGGCTACCTATTCTATCCTTGTGCCCGGGGATAAAGAGCATGTTATACAAGAGGTATTGAGGAAGCTGTGATGCCGCATCAATTGCTCTGGCTTATCTTTCTGCTGCCGTTCTTCTCCTTTGCCGTAATATCGCTGTTTTTAAGACCTTTATTTAACCGTAAGCCTGAGCTTGGCGGCTATATCACCATCGCCTCTTTAATAGGCTCTTTTGCCCTGTCAGTGTGGGCGTTAATCGAGGTGATGGCTGCCCCCGGCCACTCATTACCGGTGCCCGATATTAACTGGGTGGTTGTTGAGGGGGGGATTACCATTCACCTCGGGCTGATGGTTGATTCGCTGACGGCGGTGATGCTGGTGGTGGTCACCCTGGTCAGTCTGATGGTGCAGCTCTACTCGCAGGGCTATATGCGCGGCGACCCCGGCTATCACCGCTACTTTGCCTTTATGTCCCTGTTTACCGGCTCAATGCTGGGCCTGGTTCTGGCGGACAATCTGCTCTTTATGTATGTCTTCTGGGAGATGGTCGGCTTATGCTCCTATCTGCTTATCGGCTTCTGGTTCCATCGTCCGGCGGCGGCTGATGCCGCCAAGAAGGCGTTTATTGTTACCCGCCTCGGCGATTTTGGCTTCCTGGCGGCAATCCTGCTTCTTTTCTTTAACACCGGCACCTTTGACATTGCCCAGCTTCATTCGCTGGCGATAACCGGGGCGCTGGCGGGGGCAACCCTTACCTGGGTGGCCATTGGCATCTTTGCCGGCGCCGTGGGCAAGTCAGCCCAGTTCCCCCTGCATACCTGGCTGCCCGATGCCATGGAGGGCCCGACCCCGGTCAGTGCCCTAATCCATGCCGCCACCATGGTTGCCGCCGGCGTCTTTCTGGTTGCCCGATGCTATCCCCTCTTTTCCCACTCGGTTGAGGCGCTGACCACGGTAGCCGTCATCGGCGGCTTTACCGCTATCTTTGCCGCCACTATGGGTCTGGTGATGACCGATATCAAGCGGGTGCTGGCTTATTCCACAATAAGCCAGCTTGGCTATATGATGCTCGGCTTGGGGGTTGGGGGGGTGGCTATTGGTATCTTCCACCTGTTCAATCACGCCTTCTTCAAGGCGCTCCTCTTTCTTGGCGCCGGCAGTGTCAACCATGCCACCGGCACCTTTGATATGCGGCAGATGGGGGGACTGCGCAAATTTATGCCCTGGACCTACGCCACCTTTGTTATCGCCTCACTGAGTATTGCCGGCATCTGGCCTCTTGCCGGGTTCTGGAGCAAGGACGAGATTCTGGCGGCCTCTCTGCAAAACCAGCCGATACTTTTCTATCTGGCGATGCTCACTGTTTTTATGACCGCCTTCTATATGTTCCGGGTGGTTTTCCTGACCTTCGGCGGCGAGTATCGGGGTGGTGGGGGTGAGGCTCACGGCAAGCCGCACGAGTCGCCGTCGGTTATGGTTATGCCCATGGTTGTCCTGGCGGTGCTGGCGGTGGTCTCCGGTCTGTGGAATGTTACCGGCGCCTTCGGCGGGCTTTTCGGTCACGGCGAGACCCACGGCTTTGCTCAGGGGTTCTTCGGCATCCTGGCTCACCCCCTGCCCTGGCTGTCGCTGATGCTGGCCGGTCTGGGCATTTTACTTGCCTATGCCCTGTACAGTGCGAAGTGGCTGTCGGCGGAGCGCATTGGTAGTATTTTCAAGCCGTTTTATACCCTCTTCTACCGCAAGTACTGGTTTGACGAGCTTTATGAAAGGGTCATTGTGAAGAATTTTCTGGTCCGTGGGCTTTTTGCCGGTTTTCAACTCTTTGACAGCTATGGCGTTGACGGGGCGGTGAACGGGGTTGCCAGCGGGGCTATAGCTACAGGCAGGGCTATCCGTAAGGCGCATACCGGGCAACTGCAACTATATGGTCTGTTTATTGGCATCGGCATCCTGGCGATTATTGTCTGTTTATATTTCTTTGGGTGAAAAAGGAGTCAGCATAATTGGACTTTAATTATCTGACCTGGATAATCTTTCTCCCCGCCGTCGGGGCAATTCTGGTTGCCTTTGTCCCCGGTCTTTCTGGGCGGGCAATTAAGTGGCTTGCCGCCGTCTTTGCCTTTGCTTCGCTGGCGCTATCTATCTATGTCTTTACCATCTTTGACCGCTCGCTGGCGGGGGCAATCCAGTTTGAGGAAAACCTTTCCTGGATTCCGGCGATTAACGCTCATTATCATCTGGGGGTGGATGGCTTGAGCCTGCCCCTGGTGATATTGATGACCCTCCTCGGTTTCCTGGTGGTCCTCATCTCGTGGAAGATTGACCTGAGACCGAGGGAGTACTTCGCCTGGCTCCTGCTTCTGGAGACAAGCATTCTGGGGGTGTTTTGCTCCCTTGACCTTTTGCTCTTCTTCCTCTTCTGGGAGATAGAGGTCATCCCGATGTATTTCCTCATCTCCATCTGGGGGACGGGGAGAAAAGAATACTCGGCGATAAAGTACGTGGTGTATACCCTCTTCGGCAGCGCCATGATGCTGGCCGGCATCCTCAGCCTTTATTTCACCACCGGCAGTCTCAACATGGTGGAGATATCCCAGGGCGGGCTGGCAATGATTCAGTCAGTGATGCCGGCGGGGGCTATCTTTCTCCTCCTGCTTATCGGCTTTGCCGTGAAGTTACCCGTCTTTCCGCTGCACACCTGGCTGCCTGATGCCCATACCGATGCCCCGACGGCGGTGAGCGTGGTGCTGGCGGGGGCGCTGCTTAAGATGGGCGGCTACGGGATGCTGAGGATATGCGTTAGTATCTTCCCTCAAGTCGCCCGGCAGTATGCCTTTATTCTGGTAATACTGGCGGTGGTCAATGTCCTCTACGGGGCGGCGGTAACCCTGAGGCAAACTGATTTAAAGCGGCTGATTGCATACAGTAGTATCAGCCATATGGGCTATGTCCTCCTGGGCATCTTCGCCCTGGGTCAGGTGAGTATGGTCGGGGCTAGCCTGCAGATGTTCAGCCACGGCATTATCACCGGGCTTTTGTTTGCCATGGCGGGCTTGGTGATGCACAACGCCGGGGAGCGGGACCTCAGGAAGCTCGGCGGCCTGGCAAGGCAGATGCCGATAATTGCCGTTGTCTTCTCGGTGGCGGGGGTGGCGGCGCTGGGGCTGCCCACCACCAGCGGCTTTGCCGCCGAGTTTCTGGTCTTTGTCGGCAGCTTTTCCAGCACCGTTGTTGCCGGGATTCAGCTCTACACCATCCTCGGTGTCCTTGGTATCGTTATCACCGCCGGCTATATTCTGTGGATGCTCCAGCGCGTCTTTTATGGTCAGGTGCTGGAGCGGTTCAAAAAGGCTTATGATGCCGATATCCTGGAGCGGGTATATATGTTTATTCTTGTCGCCGTGATTATGCTGGTCGGCATCTACCCGGCGATCCTGACCGATGTTATTAAAATGGGCGTTATGCCCATAGTGAGGTTATTAGGTGGGTAAAGCATGTTGAATCTTGAGCTACTTTTACCGGAGCTGACCCTGGCTGGCTTTGCCATCTTGGTCATCCTGCTTGACCTTGTTGTCCCGCGCAAGGGGTGGCTGGCGGTGGTCAGCATAATCGGCGTGGTCGTTGCCGCCGGCTTCACCATTAACATGTGGGGTGGCTCGCTGGCGATATTCAACAGTATGCTGGCGGTGGATAATTTCGCCCTCTTCTTCAAGCTTCTATTTTTGATCATCGCCGCCCTGGTGATTTTAGCCTCGGTGGACTATGTCTCCAAGTTTTCCCGCTTTCAGGGGGAATACTACGCCCTGGTGCTGCTGGCTGCCCTGGGGATGATGCTGATGGCGGCTACCGCCGAGCTAATCTCCATCTATATTGCCCTGGAGTTGGCAAGCATCTCCTTATATGCCCTGGCTGGCTTTCTCAAGGACCCCAAGTCAACCGAAGCCTCATTAAAGTATCTATTGCTGGGGGCGGTCGCCTCGGCGGTGCTGCTCTTCGGCATGGCGCTGGTCTTCGGCTTTACCGGCAAGACCCAGCTCGGGGAGATTGCCGATGCTATCCAGAGGCTTTCATTATCCGGTGTTTTAGCCAGCCCCGGGCTTGTGCTGGGGATGGTATTAATGATCGCCGGCTTCGGCTTCAAGATTGCCGCCATCCCCTTCCATATGTGGGTGCCCGATGTCTATGAGGGGGCGCCGACACCAATCACCGCCTACCTTTCGGTAGCCAGCAAGGCGGCCGGCTTTGCCGTTATCCTCCGTGTCTTTTACTCCGCCTTCGGGCTGCCGTCGTGGCTGAGCCTGGACTGGGGGTTAATCTTCGCCGTCTTGAGCGCGATTGGCATGACCCTGGGCAATATAATCGCCATCCCCCAGACCAACATCAAGCGAATGCTGGGTTACTCCAGCATCGCCCAGGCGGGCTACCTTATGGTGGGGTTAGCTACCGTGGGCTTTTCCCCGGCGGCAGACGTTGCGGGCAGGAGCGGGCTTCTCTTCTTCCTCGCCAGCTATGCCCTGACCAACCTCGGCGCCTTTATTGCCATTATTGCCATCTCCAATAAGCTTGATAGCGACCAAATTCAAGACTATTCGGGGATGAGCCGGCGGGCGCCGCTGCTGACTTTAGCCCTGACCCTGTGCCTTATCTCGCTGATTGGCATGCCGCCGGCGGCCGGGTTTATGGCTAAGTTCTATATCTTCAGCGGGGCGGTGAAGCACGGCCTATTGTGGCTGGTGGTCATTGCCGTAATCAACAGCGTGATATCTGCCTACTACTATCTGAGGGTGGTGAAGGTGATGTGGCTGGGCAAGCCCGCCTCCAGGACAAAGGTGCCCTCTTCCTGGGCGCTGAGGCTGGCTCTATCTCTCTCCTGTCTCGGTGTGCTGTTGCTGGGCATTGTCCCCGGCTATATCATGCAGCTGGCTGAGCTGGCGGCTAAGATGTTCGGGTTTTAGTTGGGTTTATTAACCCTATCCCCCTGACCCCCTTCCCCTTGTCAAGGGGAAGGGGGAAGTAGTTTTAAGAGGGGGGCGAAGCCCCCCTCTTTTTTATTCTCCCCCCTTTGAAGGAGGCTAGCTCAACGGGGCGTTTAAGAGGGGCTGACGCCCCTCTTTTTTTATTCTCCCCCCTCTCCTTCAAAGGAGAGGGGGATAAAGGGGGTGAGGTTGCTCAACGACATCCTGCGTGGTATGATTGTTTATTAAAAGGGGGCGAAAATGGGATTAAACTGTGGTATTCCATTCCTTGCCTATATATGGTGGCTAATACTGCTGTTAGTGGCGTGGGAGATGGCGTGGAAGGGGGTTGCCCTGTGGCGGGCGGGCAAGAATGCTCACCTTGCCTGGTTTATCTGTCTTTTCATCTTTAATACCGTGGGCATACTGCCCATAATATACATCTTTGGCTTCAGCAAAAAGTAAGAGGTAAGTGGTGAACCGAACCATGGGCTTTGTCAACCTGAACCGGTTTAAGTCGGGCAGGGCGATTAAGAAGCTGAGTAAGGCGACGTATGACAGACGCAAAAAGGGGGTCAAGAAATGAGTAGAGGGAGTCGCGTACTGTATATCCTGTTGGCTGTTGGCATCGTTACCCTTGCTGTTGGCCTAGCCCTACTCTTTACGCACGGAGCCTAAAAATGAAGGGGAAATTGCTCTGGTCCATATTCTGGGCGTTGGTCGGGGTTTTTGTCGTAGAGATGGGCATAATTTTCATCGGGGTGCCGATTTTTGGGAGGCTGGCGGCGACGAGCCTGTCTTCTGCTATCTTTGGCATAACAGTCGCCCTCTTTGGGCTGGGCGTGGTTGGGTTGGGCATAGCGTTGCTTGTCCTGGCGGCAAGGGCAAAGGTGGGGAGAAGACTAAAGGGGTTCTTGCTCTTAACCGGGGCTTCTGCCACGGGCGTGCTTGTTTTCGCTGTGCTGCATAATCTTGTTTATGCCCTGCTCATTAACTTCTTTGGCTTTGGTGCTGACTTTGATGAGCCTGTCTTCTTTATTATGGCAACTATGATTTGTCCGTTGGCTTTTTTGGTCGGGGTGGTGGGCAGTGTTGTCCTTGGTTTCAAGAAGTCTCTCTCTAGGTCACAGTAACTGTCATGGCAATAAAGAAGGTTGGTATCCTTTATCACCCTAAGATTCAGGCTGCCCCTGCCCAGGCTAAGGAGTTAGGGGATTTTCTGGCTGCCAGGGGGGTATCGGTCTGGCTATGCTCGGCATGGGAGGGGGAGCAGGCGAGGAGTCAGGTGAATGGCACCGAGCTAATTCTCACTATCGGCGGCGATGGCACTATCCTTAGGGCGGCTCAGGTGGCGGCTCCGGAGCAAATCCCTATCATCGGGATAAATCTGGGGAGGCTGGGCTTTATGACCGAGCTCAGCGCCGAGGAAGCCAAGGAGAAGCTCCCCGCCCTGCTTGAGGGAGGGGGCTGGGTTGATGAGCGGGCGATGCTTGAGGCTGAGCTTCAACCCGGTGAGTCTGAGCCACCCGCCGTCTTCCATGCCCTGAACGATGTGGTGGTGACGAGGGGGGCAGTAGCCCGCGTCGTCTATGTGGAAGCCAGCATTGACGGCGAGGCGCTGACCACCTATAAGGGCGACGGCGTTATTGTGGCTACTGCCACCGGCAGTACCGGCTATTCGCTGGCCGCCGGCGGTCCCATCCTCCACCCCCGGGCTAAGGAGTTTTTGCTGTTACCGGTAGTGCCCCACCTCAGCCCGCCTTACCCCATGGTATTACCGGCGACGGCGGTGGTCAGGCTGCGCCTGGCGACCACTCATCAGGCGACGCTGGGTATTGATGGTCATATAAACCTGCCCTTAACCAGCGGCGCGGTTATAACCATAAAGCAAAGCTCTAGAGTCGGTCGGTTTTTGAGAGTTCATCCTGGAGCCAGTTTCTACGCTTCTCTGGGGCAAAAGCTGAAAGGGAGATAGTAGATTGAAGGTAGAAAAAGCCAAAATCAGCGATGTCCCCCAGATGCACCAGTTGATTAACCACTTTGCCGAGAAGGACGAGATGCTGCCCCGCCCCCTGAGTGAGCTGTATGAGAATATCAGGGACTGTTTTGTCGTCAGGCAGGGGGAGCAGGTGCTCGGCTGCATATCACTGCACGTTTTCTGGTCTGACTTGGCAGAGATAAGGTCGCTGGCAGTAATCAAGGATAGTCAGGAGCAGGGCATTGGCGCTAAGTTGGTTGAGGCTTGCCTCAAGGAGGCGGAGGAGCTTGGTATTGCCACCATCTTCTGCCTGACTTACAAGCCAGCCTTTTTTGAGCAGTTTGGCTTCTCCCGGGTTGATAAGATGGAGCTGCCAAGAAAGGTCTGGACTGAGTGCTACCGCTGTCCCAAATTCCCCGACTGCAACGAGGTAGCCCTTATCCGTCATCTTAAGCCGTCGGGCTGAAATCATGGGGGCTAAATTGGCTGAAGAAAAGACACTATCCAGCGAGCTAATCTATGACGGGCGAGCAGTAAGGCTGCGGGTTGATACCGTAAAGATGCCCGGCGGCCGGAAGACGACGCGGGAGATTGTGGAGCATAGCGATTGCGTGGCTATTATCGCCCTTGACGGTGAGGACAATGTCCTCCTGGTCAATCAATACCGCAAGCCGGTGGAGAAGGAGCTGCTGGAGATTCCCGCCGGCGGCATTGAGCCTGGCGAAAAGCTGGAGGACTGCGTCCGCCGTGAGCTGCGTGAGGAGACGGGCTTTCTCCCCAAAAAGGTGGAGCGGCTGGGTGGCTTCTACTCCTCCCCCGGTTACTGTACCGAATACCTCCACTTCTTTCTCGCCACCGAGCTTGTCCCCAGCCCGCTTCAGGCTGAGGATAGTGAGAGTATTAGACTGGTACGGGTGCGGCTGAGCGAGGTTCTCGGCCTTATTACCTCGGGCTCAATCTGTGATGCCAAGAGCATCGCCGCCCTGTTTCTCTTTTTGGAGCACCGGAAATCAGCCAAGCCGGCCTGAGAGCCTCCGCCCGCCGAGGAGGTGGAGGTGGAGGTGGGGCACCAGCTGTCCGCCCTCCTCGCCGCAGTTTATCGCCAGCCGATAGCCCTTTTGAGATAAGCCTTCCCCCTTTGCCAGCTGGTTGGCAATCGCCACCATGCGCCCGACAAGGGCGGAGTCGGCTTCAGACAGGTGGGCGAGGGAGGGGATATGCCTTCGGGGGATGATAATCAGGTGCACTGGCGCCTGCGGCTTAATATCGCGGAAGGCGATTACCTCTTCATCCTGGTAGACGGTGTCGCTGGGAATCTTGCCGGCGGCAATCTGGCAGAAGATGCATTCCATTATTTCTTCCCCCTCTGATATTTAGCCTTTTCCTGCTCAAAGAGGTCTCCCCCGTAGATATCGTTGGCGACGATGGCCGGGAAGTCCTTGACCTCAAGCCGCCGGATAGCCTCGGCGCCCAGGTCTTCGTAGGCGATGACCTCTGCCTGTTTAATTGACTTGGATAGTAAAGCACCGGCGCCGCCGATGGTGACGAAATAAACCGCCTTATACTTTTTAATTGCCTCTCTTACCTCGGGGGGGCGGCTTCCCTTGCCAATCATGGCTCTGATGCCGGCAGCGATAAGGTGGGGGGTATACGTGTCTAGGCGGCGGCTGGTGGTGGGGCCGGCGGCGCCAATCGCCTGCCCCGGCCGGGCTGGGGAGGGTCCCATATAGTATAGCGTCTGCCCCTTGAGGTCAAAGGGTAGCCTTTCCCCTTTTTCCAGGGCCTGGGTAAGCCTTTGGTGGGCAGCATCCCTTGCCGTATAGACCACCCCGGAAATCAGAACCTTAGTGCCTGCGGTCAGCTTTTCTATAATTTCAGCGTCAATCGGTGAAGTGATATTTATAGCACTGCCTCCTTGTGGCGGGCGCTGTGGCACTGGAGGTTGATGGCTACCGGCAGGCTGGCGATATGGGTCGGCATGACCTCGGCGTGCACTGCCAGGGCGGTAGTCCTGCCGCCAAAGCCCAGCGGGCCGATACCCAGGGCATTTACTTTGGCCAAAATCTCCCTCTCCAGCTCAGCAATCTCTGAGTCAGGGTTTGGCTCGGCTACCTTTCTCAGTAGCGCCTTCTTCGCCAGTAGCATTGCCTTTTCCGCGGTGCCGCCAATGCCAATGCCAATAATCAGGGGAGGGCAGGAGCTGCCCCCGCCCTCATCGACGGTTTTTACTACCAGGTCAATAATGCCCTGCCTGCCATCACCCGGCTTGAGCATCGCCAGTTTGCTCGTATTCTCGGCGCCCGCCCCCTTGGGCATGACGGTAATCTTCAGCCGCTCGCCGGGGACGATTTCAATATGGGTAACGGGAGGGGTGTTGTCCTTGGTGTTGATTCTGGCGGAGAAGGGCTTGTTGACGATGGATTTTCTGAGGTAGCCCTGAGCATAGCCCCGCCGCACCCCTTCCTCTACGGCGGCATATAGGTCGCCAATAATATGAACCTCCTGACCTATTTCCAGGAAGACCACCGCCGTGCCGCAGTCCTGACATAAGGGCAGTTGCTCTTTTTGGGCAATCTTGGCGTTCTCTACGAGCCGGCTTAAGACCTCTCTTCCCAGGGGGGATTCCTCGGTCTTGAGGGCTTGCTTGAGGGCGGCTAGGACGTCCTCGCCAAGAACGAAGTTTGCTTCCTGGCAGAGCCGGGCGACCGCTTGAGTGATAGCGCTGGCTTTAATATTTCTCATTCTACCCTAGCTTCATCGTCTTTATTAGCTCTTGGACGGCTTTAGCTGAGTTGGCGAGGGCTTGCTTTTCTTCTTTGGTTAGCCCTAGCTCAATTATCTCTTCAATGCCCTTTTTGCCCAGCCTTAGCGGGACGCTGATGACGGTGTCCTTAATCCCGTATTCCCCATTTAAGCAGGCGGCGCAGGGGAGGACTTCCTTTTTATCCAGGGTTATCGCCGCCGCCATCCGGGCGGCGGCGGCGGAGGGGGTATAGAAGGCACTTCCCGTTTTGAGCAGAGCGACAATCTCATCCCCGCCCATTATCGTCCGCCCCACCAGCTTATCAATGGTCTCCTTGGGCAGGAGCTCGGTGAGCGGTTTGCCCTTAACCGTGGTCAGCCTGGGGATGACGAGCATATTCTTGCCGTGTTCCCCCAGGATACAGGCGGAGACGTTTGCCGGCGATACCTTGAGCTCGGCGGCAATAAAACTGCTGAGTCGGGCGCCATCAAGGACGCCGGATAAGCCGACGACCCTGTTTCGGGGAAACTGGCTGGTCTTAATTGCCAGGTAGGTCATGGCATCTACCGGGTTGGTCACCATAATAATAACGCACTCAGGGGAGTAGCTGGCTATGTTGCTGGTAACCTCAGCCACGATTTTCATGTTAGCCTGCACCAGCTCATCGCGGGTCATGCCCGGTTTCCGGCTGAAACCGGCGGTGATGATTACCACCTCGGAATTGGCGGTTTCCTGGTAGCTGTTAGCCCCGCTAACGGCGGTATCAAAGCTGACGATGGGTGCCGATTGGAGGATGTCCAATGCCTTACCCGGCGCCAGCCCGGGGACAATGTCCACCAGGACGATATCGGCGTAGCCCCTCTCGGCAATCCGCTGGGCGCAGGCGGCGCCGACATTTCCGGCGCCGATAATGCTGATTTTAGTCGCTATTTTTAGCTCCTCAGTTTTTTAATTATCGCCTCGGCGACCTCTGAGGTGCCGACAACCTTAGCACCGGCTATACTGGGCTTCATGTCGTAGGTGAGGCTTTTGCCCTCGGCGATAACCCCGGCGACCGCCCTTTCCACCTCTTCCGCCGCCTTTGTTTCGCCGAGGTGGCGGAGCATCATCACCCCGGAGAGTATCATTGCCATCGGGTTGATTTTATTCAGTCCTTTATACTTAGGGGCGCTGCCGTGGGTCGGCTCAAAGACAGCGATGTCATCGCCCAGGTTAGCCCCCGGGGTTACCCCCAGCCCGCCCACCAAACCGGCGCAGAGCTCGGAGACGATGTCGCCGTAGAGATTGGGCAGGACCAGAACGTCAAATGGCTGCGGTCTGCGCACCAGTTGCATGCACAGGTTGTCAATAATTATGTCATCAAATTTAATATCGGGGTAGTCTTTAGCCACTTCTCTGGCTATAGCCAGGAACAAGCCATCAGAGAACTTCATGATGTTGGCTTTGTGCCCGGCGGTTACCCTTTTTCTGTTATTAGCCCGGGCATAGTCAAAGGCGAATTTGACAATCCGGCGGCTGGCGGTCTCGGAAATAATTTTCAGGCTGATGCCAGAGTCGGTGTTGACCTTATTCCCCGTTGCCCTGGCGATTAACCGCCGTAGCTTTAATGTCTCCGGGGTTCCCTTCTCAAACTCGATGCCGCTGTAGAGGTCTTCGGTGTTCTCCCTCACCACGACGATATCCACGTCCTTAAAGCGGGAGGGGACGCCGGGGTAGGTCTTGCAGGGGCGGAGGCAGACATAGAGGTCCAGCTCCTTACGCAGGGCGACGTTAACGCTTCTGAAACCGGCACCTACCGGGGTGGTAACCGGCCCCTTGAGGGCGACCTTGTTTTTCCTGATGGAGGCAAGGGTAGCATCAGGGAGGACAGCGCCCGACTTCTCCTGGGCAGTGGCACCGGCGTAGGCTATCTCCCAGTTGAAGCTGACGCCAGTTGCTTCCAGGACCAGCTTCGCCGCCTCAGTGACCTCAGGCCCGATGCCATCGCCGGGGATAAATGTAATATTATAGGTCATCAATCTATCCTTTTAACCCCATCCCCTTTAGTTTTTGTTAACCTCACCTCCTTAATCCCCCTCTCCTTCAAAGGAGAGGGGGAAGAGATTTTAGAGAGGGGGCTTCGCCCCCTCTCTTTCTCTCACTCCCCCTTCCCTTGCTAAGGGAAGGGGGTCAGGGGGATGGGTTACCTAAACAATCTCAATTATATTATAATCTAAAGTCGCCGTACTTCTTGATGTAGGGGATGAGCCCGCCCTCATCAAGGATAGCCAGCATTATATCGGGGATTTTACCAAAGGAGAGTCGGCTGCCGTTGGTTATGTCTTTTACTGTGCCGGCTTTCAGGTCTACCTCCAGCTCATCACCGTCGTTAATCTTGTCGGTATTACATATTAACACCGGCAACCCGAGATTGATAGCGTTTCTAAAAAATATTCTGGCGACCGATTTAGCCAGTATCGCCCTTACCCCCGCCATTTTTATCACCAGTGGCGCATGCTCCCGGCTTGAGCCAAGCCCAAAATTACTGCCGGCAACGATGAAGTCCCCCGCCTTTACCCTGGAGGCAAATTTAGGGTCAGCGTCTTCTAGGACGTGCTTTGCCAGCTCCGGCAGGTTGCTTCTGAGGTGAGCATAGCGCCCGGGTATTATATGGTCGGTGGTGATGTTATCGCCCAGTTTTAGGGCTCTTCCTTTGAGCATCTAAATTACCTCCCTGGGGTCGGTGATTTCGCCGCTCAGGGCGGTAGCCGCCGCCGTCGCCGGGCTGCCAAGATAGATAAGGGCTTCGGGGCTGCCCATCCGCCCTTTGAAATTCCGGTTGGATGTGGAGAGACAGGCTTCGCCGCTTGCCAGCACCCCCTGATGGAGGCCAAGGCAGGCCCCACACCCCGGGGGCAGGACGCTTGCCCCGGCTTCAACTAAGGTCTGAATATGTCCTTCCTTGATTGCCTCAAGCAGCACCTTTTGTGATGCCGGGGCAACGATAAGCCTGGTCTCGGGGTGGCGTCTCTTTCCTTTTAATATTTTAGCCGCCATGGCGATATCCTCGAGACGCCCGTTGGTGCAGGTGCCGATGAATACCTGATTGATTTTAGTCCCCTTAAGCTCCCTTGCCGGGGCGATATTATCCACGCTGTGGGGCTTGGCGACTAAAGGTTCAATAGTAGCCAAATCGATATTGATTGTCCTTTCGTAGCTGGCATCGTCGTCAGCAGAGAGGGGCTTGTAGTGTTTACCCCTCCCCTGTGCGCTGAGGTAGTCCCTGGTGATTCTATCCGCGGGGAAGAGCCCGACCTTGGCTCCGCTCTCCACTGACATATTGGCGATGGTAAATCGCCCGGACATGGTGATGTTTTCCAAGCCAGCGCCGCCGAACTCCAGCGCCTTATAGGTGGCGCCGTCAGCCCCGATTTTGCCGATGAGGTGCAGGATGAGGTCTTTGCCCATGACAGCGGCGGGAAATTTCCCCGAGACGGCTACCCGGATGCTCTCCGGTACCCGAAGCCAGGTCTTGCCCAGGGCGAGAGCCACCGCCACGTCCGAGGAGCCCATCCCGGTGGCGAAGGCACCCAGGGCGCCGGCGGTCACGGTGTGGGAGTCGGCACCGACGATTATATCACCCGGCTTAGCCAGGGATTCAGCCACAATCTGGTGGCAGACGCCGCCGCCAACGTCGTAGATAAGGCAGCCGCTTTTTCGGGCAAACTGGCGCAGTAGCCGGTGGTCGTTTGATATCTCCGGGGTGGGGCTGGGGGCGGCATGGTCAAGGAAGAGGGCGGTCTTTTTGGGGTCAGCCAGGCGTTTGAAGTCGCACGAGTTAAACTGTCTTACCGTCAGCGGTCCGGTAGTATCCTGGGCAAAGACCAGGTCCACCGGGGCAATAACAATGTTTCCTGACTCTTGGCTTAATATCTTCTCGGCTAATGTCTTACCCACTTAAGCCCTGCTAGCCGATTATCGCCAGGACATCGTCTCTGGCTACCTTATCGCCGCTGGCGAAGTTTATCGCCTTAACCCGCCCGCCAACGGGGGTGGTTATGGCGTTAGCCATCTTCATCGCTTCCAGGATAACGATGACATCCTCAGCCTTGACCTCGTCGCCCACCTTTACCTCATAGCGGATTATTATCCCCGGCATGGGGGCGATAATGGCTATCTCTTTGCCTTTGGCAACGGCGGGCGGCGCTTTAGCTGGGGCGGGTGCTACCGGTGGTGGCGCCGGTGGTGGTGCTACCCGGGGTGCGGTTGGCGGCGCCTCAACTGCCTCCACGCCGACGGTATAGACCTCATTACCTACGGAGACTTTAAACGTTCTGGCGCTTGTTCCTTTAGCTAGGGTGGCTGGGGTGGCTGGGGCTTGCTTCTCGGCTAGCTCTGCCACCTTACCCGATTTTAACTTAGTCAAGAGCTCGTCTTCGCGCTTGACATCATTCAGGGTCTTTGGCTTTACCTCCGGTGGTGGGGTCTCCAG
>Ga0315280_10001764_pt1 | contig 36305 bp, 19 predicted proteins | sample YL17G06_40_MG_FD_203697 | JGI IMG/M metagenome (GOLD analysis project Ga0315280, IMG submission 203697) | Sediment microbial communities from Yellowstone Lake, YNP, Wyoming, USA - YL17G06_40 | ecosystem: Environmental > Aquatic > Freshwater > Lake > Sediment | place: USA: Wyoming | collected... | reverse complement strand
TGGCGCTCTGATTTATTTGTGCCAGCCCCGCGTGAATCTTCTCAAGGGCGCTGGTGACTTGTTCCAACTTTGCGCTATTGTCTCTAAGTGCGTCGAGCATCTTAAATACCCTTGAGAGCATTGTCAGTAGTGCGCTTAAAAATATCAGTGCACCGAGCAGCCATACCAGATACCGTAATGAGCCGGCCTCGGCTGTCTCAAAGAGTCTGGTGAACACTGCCAGCAGAAACACGATTATTAACGCGACACAAATGATTACAATGTGCCACTTAAACCGCCATAAAAAGCTGTCTTGCCCGGGCTCCATAACCTTCCTCTTTCAAAAAAGGATTTTCGTAGCCAGTCTCCACTTCTAAGAGCATCTAACACAACGTCATTGCGAGGCCTGCAAAGCAGGCCGTGGCAATCTCTATCGAGGATAAACACTTGTTCTGTTAGACGTTCTAATAATATATTATAATACGCTAAAGGTTTGATTTTGTCAATAACCGCAAAAAGCATTTGCAGAAAATATGGTTTTCGGAAAGCGCAATTGGCTCGTTCTAACGGGTTTTTCAGCTTTTCTTAACCATTTTAACAGCCGATAGCTGCTATAATTGGCGACCCTGCGTGATGAACCCTAAGTAATCTCTAAACAATCAATTGAAAGTTTATCCGTCGCCGCCCCGGCGACGCAGCTTCGCACCCCGCAATACGAATATGTCAATCGTCAATCGCAAATCTGCAATCCGCAATCCGAAATCTTCTTGCCCCCGCCCCCATTTCCCGCACACCATTTCCCTACTTTCTCAAATGCTTAATTGCAACCAAATTCCCGCTACTATCCTTATATTTCCAGAAGCTCCAGCCGTTAACGGCTCCTCTATCTATTATGGCCTGAGCTGCTGTTGATGGCGAATCGAATAGTTGCCCTGACGGAACCATTTTAATCATTCCGCTTGGCAAAACTTTTGCTTTGTAGTTTTTGCCTTTATATGAACAATATATCCTTTGATATCCCCTCGATAATCCTTTCAGCGGCCGCTCACCTTTGCTCTTGCCGTAGACTATATGCTTTGCATTCTCAATCCTGAAATCTCCATCAACATTCCTCTTGACGTGCACATATATAATTTTACAATTGCCTTTGATTAGACTTTTTAAGGAGTGTTTTGCCAAATGGAATCACGGGTCATAGATCTAACGGCAGCAGCACACAGACACGGCAACTTGAACATACGAACGTGCGGCGAAGATTTCTTCCCTAAGAGTATTTTTGGACCAGCGTCGAAACGAGAAGGTGTTTATGCCCAGATTCTATTAAAGGTCGATGGATTTCCAGACCCTATTTTCACAGACATACCTCGGGATAAAGATTCGCAGCGACCGCGCTGGATATTCAGAGAGCGAAGCTGGTTTAAGGCTTTTGTTCGGCAACACCGGCTTTCGCCGGGGGATACAGTGACTATTTACCGCATTGACGAGCACAATTACTTCATCACACCAACAACACATGTCCAAACTACGCATCTGTTTGAGCGCAATTTGCCACCCACGCTCTATGCTCACCATCTCGCAACACAGTATTTAACTTCTACCCCCAAGGAACACCGTAAGGAAAATGGCCAATACTTTACGCCTCCAGAAGTTGCCTGCTTCATGGCTAAATTGGCTGTTAGTGCAGCAACAAATATCGTGAGAATCCTTGATCCTGGTGCCGGTACTGGTATACTTGCTTCTGCTGTTTGTGAACACCTCGTCAGCAAATCCTTTACCAAAAGAATTCACATCGACGCATACGAAACCGACCCCATTTTGGTTAAATCACTCTACAAGTCCCTCCATCACGCATCACAATGGGCACAGGATCGCGGCGTAAAGCTAACATTCAATGTTCTGAATACCGATTTCATATTGTTGGCTCGCCAGTTGTCCAAAAAACCAAACTTCCGTCCTTATGACATCATCATTTCTAATCCACCATATCTGAAAATACCTGCCGATGATCCTCGTTCAATTGCTTTTTGTGAAGTCGTTCACGGCCAGCCAAATATCTACACACTTTTCATGGCTGCTTCTGTATTATTGGTCAAAACAACCGGTTCTTTGGTATATATTACGCCAAGAAGTTTCACATCAGGCCACTACTTCAAATCATTTCGTGAATTCTTTTTTACAAATCTGCAACCTGTCAGGGTGCATCTCTTTGAATCAAGAAAAGACCTCTTCTCCGACCAATCGGTCTTGCAAGAGAATGTAATAATTCAAGCTACGAGAAATAAATCCCCCGACTGTATTGTTGTCTCTCATTCCGTGAACTCAGATAATCTGGACTCTCTTCATGAGAATATAATACCAGTGCAATATGCTCTCTACTGCAATGGAAATGATACCATTCTTCGTCTTCCCCTCGACAAAACTGATGATTTGATTATTGAGATTGTAGACTCTTGGACGGCCAAACTGGCCGATTATGACCTTCATATTTCTACTGGTCCGGTGGTTCCTTTCAGGGCCCAAAAATTTATGCGAACACAAAGTAATGCAGAACCGGACTACTGCGTCCCGCTTTTATGGATGTGCAATGTTCATCCTATGAGGGTTACTTGGCCATCGAATGGCCAGAAGAACCGCGATTCGGCCAACCAGTTCATATTAAACGATACTAATGCCAGAGCAAAACGCCTTTTAGTGACCAATAAGACAATGGTTCTCCTTCGTCGTTTCAGCACAAAGGAAGAAAAAAGGCGCCTTATAGCCGCGCCGCTTTTCTGTGGTCAACTTGACTTTGAATTCATAGGCATCGAGAACCACCTCAACTACATTTACAATCCCCATAGCGATCTACCTCCCGATGAGGCACAAGGTTTAGCCGCTTTGCTCAACAGTACTATAGTCGACAGATATTTTCGAATCTGCAACGGCAACACGCAGGTTGGTGCTATTGAACTCAGCACTATTCCTTTTCCATCTATCGATCTGATCCGCGAGCTTGGCAGAAAGTTATATCGCCTCCATCCTTCCCCCACTCTCGATAATATCGACACCGTTGTCATAGATTTAGTTCAGCACCATACAAAAAAGAAGCATACCTTGGAGGAGCTCCAAAAGTGTCGCGTCTAAAACAAGCCCAAACAATACTCCATTCTCTGGGGCTGCCTCGTGCCCAATGTAATGAGATATCTGGTTTCACTTTTCTTGCACTTGCCGCTATTGGCAAGCGCAGCCAGTGGTCCGATGCACAGATGCCACGACTTCGCATTCACGATATCCTCTCATTTATTGCCCAGTACTATCGTCGTCAATATGCAGAAAACACACGGGAGACAATACGACGACAAGTTATTCATCAATTCGAACAGGCAGGAATTATCCAGCAAAATCCCGACGACCCTACCCTGCCTACCAACAGTCCAAGAACTCACTATGCGCTCACAAAAGAGGTTGTTGCTCTAATACGCTCGTTTGCAACGCCCGCTTGGTCTGGCAATCTCGACTCTTGCCTTGCAGGTAAAACCACTTTATCGGCCATTTATAGGAAAGAGCGAACTGCTAAGATGGTACCCATTCGGCTTCCTGCCGGAAAGTCATTGACCCTCTCGCCCGGTCAGCACAATCAGTTGCAATGTGCAGTTGTTGAGCAATTCGCGCCTCGTTTCGCACCGGGGGCTCTCCCTGTATATATAGGCGACACTGCCAGAAAAATGCTCTATCTCGACAAAGCACTGGTTAGAAAACTCCAAATCCCCGCTGATGAGCATAACAAGTTGCCGGATGTAGTTTTATACCAAAAGGAGACAAAACGACTATTCTTGATAGAAGCTGTTACTTCGCATGGTCCAGTGTCCCCAAAACGCCATTACGAACTCGAGAAAATGCTCTCCAATGTTCCCGCCACACGTATCTATATCAGCACATTTCCTGATTTCAAGGAGTTCAAAACCCACTCCACAGACATCGCGTGGGAAACTGAGGTCTGGATAAGCGATGTCCCCGACCACCTGATTCACTTTAACGGCCCCAGATTTCTGCCTAATCCTCTGCACCCATAAATCTGTGATCTTCTGCCATCCCCCCTTCTTTCAACTGTTCTTTAATCCAATAAATTACCTGTCCCTTAAATTTGTCTTCGTTCGGTTTCGTTTTTGCCATTCTAACCCCAGCTATCTGATCTCTCACTTTAGAACTACACACTACCCAAAACCACAATCCCCGTCAAAATAGAAAAGCCCTCGACAAGGCCTTCAGATTATTTTCGCCACTCCCGCCAAGCATTGAGATTTATCCGCCTGTGGCGGAATCCAGCATCGCTTGTCCGCTGTAGCTTCAGCGAAGGTGGAAGTATCGAGCACCTCCTAATTCCCTGATTTCCAGATAACCTGGTGTTCTACACCCTGATAACCTGATGTCCTGATACCCTGAAAATCAAAAATTTTTTACAAAATTTTTGATTTTCTCCCTTGACTTTTCGACCCCTTATTTTTGCCCTGATTTTGAAGGTGGCCAAATTTCGGTCCAAAAGGTGCGCATTTTTGTAAATTTTTGCAAAAAAATGACAAAAAATGCAAAAAACCGCAAAAAAATGCTAATTTTTGCATCTTCGCCCTTTTGCACCTAATCTCTTATCTCTAATTAACTTACGTAACTTTTATGTGATTTTCCCACTTCACTAAATGTCCAATTTCTCCCTAATCTTTCTGGTAATTTCCGCCATTTTAGCTGGCACACTACGGTGCCGCGAATCAACCCTGATGTTCACAAAAATCAACGCCAACCGTAACCATTTTTTAGTAAAACCCTTGCACGTCGCAGGAAATCAAAAATAAGCCTTCAATGTTGATTTTTTGCAACATACAGGGCTAATTCATACAATAGTTGTCGTTATTAAAGCAAAAACAAGACCTACGATTAGCGCGTTAGACCGCTCAAATCGCCTCTTTTATCGGGCAGAACCTTGAAATTAGGCAGAAAACCAACTTCCCAACGTTTGGGTATGAATTTTGCTGCTTACCTGAGCAAAAGGGGGCTTCGGGGGCGTTCTAAATTAGGGTGACCGAAAAGAAGACGCGTTTGAGAGAGGTGCAGTGTGATGGACGAAATAAGGCTGGAGGACAAACTCAACGAACTGGTCAGGGAATTTGGGGAGGTAATCGACCCACAGCACAGTAAGCTAACCAAGCTTGCCGAACAAGCACAAGCCGACCATGCGAAACTTGAAAAAAGCATCAGCAGTCTGCAAGAGCTGCTGGACTACCTGCGTGTATGCATCAAGTATCAGGTCTTCGACCTTGAGGCAACTCGGCGGGAAAACGAATACCTCAGAAAATTGCTCGAAGAAAACGACAGCTAATCCAAAAGGTGTATAGGACACCGAAATCGTCAGAGCACACATCAAAAATCAGGATGGTCCGAATAAACACCGTTTGAAACTGGGGGTAAAACGAGAAGCGTAAGCGCGAATCAGCCGAATCTGCATTGGCTGCCTGGCTGCCAATTCGTTAATTCGCGAACAAATGCAGAACCTTCCCATTTTTTTTTGCCAAAAGGTCCATTTGTGGGTAAGTCTGAACCGTGGCGTGTTGCGATAAGTTCTTTACACTGCGTGAGATGAGGTTATTTTTACGCTGACAAGCAGAAAGTTGACAGCGTTTTTTGTCGATAAAATTGGAATAGAAGAAAACTATTATTGCGGAAAACGAACATCAGTTCAACTTTATTCATATAAAAATTGAGCATTGAATTGCCAGATTTGGGCTTTCCGGGTTGTTTGACAAACAGGCTGCGGCTGTGATATAATACATAATATATTAAAGTTGAGCAATTTTGCCCAAAGCAGTTATATGGAACTGAAGAAGAATTTAAGTAACGAGCAATTTCGAGTTAGTTCTTTTTGAAATGATTTTGAGGTAAAAGATGTTTGAGCGTTTTACAGACCGTGCACGTAAGGTTATGGCGCTGGCTAATCAGGAAGCGCAGCGGTTTAACCACGAGTGGATAGGGACCGAGCATATCCTCCTGGGGCTGGTCAAAGAAGGCAGCGGTGTAGGTGCTACGGTTCTAAAGAATCTCGATGTGGATATAAAGAGGCTGCGGCTCGAAGTGGAGAAACAAGTCAAGAGCGGGCCGGATATGGTCACAATGGGCAAGCTACCACAGACCCCGAGAGCCAAGAAAGTTATTGAGTACGCAATCGAGGAGGCTCGGTCGCTTAACCATAATTACGTGGGGACAGAACACATCCTGCTGGGTCTATTGCGGGAGACCGAAGGAATCGCAGCTCAGATCCTTGTGAATATGGGTTTGAAGCTCGAAGATGTACGTCAGGAGGTGTTAAATTTGTTGGGAGCGGGAGTAGATGATGGGCCTGCTGCTCTCGGATTAAAGATGGGGCCAGCGGCGATAGGGCGAAGGCCAAAAAGTAAGACTCCGGCACTGGATAGCTTCGGCAGAGACCTCACCGAACTGGCAGCCAGCAGCGAACTTGACCCGGTAATCGGCAGAAAGAAGGAGATAGAGAGATTAGTACAGATACTTTGCAGGCGGACGAAAAACAACCCGGTTCTGCTGGGCGAAGCCGGGGTCGGTAAGACCGCTATCGTAGAGGGTCTGAGTCAGCAAATAGTCAATAAACAGGTGCCAGAAATCCTCAAGGACAAGCGTATCGTGGTGCTTGATTTGGCTATGATGGTGGCCGGAACAAAATATCGCGGGCAATTCGAGGAGCGAATAAAGGCGGTCATTAACGAAGTCAGACGGGCCAAGAACGTTATTTTATTCATTGATGAGCTTCATACGCTGGTGGGGGCCGGCGGAGCCGAGGGCGCTATCGACGCATCAAATGTGCTAAAGCCGGCGCTTGCCAGGGGAGAAGTGCAGTGCATCGGCGCTACCACTCTGGATGAGTACAGAAAGCATGTTGAGAAAGATGGTGCTCTTGAAAGACGATTCCAGACGATAATTGTCGAGCCGCCTACGAAAGAAGAGACGCTCGACATTCTCAGGGGGCTTCAGGACCGCTATGAGGCGCACCACAGGGTCCGGTTTACTGATGAGGCGCTCTATCAGGCGGTAGAACTATCAACCAGATACGTTACTGGCAGATGCCTGCCTGATAAGGCGATAGATGTAGTCGATGAAGCGGGGGCCCGCGTGCGGCTTAAGAATATGACCCCTCCGCCGGATTTGACCGAGATAGAAACGAAGATTGAAAAATTGCAAAGGGAAAAAGACGAAGCGGTCAAAAACGCCGACTATGAGCGGGCAGCAGCATTGAGAGATGAAGCCCAACAGCTTATAGATGAGAAGACGGAACTGCACAGGAAATGGTACGAGGAGCACAAAGAGATAACCGGTGTTGTGGACATCGAGATTATTGCGGAGGTCGTCAGCAATATGACGGGTGTGCCGTTGACGAAGCTGGAAAAGAAGGAAACCCAGCGGCTTTTGGAGCTTGAGGATGAGCTGCATAAAACGGTTGTTTCACAGGATGAGGCTATCGGTGCTGTGGCAAAAGCAGTCAGACGCAGCAGAAGCGGTATGAAAGACCCAAATCGTCCGATGGGGTGCTTTATACTCTTGGGTCCGAGCGGTGTCGGAAAGACGCTGCTTGCGCAGGCTCTGGCGGAGTTTATGTTCGGCGACAGGAACTCTCTTATTCGCCTGGATATGAGCGAATTTATGGAAAAGCACAATGTCAGCCGGCTGGTAGGCGCTCCTCCGGGGTATGTGGGCTATGAGGAAGGCGGTCAATTGACTGAAAGGATCAGACGGCGGCCTTATGCTGTGCTTCTTCTGGATGAAATAGAAAAGGCCCACCCGGATGTTTACAATATACTTCTGCAGATTATGGATGAGGGCAGGCTAACCGACAGCTTCGGACGAAGCATTGACTTTAAGAATGTAATCCTCATTATGACCAGTAACATCGGTGCTGACTTGATAAAGAATCAGGCGGGGTTCGGTTTCAGCAAGAAGACGCCCGAGTCAAATTACGAGAAAATGAAAGAGATTCTTCATAAAGAAGTCGAGCATCACTTCAGGCCTGAGTTCTTAAACCGAGTTGATGACATAATAGTCTTTAAGGCACTAACAAGAGAAGACCTGCAGACTATTGTTGATTACGAGCTAGTAAAGGTATTCAAGCGTCTGACGGACCACGGGCTGAAACTGGAACTGACCGAGCAGGCCAAGGAATTTCTCATTGGTAAAGGATACAATCCCGAATTCGGGGCAAGGCCGTTGCGAAGGGCAATTGAGCACTATATAGAAGACCCGCTTTCGGAAGCTGTGCTCGCCGGAAGATTCAAAGGCAAGAACCTTATAAGGATTGACGTGCAGGATGAAGAACACCTCAAACTTGAAGGTCTTGAGGTAAAAGAACCTCAGAAGGAAAAAAGTGAGCACGCCGTAGCATGAAATCGAAAAAGTCCTGCCTAACGGCGCAGCATATCGATTTCCGTTTTGCTTTGCTGCTGGGCTAACAGGTTCTCAAACTGCTGTTTGCCCATCCATTCTACGCGTCCATCCAGCCGAAGGACCACGTATCCATCTTTGAGCAGTGACGAAGGATATTTCCTTTCGGTGTAGGCGAGGATTTCGTCTGGCGTTGCTTCAAGGTCTATCCATTGGGCTCGGTACTTGAGGTCGCCGAGCCGAACCCATCCTTTCAAATTCCTTTTGATGGCGGTGACATAAGACTCCGGCGGCACCGCGCCATACTCTTTTCGGTATCTGAGGACCTCCTGACTGAGCTGCTCCATTGCCCCTATTGCCTCTGAGCGATTGACCCAATCCTTGAAGTTAATCATCGCTATGACCGCAATTACCGTAGCGAGTATTATGGTTACAAACTCCAATAATATTGCTTTCTGGCGTTTGTTCATAAAAGGTATCCTGCGGCTCGCAGCTTACGAGCGGAGGTCGGTTCACGACTGGTGCTTCAAGATTTTATCTTTACTTTTCCTCCTTGAATGACCAGCTTACCTTCAGCGAACAATCTTATGGCCTGCGGATATGCGATACATTCCTGCTCAAAGACTCTGGCGGCAAGAGTTTCCGGCGTGTCATCGTCTCTGACTTCGCAGGTTCGCTGAACAATTATAGCTCCTTTATCATATTCGTTTGTGCAGAAATGCACCGTACAGCCGCTTATTTTGCATCCCGCTGCGAGAACTGCCTCGTGGACGTAATGTCCCCACATACCCTTTCCGCCGAAGCTCGGCAGTAGAGCGGGGTGTATGTTCATAACGCGATTTTCATATCGGGCAGGTATGTTCCATAGACAAAGCCAGCCCCCCTGAACGACCAGGTCAACGTTTGCGGCGACAAGCTCTTCTTCTATGCGTTTGCTGAACTGGTCGATGTCCGGGTAATCTTTTGTGCGGATGATTTTTACGTTCAGGCCGGCGTTTTTTGCCCTTTCGACCCCGGCTACGGTTGAGCGTGAGCTTATTACAACTGCGACCTCGGCATTCAGCCGGCCCTGTTTAATATATTCGAGGATGTTCATCAGCGTTGTGCCGCCGCCGCTGATTAGCACGCCGAGGCGAATTGGTTTTTCAGTTTGTGCTATTGGTGACAGTTTGCTTTCAACGTCGCGTCCGAGATTTAAGGCCTGATTTACAAGTTTGTCGGCTTCTTTGTTTTTATCCCTTATAATGTGCTGAACTTTCCAGTTTTCAAATTGGCTAAGCAGGTCAACTGCTTGCCGAAAGAGTGGTCTAATTTGTTCACTTTTTACTTTGTACTCACCATTGAGTTGCTTGACGAGAAGCTGACTGTCGCTGAAGATTGTCAGCTCTTTGGCCACAATCTGTTTTGCGGCTTCGAGGGCCTTTACGACTCCGGTATATTCAGCTACATTGTTAGTAGTCTCGCCTAAAAAAAATGCCTTTGCCTGTAATTGAGTTCCATCCTGGCCGGTCAAGATAAACGCAGCAGCAGCAGGGCCTGGATTGCCTCTGCTGGCGCCGTCTATGTAAGCGATTATTGTATCCAACAACGTATTACCCTCGTGATTCGTGGTTCGTGGCTCGTGATTCGTGGTTCGATTCACTATTCACGATTCACGAGTCGGAACTGCCAAGCACAACTATTCTTGTGCAGTTTGGACAGCGGATTATGTCATCTCTGGTCATAAGCAAATTGACGCACTCGGCGGTGATGCCCATAAAGCAACCACCACAACTATAGGCCTCTCTTCGGCTTTCCTGCTGCTCGACCTCTACCACAGCTTGGCCATCGTATGTCTCGGCGACGCGTTTGAATATTTCCAGCACCTCCTCCGGTATGGTTTTTGCGACGTCGTCCCACTCTGCCTGGATTTGGTCTATCTCAGACCGATATTTACTTGCCAGCGTCTCGGCCTCTGTTCGGAACTTCTCGAGCTGTTGTTTTTGCTCGTTTACTTGTTTCTGGATGTTTTTGCACTCAGCTTCGTCAGTCTCAATGTCTTTTAACAGCTCAAGAACCTGGGTTTCGATTTTGGAATTGTCGGCCTTGGTGGTATTGAGTTGAGTAAGAACTACGGCATATTCCTTGTTGGTTTTTGCGGTGTTCAGAGCTGCCCGGAGCTTGGCTACGTCTTCATCTCTGGATTTAAGCTCTAATTCCAAACGGCCGAATTGAACTTTGGTTAGCTGAATCTCTTCTTTTTTGGCTTCCAAGGCGCTTTGAAGGCTTCTGATCTGATTTTCCTGGATAATTACGTTTCTTCTACATCTTGCAAGTTTCGCCTTTCCAGCTCGCAGGCGATTTTCAACGCTTTGAAGTTTTATCAGCCCATTTAATACGGGTCCCATTTACACTCCTTCATGCGTCGTTCAAAACTCTTAAACATAGCATTATAATTTTAGAGTATTGTGATCTGCAACAAAAATCTTTTAGCTTTTTTTACTTTTTCCTGTGAGACGAAGGGAATAGCCGATGTTGCTCCGCAATGTGCCTATAGAACACGCGGGATGACTGAAAGTGCGCGATTTAAGCTACAAGAAAGCTGATAGGCCAACTCCGCCGCCGGCCTCTGTTAATAAAAAACAGAACCTTATTCTCTCTGCCCTCGATTGGCAAAGTCCGGGTCAAAACTTCTTACTAAATCAGCAGCGTGGCGGCTTTATTTCTTCGACGAACAGGTGCAATCCTTGGCGGGCTTGTTGCAGCCGGAGCAAACCTTGTTCTTTATCGGCCGACCACATTTCTTACACGGCGTACATCCACATGCCTGACACATTGTCAGACCTCCTAAAACATAAATATTGTTCACCTAAGATTTTCTACTCCACGCCCAGACAAGTCAAGATAAAAAACCATCTTTTATCTTAAGTCTTGGGTTCTGCATCTTGTGTCTGAATACCTCCAGCTAACCCCTAACGACCGTTCCCAACCGTTCGGCAATCTTCGATGCGGCATCTATTCTCGCAATCTTCCGGCAGTTCTGTTTCATTTCCTGCCGTTTGTTCTCATCCTTCATCAGTTTCTCCATCTCCTTCCACAACCGTTCCGCCCGGTCCGTTGCATCCGGCAAATCATCTACTATGACCGCTGCCCCTGTGTCAACCAGACTGCGGGCATTAAGGTACTGATGCTTGTCCTTATGGTAGGGGTAAGGTATGCAGATACTCGGCACAGCCGCCGCGGCGAATTCAGCCACGCTGACTGCTCCGCTTCTACCTACCACCAGGTCTGCAGCAGCCAGCAAATCCGGCATATCATCAAAATATCCTAAGACTTTATGGCCGATTTTAGCGTTACTGTATCTGCTCTTGACCTTTTCAAAATTGCTGACACCTGCCAGATGAACTATTTGCCAATTGTCGGCAAAAGTGTCTAACTTTTCCAGTAGCGAGCATATTGCTGCGTTGATGTTTTCCGCCCCGCTCGATGCACCAGTTACGAGCAAAACTTTCTTGTCTTTATCAAGACCCAATTGCTCTATTACCTTCTGCGGCTGTGGGTTGCTAAAGCCGCTTCGCAAAGGACAGCCGACAACACTAACCTTTGCTTTAGTGTTGGCAAAGTATTGCGTGGTGTCCTCAAACTGTACAAAAACCTCACGTGCCCAGCGAGCTATTATTTTATTTGCCCGGCCTGGCACAATATCAACATTAAGAAGCACGATAGGAAATTTGAGTTTATGCGCGGCTAAACAAACCGGCGCTGCGACAAACCCGCCGACGCCTATCACCACAACGTCCTTGTCTTCAGCGAGCGATTGCCTGGCAATCCGATAGCTTTTAAGAAGCGAAGTGCAAAAGCTAACCAGCTTGCCCGGCCTGATGGAAAATCCTTTCGCCGTCAATGCGGTATATTCGAAGCTGGTTTTCGCGAGGATTTGTGTATCGATGCTGCGGCTGCTGCAGAAGAATCGTACTCTCGCACTCGGCTGGAGTTTGACAATTTGTTCTGCCACCGCGATAGCGGGATAGATATGTCCTCCCGTTCCACCGCCGGCAAAGATAAAACTTCTGCTACTCATTATTCAACTTCCCTGTATGACTGTGAATTAAAAGTCTGCCCCAAGTCGGCGTGCAATGCAAGCGTTTTTTCCACTGCCTTTTTCTCACTTAGTTTTGACATTTTGCAATCTTTTTGCATTTTGAGAATTTTGGAGTTGGCCCGGCTGGCTGATTTTGGTTAAATAGTATTGCCGAGATATAATATAACATAACACGCCGGTTGATATTTACTCTTTGGCTTAAGAAAACCTCTATTTGAAGGAGATGGGGAAATGAAGCGGAAATTGACAATTTTACGCGGATTTGTGGAGACACGGATTAACCAGATTAACACGGCTTTTGTATAACCACGGAGAACACAAAGGACGCAGAGATGTTTCAGACAGCTTGGTGTTCTCGGCGAAGTCTACTTTCAAAGTGAGCTTTGTCGCAAACCTTCGCCTTCGTCCACAAGGCCAACTTCGTTGGCCTTATGTGTAAGCTGGCCGAAACTAAGAGAAACACAGAACGGCGAAGAAAAAGGGGGTCCTACAGAGTAGAAGTTTTTGGTTTTGTTTGTCGGATTTTGGTGGTATAATGGGTTTGAGTAGTTGCGGCGTATCTCGTAAAGCGTGAAGGGCATCGCGTACCTCGGAGAAAGGTTAGTTTGTGCCGGAGGTCGGGGCTAAATAGGAGGTCAACAGGAGGTATGGGAGAAATCGAGAGGGGGCGTTCGATATCAGGCGTTAAGTGACCCCGACCGCGCGGGGTCGGGGCTAAACAACCCGGCGTGAGACCCTGATAAAAGACATCGGGACAAGCTTCGAGCCGGAGGGATTCAAGGCGTGATGCGGCGTCCTCGCAGTGGCCCGTGACTCATAAATTGGTATATGAGTGAATGAGTGAATACGTAACCAGAGGAAAATCCGAAGCATCCCTGCTTCCGCAGGGATAAACTCGTCCCCGCAAAAGCGGGGATCCGAAACAAATTCGAATAACCAAATTACAAAACGCAAAACTTATGGATTCCCGTTTTCACGGGAAGAAAGATGCGTCTCAAGAAGCCGAATGCGCCCAACAAGGCGCTGCAGCGGACGGCTAACTGCTGCCGGTGAAGGCCATGTTCGGTAGGAAAGGAAATAACAAGTGCAGGAAGGATTCGGTATGCGAAAACTCATCACAACGGCAATAGCCTTGTCAATACTGACCGGTTTGATCGCGCGGGCAGGCATCGCAGATGAGAAAGCTCTCCCGCGTCAAGACAGAAAAGAATCTCAGGAGGTTTTAGAAGCCCGTATCCAATGGTGGCGCGAAGCGCGCTTTGGCATGTTCATACATTGGGGACCGGTCAGTCTCAAGGGCACCGAGATCAGTTGGTCGCGCGGCGGTGAACGTCGCGGCATAAGCGGAAAAGGAGATATCCCCGTTGAGATTTATGATAATCTTTACAAGGAGTTTGACCCCACTGTGTTTGATGCCAAGCAGTGGGTCGCCATCGCCAGGGCCGCCGGCATGAAATATGTGGTGTTCACAGCCAAGCATTGCGACGGCTTTGCGCTATGGCACTCCAAATTCACCGACTACAACATTTCCCGCTCGCCGTTTCGGCGTGACATCTGCGCCGAACTGGCCGAGGCGGTACACCAGGCGGGTATGCGGATTGGCTGGTACTATTCCCCGATGGATTGGCGAGACCCAGATTGTCGAACGGAACGGAACGCCAGATACGTTGCATCCATGCAGGGCCAGTTGCGCGAATTGCTGGCCAACTACGGACGGATTGACATCTTGTGGTTCGATACCGATGGCGGTCCGTCTCCTTGGGAGCAGCGCGAAACCTACCGGTTGGTGCGAACCCTACAGCCTCAGATTATCATCAACAACCGCCTGGACATGGGCAGTAATGAGGATTACAATGCTCAGCGAATCGGGCCGAATGCCGACTACTATACGCCGGAGCAACGTATCGGCGATTTCGACAACCAACGCCCATGGGAGACGTGCATGACCCTGGGTACGCAGTGGTCGTGGAAACCCAACGATACTATTAAGTCGCTCAAAGAGTGCCTCCACATCCTCATCAGATGCGTCGGTGGCGACGGCAACCTTCTGCTTAACGTTGGCCCGATGCCGACGGGTCAAATCGAGCCGCGCCAGGTCGAGTGTCTGAAACAAATGGGCGGGTGGCTTCAGAACTATGGCGAGAGTATTTACGGCACCCGCGGCGGTCCGTTCAAGCCCGGCAAGTACGGCGTCTCCACGTGCAAGGGCAGGACCATATACCTGCACATTCTGAACTGGCCAGTCGAGGTGCTGAGGCTGCCGCCGATTTCCGCAAAGATTGTGACCGGCACGACGCTGACCGGCGGCAAGGCAACCATCAGCCAAACCGACACCAGCATCGAAATCTCTTTATCCGCTGCCGACCGTCAGGAAATTGACACTATCGTCGCGCTGGAATTGGATAGGCCCGCTATCCTGATTGAACCGTTGACCATCGTTGAGCCAGCAAACCCCGTTAGAAATAGGTCTTTGATTTCTAACGGGGGCAAACTCGCTGACGACTGGCAAGCAGGTCATGGCGTCAAACGTTTATCAAGATCAAGCTCAGTACGGCCCGGAGAAGGCCGTTGATGAAGACGACTTAACCCATTGGGCCACCGACGACGGCGCCAAACAGGCCCCCGAATGTTTTTATCGGGGGTGGTTCCTGGCAAAAGTTATACCATTTCCCGGGCCTTTCGACAAACAACGACACCCAGTTGGAAGGGGTTTGACTATGGTCTTACAAAGGGACCAAACCTGCTAAGAACACAAATGGTTCGTAGTTCATTGCGGTTTGCACCAAGTTATTTGTATGAGCCGGTTTTTAGTGATCAGCGACAATTATTTTTACCGTTCGACTACAATTAAAAATACCGGTCATTCGGCGAACAGAATAAACCGAATTTTGGTGCCAAAAACAAGGTTTTTGAACCCTATTGCAGCTCAAGCAACCAAGAAGAACTAACCCACCATAATTGACCGATTACAAAAAGTCCCATAATTTTATTGACTTTAACATGCAAATCATATAAAATTATATAACAAAATAAATTGCGCTCAATTTAGCGAAAAACACCTGGGCCAGTTGCTACTGTATCAAGTTATAATCAGTGATTAAATTAACCGTGAAAAGGAGGCGAGTTATGGCAACTCAAAATTATACTTATTATCTTGTAATAGTACTGTCAGCGATTCTCGCATTACAGGCCTTACCCTGTAATGGTTCCACGCTTGAAACTCTTACCGGCCCTGAGGGTTTTATATATGATGTATCCACCGGTAGTGGAACCTGTATTGCAGAGGGGTCGAGCGATGCTTATGATAATGCATATTTTTTAAGGATTAATGGTGTAAATTATAATGCGAGTAATCTTACAATTTCAGGCCGAAATATCATTGGCACTACTGAAATACTCAGCGGATTGCGTGTTACTCGCAAGCTTTACGTACCCGCGTCAAAGGATGGGGCACTGGGAAACTTTGGCCGATGGTATGATTCGCTCCAGAATCCTACAACCTCACCTATCACTGTAAGCGTCGAATACTTTTGTAACCTGGGGTCTGATGCCTCAACAGTGGTCACTGGTAGTGATAATGGTGACACCAGCGTTGAGCTAACAGACCAATGGTTTGCCACCGATGACATGTGGGATGGTTCAGAAGACCCTTCACTGGCCCATATTATGTACCTCACAGGAGCTCCTGAACCTATTGATTATGTTGAGCTCTCTGGAGGACCCTATGGAGAAGTAGGCGACCGCATCACCTGGCGGTATGACAATGTGGTCATTAAGCCCGGTCAAACCATCGCATTTCTTACCTTTGCTGTTCAAGAAAAAAATCGTGCAGCTTCTTTTGAAGAGGCCAGAGGCATCATTGATTCATTAGTAACAGGCAATCTCAGTAGCGTGGCTTTGCGGGGTCTGTCGGTAGGAGAATATATGAATCTGGTCAATCTAAAACCAATTTCTCTTGATAGCCTGCAAATTACGCCATCAGAAGATTCTATTTCAGCAGGCAATGAAGGAGGGCCTTTTGACCCGCCCAGCGTGGTATATACACTTACAAATGATGGTGCTACTGCACTTAACTGGGCTGTGGAGCCGAACGTGCCCTGGCTGGACGTCAACCCGAAGTCCGGAAGCCTGCTGGCTGGTAAAAGCACGACGGTTACTGTTTCTATTAATGCCAATGCCAATATTTTACCTCAGGGTGTTCATATCGGCCCTGTGAGTTTCACAAATCTAACCGCCGGGGTGGTTCATAAACAATATTTAAGACTTATGATTGGGATACGAAGAGTGCTGATATATACTCAGTATTCCAATATAGCAGTAGGGTGCGAATGCGACAATACAATAAAAGCCATTGATTCTATCGGCACAAACTTTTCAACTACCGAGTTGACCGATTACACTAAATTGTCTTCAATGCTGCCAGCGCACCAGATATTGCTTATTCCGGAGCAGGAGAAAACAACCTTAGCCACATTGTTTAACATTGGCAAAGCGTGGGCTCCTGTCCTGCAGAATTTTGTTAGTCAGGGAGGGATTGTAGTTCATTGTGATTACGGCCAGAAATACGGCATCCTCACTGGAAGCGGTTTAATGAATATTACTACAAGCTCGAATTTCAGCGGTCAGTCTATAAACGTAGTAGCTCCAGATGACCCTATCGTACAGGGAGTATCCAGTCCTTATACTGCCAGTCGCTACAGCTCTCACTATTATACTATCGAGGGCGGGTGATAGTAGATAGACCCGCCAACGGCCCGGTGGTTATCCATAAAATGATAGGGCACGGGCACATAGTTCTTATCGGCCATGATTATTATGAGTCTAATCCCGAGCAGGATAGGATTGTGGGCAATGCTGTATTGAACTTGCCGCTTCTAAAAGATGATTTATGGGTGTCACCATCACGAGGCCTCGACTTTTCAGGTAATCGGGTGGGAGGTTTCACTCCCACAAGCCAGAGTTACACTGTTACGAACGTTGGGGCCGTTCCTATTGAATGGGCTTCAACGGTAACGCAGTCCTGGCTTAAAGTGGAGCCCAATAGCGGAACTCTTGCCCCTTATCGCAGCCCTGGCGGCGGTGATTCTAAGGTGGTTGTAGTTTCGATTACCGAAGATGCCAACAACTTACCTGTAGGTAGTTACAATGATGTAATCAGGTTTACAAATAAAACCAGTGGGTACAATGAGGTTAGGGTCGTCAGACTGCAAGTAATACCAATTCCACAAGAGATTTGGGTAACGGATACTATTCCACCTATAGAAGACCTGAATATGCCCTTTGGAGATGTTGTCGTAAGACAGTCATCTCCAGGACAAATTAGGGTCTGGAATATTAGTCCGGATCACGAGCTGGTAGTCTCTGAAATATCAACTCCAACGGTCCTATCTAAAGTTTTCTTTGACGGTTTTGCAAAGATTATATTGGACCAGGAGAACTGGACAAGCACCCGTGGCGTTCCCACTATTGACGATGCAGGGTTGGGAGAACCATCCCCGCCTTATTCTTTGCGTTTGAACGGTCATCCAAGCGGTGGAGATGCGGTAGAGTCGTGCGTTATTGACCTGTCGGGGCGGAGCGGAGCAGAACTGAGATACTGGTGGGAGAGGACAGGCGGTGGTGACCGGCCCGAACCCAATGAGGACCTCATCATTGATTATTGGAGCGGCACAAACTGGGTAGAACTGCGACGTCATTTAGGAGCCGGGCCGAATATGCCAAGTTTTACTGAATCGGTCGTTGCGTTACCATCCGGGGCATATCACGAGAACTTTAGATTGCGAATCAGAAGTATCGGGAGCGCGGACCCTGACAAGATATACGATGACTGGTTCGTAGATAACGTATCCATATCTCTACCGGTGTTCAGATTGGAGGGTGTACCTGATTTGCCGGTGGTCATACCGTCTGTAGAAGGTATACAATTCGATGTAATTTTTGAGCCGATGGAGGTTAATGAATACAAATCTTCAGTTGTTATAAGAAGCAATGACGAGGATGAGGGGAAGATTGATGTGCTATTGCAAGGTAGAGGCATACCTGACTGGTTAGCAGTTTTTCCTGCGGAAGATTTTGAGTTCTACGGTCATCCTGGCGGGCCTTTCCTGCCTTCAAATAAACCTTATCGTTTGACGAATACCGGCCCGAAGGTTATTAACTGGACTGTTGAGCTGAAGAATATGCCGTGGCTGAATACCAACCAGACAAGCGGCAGCATCAAACCTGGTGAATCAACCACAGTTGTTGTTTCACCCAATTCTCAAGCCAATACTATGCCGGCAGGAAAGTACATCGGCCGATTGATTTTCACCAATCTCACTACCGAGGCGGTGCATAAACGCACGATTACTTTGAATGTGCAAACCGAACCAAAGGTTTGTGTAAATCCTCAATCCTTTAATTTAACTATGCTATGTGGAGAGGTTCAAATTGAAAATCTGGCTATCGGCAACATAGGCGATGCAAACTTAGCGTTTAATCTTAAAAGCCGTGAGATAACTTTCATACCAACCTCGAAAGGTGAAGCCAGGACAAACTTAGCCGAAGAAATTAACGATGTCAACATACCAGGTAGCGAATCTCAACCTGAAATTGCTGCGCTATTGGAAATTCCTCATGCTGAGACTGAGGTACTTGTCCGCTTTGCACCTCAAGTGGAAGCAGATGCTTGTGAACCAAATATTATGAAGTCAAGCAAGGTGAATGCGTTGCTAAGCAGTCTTGGAGCTACTATCAAGCAGCAATATACAATTGTGCCGGGATTGTGCCTGATACGACTGCCTGAAGGGATGACCGTAGCGGATGCGTTAAAAATACTTGGCGAGAGAGAGGAGGTTTTGTATGTTGAGCCGAACTATAAATATAAGGCACACTCAGTCATTCCCAACGACCCGATGTTTAACTTGCTGTGGAACCTGCACAATACAGGCGAGGGCGGCGGGACAGCCGGTGCAGATGTAAATGCACCCCAAGCATGGGAGGTAGCAACCGGTGGCGACAGAGAGACAATCGTAGCGGTTATCGATACCGGAGTTGACTATCGGCATCCGGACCTGGCAGCAAATATGTGGATTAATAAAGCGGAATCCAACGGAAGTCCGGGTCTCGATGATGACAGAAATGGCTATATAGACGATATTTACGGATACGATTTTTGCAACAGTGATGGCGACCCAATTGACGATGCTGGTCACGGCACACACGTTGCGGGAATAATAGGCGCTGTGGGAAACAACGGCGTAGGTGTGGTAGGTGTGTGCTGGAAGGTTAAGATAATGGCGGTGAAATTTCTTGACCAGGATGGTAACGGTTACGACTCCGATGCAATCGCTGCTGTTCAATACGCCACACTTATGAGTGCAAAAGTAATGAATAGTTCGTGGGGTGACGGCTACAGTAGAAGTCTTGAAGATGCCATAAGGGCTGCGGGAAATGCAGGAATTCTCTTCGTCGCTTCCGCGGGTAATAACCAGGGCAATAATAATGATGTTAATCCGCACTATCCAGCCTGTTACAGCTTGGATAATGTCATTGCAGTATTGTCAACCGACTATGATGACCAATTGTCACAGCACTCAAACTATGGACCGACCTCCGTTGACCTTGGTGCTCCTGGTGGTGATTCTCATTGTGAAATCTACAGTTGCTTTGTAAATGGGAGATACGCTTATATGCACGGCACATCGATGGCTAGTCCTCATGTAAGCGGTGCCTGTGCCCTTATCTGGTCTGTTAGTCCATCGCTGTCGCATCTGGAGGTAAAGGACCTCATTATGCGGACGGTTGACCCACTACCGACATTGGCTGGCAGTTGCGTCTCGGGAGGGCGACTTAACCTGCACAGGGCTATTCTTGAAACAGAGGCAGCTTGGATCGATTTTGTGCCCAATGGTGGTAATATTTTGCCTGGCGGAGTAAACGATGTCAATGTAATATTTGACGCTGATCGGCCGCTTGGAACTTACAAGGGTCAGATTATAGTTTATAGCAACGACATATACACGCCTGACATTGTCATTGCGGTGACAATGACTGTTGAAGAGGTCGACTATTTTACCGAGCTATTTAACTTCGAGTACCCGTTTGACCCGCAAGACCCCAATCGCAACGATATGACCAACCAGACACTGACATTAGTGCCTGACGGCTCCGGCAACTATTATCGAGCATGCCGTAGGGAAGCCATCAGTTTTCCTGTTGACCCTGATGGTGGAACAAACATCTGGCTCAGGGACGATGATTACAGACAAATAAACCTCGGCAGTGAGCACATTGACTTTTATGGCACAAGCTATGACACGATCTATATTGGAAGCAACGGGTATATCACTTTCGTATCCGGCGATACTCAGTACCTTGAGAGTCTTGAAAATCACTTTGCCCTGCCACGAATATCGGCTTTGTTTGACGATTTGGATCCTTCAGCAGGCGGCAGAATTTCCTATAAGCAGCTAAATGACAGCATTGTAGTAACATTTGAGAACGTTCCGGAGACCGGTTTGACCAGCACCAACAGCTTCCAGATAGAGATGTTTTATAACGGCAAGATAAGGATAACCTGGCTGGGTATCTCTGTCGGTGACGGACTTGTTGGGCTTTCAGAAGGGAATGGACTGCCTCTTTACTTTGTCGAAAGCAACCTATCAGAGTATGGTTTGTCTAACGATATCGACAATGATTGCGATACCGATTTTGCCGATTACTCCATACTTGCATCATACTGGCAGGCCGAGAATTGCGGGCTGGAAAACAACTGGTGCAGTGGAGCTGATGCAAATAAGGATGGCAAGGTCGGTTTCTATGAACTGGCTGAATTCGCTCTGCGCTGGCTGCAATGAAGTGTGCCAGCGGGTTGTTGATGTAAAATAACTTAACTTTGCTTTTGAGAAAATAAGGCCGCGAGTTTAACATTCGCGGCCTTTTTGTATCCGTTAATCGGGTAGAGTCAAATAAAGATTTGGTCGATATGCCGCTCTTTACTCAAAGACTTAGTAGCCAGGCGTAGGTGAGGCGGCGGTCCAGTTGTTCGGGTCATTGCCGTAAAGGTGAGGATTTATCCGTGTCAGCGACCTACCGAAGCCATCCGCCATAAAAGGCCACGGGTCCACAGGAGGAATCAGCTCCTCGAAATTCTCATGATGAGAGCCGTCACTATAATTAACCCGCTCTACTCGAATGTATTGACGCTCGCCAAGCTCGTCCACCTCGCCAGGCAGTGAAAGCTCTAAACTCTCGCCGGCATTATTCAAAAGACCGCTATATGGCCCTAAAATCTTGCCCGAAGGTACAGTCGGATACCGCGATGAAAACACAGTCTTATTTCTGACCACAACTATATACCCGCCAGCAGGTATCGTAACAGGCGGACTGGCAGGGAAGGTATATTCAATACCATCGGTGAACTTCCACGGCTCGGCCTTGTCGTAACGATATAAAGTTACAGGTGAGAAGGTTCTGTTGTACAACTCTATATATTCCTCATTTTGATTGCCGGACGGCGGATTGTACATAATCTCGTTTATCACTATAGGGCCGACCTTCGGATAGGCATTGGCGAACCCTGGTGTATTGTGGTCCATCGGCACAAAGTTATAGGTGCCGGTGCTCTTGCGGTAGCGGCCAAACGATACACCGGTTTCTGAAGCGCCAAACTCTTCTATCTCACGATAACCCGTCAGAATCCCATTTTCAGCAGAGGCCAGACACACCATCTCACCATTCTCACTTAAAGCAAATGGTATAATACAGCCAGGGTCACCTGGATTGTTAAAGTCCGTATTTTCATAGAAAACAATATAACCGTGCTCTCCTATCGTTGTCCCATCAGCAATCCTGTACTTCATTAAATTGGCATCATTATCGCTTAAATACCAGCCTCCAATATCAATAGCCGAGCCGGCGGTGTTGTACAGCTCTATCCAGTCAGCTTCACCACCGTGAGAGTGTGCCAGCACCTCGTTAATCACTATAGCGCCAGGGTTAGGGATGATACCACTATCGTCGGCACCGGGTGAACCACCCTCGTATGCACTGGCACGCCAAGAGTCCTTCTTGCCCCAGTTGCTCTGGTCAGCGGTTGGTTCTATTATGGTCAAGGAAAAGCCGCCACCATCGGTAATATCCCGCCAGCCGTCTTCGTAGTCAAAATCAAGAATCGTCTGGCCGATAGCATCTTCTAATCTGATTCTCTCACCTCGATTTTCCAGTCTGCCAGAGTATTCACCGGCTACCAGCCCGGTAAAGCCGGGATATTGGGCATCAAAAGCTGCTCGGCCTTTAACCACGACTACATATTGGCCGCCGGCAAGCTCCACATCCGGGAAGGTAAAATCGATACCTTTCATAAAGCGGACCAGTTTGAGGTTTATAGTTTCTGACCCGATATTTTTAAGCTCGATGAATTCCTCGTTCGGGTCGTTAGGATTGTTGGTATCCTCTGGATGATACATAATCTCGGTAATTCGCAGTTTCTCTTTAACTGGCCCTATCGAATATATCGCCTCGGTTAACGCACTCCAGGTTTTATTATTCCACACTCGTGCCTTAACCTGGGTGGTTTTTTGTAGCGGGAAATATGTGGTATATATAAGCGCATCGGGGTGGACATCATCGCCTGGTGCGGATTGTGCTGCCGGAATACGAGGGTCATTGCCATCCAGTGTATAATAAATCTTACCATAACCGTTGGGGTTATTTATAAATAGGAAACCGGCGAAATAAGTAAACGTTGGCGGCTTAATAGAGGGGAACCAGCCCACGTTTCTAAACTGATTTAAGACAACTTCTATCCGATTTTTCAGACACCTGTTATCGGCGGTTGTATATAGCAACCGGTTTATTTCATTGAGCCATTCGGCTTTGGTCAGAGGCGATTGCCGCTTGGAATCGCCCCATCTTGCCGATTCGGCGATGATTGCCATATCAATTTGATTTGCGCGCTTCTGGACATAGTTTCGGGCACTGCCGAGACTTAGAAGTCCCGTGAAGAGCCGATTCGTATGGTCGGCAAAGTGCATACGATAATCGATATTGGAGGACGCGAGTTGTTCATGCAGCCAATGTGGATTGAAATAATCTATATTTGCCCCTGCGGTGGTGAAGGGAGTAACCATGTTCTCTTCTGACTTGGGCGCTCCGAGGGTGTGCTCATTATCATGGTGAGGCCATTTCCAGCCGTCAGGGTTCACACGATTGTAAATCCCCCATGTGTTATTCGGAATGTCGAGGAATCGCGAGCCAGGGCCGTCACTATCGCCCGTATAGTACTCAAGTATCATAAAATCTATCAGGTTGTCAACGTCAAGAAGTCTCTCATAGCCTGGGTTGGGCGTACCGTCTATGTTAAGCCCCTGCACTCGATAGTATCTTTCGAAACTGCCAAAACCGGCTATTGTCTCATGGTAAAGTCGCTCGAGCGACTCTCGGTTGCCATCGGTGGGAACTATTTTTCGGTCAGCAGACCACTTCGAATTCACAACATCATAATCTTCCTTGTTACCGCCCATATAAGATTTGGCAAAAGACGCTTCGGAGCGTTCCTGTGTCTGGAAAAGACCCCAGTAATTACCGTTAATATATAGTTGATAATAGCGGCTTCGAGTATAAGGATAACCCGCCGCGCCCTGAACATCACGAGAGAAAACGTCACGGACATCGGTGTTTTGAGGATTGCCCTCCAGTGCCCAGGAGTAGTTCTGGCTGCAGCGAAGGTCTATATGGTCAAATTCGTCGTCGCCTTCATCACCAAAAAGCGGGTATGTCAACTTGTCCTGGCCGTAAGCGGAGCGGAAGAAAAGCCGGAAGGCATGCTTGGGATTGTCACCGACAACACTATAGCCGCCACGGATTCGCATACCTGCATCAATCTGGAAACCGTCACGCATTTCTGCGGGTAAATCCCAGCGATATCCGCCGTTTGCATCCGGCACCTGCACCAGATCGGGAAATCCGGGACCGTGGGGGTTGGGAGGATAGATTAACTCCAGCGAGCAAGGCCGCTCCCACGCTCGGCCCTCCTGGCTCGCATTAACATAAATGCCGATCGAAGAGTCAAACAAGTTTTTAAGGTCTGTCACCAATGACATAGTGGGAATCGCCTTGAGCGTATCTATAATCTGAGCTGCATACGTCGGGTTATTAATCACAATATCAGGGTCCATACCATAATCCATTCGCTGACCATTAAAGTAACCCGGGGCAGGCCAGTTGGGTCCAGGCGCTTCACCGGCAAGTGACTGGTATCTTACATCGTTGAGGAAAATATACGTATGTGTCTGGACTTTTGAATCCAGCCAGCCGGGCCTGACCGCTACTGCCCGGATAACCGTAGTTCGGTCAATGGTAAGTGGAGAACTCGGGTTGTATATGTTTCCATGAGTTGCTGTAGGCCGAGAACCATCCGTTGTATACATAATCTTGACATGAGGATTGGTCATCTCAGTGGATAGTATCAAAGTGAATGGAGCATCATAAAAACCGCGCTCATGGCTAAACCATACCTCACTGACCTGGTCTGCCGTACCGCGTATATTGGGTTTTCCGGGTGTGGGTTTGGCGAAGTATTGCGGCGTCATCTCGTTTTTAGAGACAATCAACTCCGGCAACATAAGGAAGTCATCATCGGAAGCATTATCGTTCAATGCGTGAATAGCCAAGACGTTCTTTTCAGGCATAGGCCGTAACAAAGACAAAAAGGCATTCAGGTTCACGCTCTCAAATGAATATGAATCCTCGATGGAGCGATTGGATGCAGCCGTCGAGTTCCACGCCGGCGTTCCGGTAAAGTTCTTTCCGACTACCTTAGTACCATTAAGATATGCAATGTAGCCATCTTCATATCTTACCTGTAGTGTCATAGCATCGTAAAAACTGGGGTCGTCGATATAAAAATTGATGCGTGTCCACACTGATGCATTGATGCTTAACATCTGGTCGCGCAGGTCGCTGCCGATTTCACCGGATCGCTGCACATTATCGAAAACGGCTGTGCACAGGGTACCATCCGTGTGGGATGTCACGCATAGACCAATATAAACGTCATCCGCCATAGGGATGTTCGCCGTACCGACCTGCACCCAGCTCCCTGGCTCGCCACCCTCGTCAGGCGCATAGTAACCGGTAAAGTCTTCACCATCGCGCACTATCTTGACCCAAGAAGGTAAAGTAACATTGCCTCCAGGCACATGATTGTCGCGGTCAGCACCATTAACCCACTGGAACGCATAAATATGTACACCTCTATCCGGAGGAGTTGCAATCATCATTGCGTGCAAAGAAGTATCAGTTAGCTGTTCGCGAATCATTACACCTGCCTTGGCCCAGTCGTTTGTAGGCTCTATGCTGACAATGCGTGCACTTATCTCGCCGTTACCACTCAGAGGTCTATATACATAATAGAAATCGTCTCCGATTGTTGAAGGCCCAGTCCATATACCCTCGCCGTTGCCCTCCACTGCATAAACACCGTTGACGACCGAGTAGTTACCGGGGACAGATGGACTGCCGATATCATTCCCTTCCTCTTCTGCAGCAGCACCAAAACCGAGGGCTGTCTGGCCAGTATCCCATCCAGAGTCGTTAAAATCGGGGCTTGTCCAATCCAGACCTGCATCTGGTGAGGTGGGCACATGATAGCGGACAGTTGCTCCTGCGGGGACCAATGCCTCGGCACATTGCGCCAGGCCGTATGAAGTATCAGATAATTGTTGTGGGTATGGTGCGTATTGGTGGACAATGGTATTACCATCCGGTGCCACCAGCGCAACGCACTCATCATTCTGGGCCAGCTTGAAACTCGTATGTAAATACGGAGCATTCGGATCGCGGATGTTTTTGTCAGAGGCAAAAACAACTAAAAACTCACCGGCATCAATTTCAATGCCGTCAGGAAATTGCCAATCCCTCAAGTTGGGGTCAGGGCTGCCCCAGTTCCAGTTGGCTAAATACCAACCGCCCAGATTAATAGTTGTGTTTGTCGGATTGTAAATCTCTATCCAGTCAGGGAATTCACCGGGTTCACACGGATCCTCTAATATGTTGTTATTTATCGCCAGAAACTCGCTGATGACTAACGGCCTTGCATATATCACACTGAGATAAGCTGTCTGTCCGTCGTTGATCTGGACCATCAAGTTAGTCGGCTTCTCCCAGCCGGTAATATCATTAAACTCGACTGTGTGAAAGCCCACCGGCAAATTGGTTTCTATGTAGCCGCTGTCTCGCCATGGGCAGTCATCTACCTGCCATTTTGCTCCGCCATTGACAGCTTCTGGCGGATATATGCTAACTTGCAGCGAACCTATCCTCTGCCCTACCACACGCCAGTTTCCTGCCAGTATGCCAAAATCGGCCATATTAACGCCGTTAACGCCGTTCAGGTCGGCTTTGCTACCCCCGCTGGAAGGTTCTAACCAATCATTAGCAAGAATCCACATGTCCGCCCAGTCAACTTTGCAGTCATCGTTAAGGTCGCCTATTGGACAACCCGCCTCCGCTGAAATGACCGAAGATAGGGTTAATACAAGACTAAAAACAGCGGTTTTCACAGAACTGTGCATCTTCTATCTCTTTTCTCTGCCATGTATAACTGCCACAGTGTCTGCACTTAGAAATTTTGCTCTCAAACTGTTGTTGCTCGGTTGCGCCACTTGATATTCCTATAATTATTGTACAATATCCTCAAAAATAAGTCAAGACTATGCGCTCCTGGTAACTGTCCCAAAGAGTGTGGGAAAATTTTTGGGACAGTTACGACAGGAGCTATCCTTGACAGGGCTTTTGGCAGATAATATCTTGTCTTGGCAGGAAAGATTGGCGGCCGGAGGCCGCTTCGATCAGACCCGCCTTCGGCGGGCAGGTCCAAGTGGAAATACTCCGGTATCGTGAAAAGCGAGGATTTGTATGACAAGAGCGGCAATAATGAAGATGTTGCGAAAAAGCGTGTCTTTTTTGGTTGTGGCGGCTGTATTTGCAGGATGCGGGCTGCAAAACCAAAAGGCGGATAACTCGCAGAGGCCCCTGCCTTCGGAAGGCAAAAAGGCGGTTATCTCAGATTCCATCCGCAAGGCGCTGGCAGAGTTTAACCGAGGCGCAGCTTTGCTTGAACAGTACAAGTACCGCGAAGCAGCAAAGGCGTTCGAGGTGGTATCGGAGATTGCGCCGGGCTGGATTGCCGCGCGCTTCAATCTGGGGCTGGCATACTTCAATATGCAGGAGCAGGAAGGTGCCGGGACTTCTCTCGCAAGTGCTCGAAAGGCATTCGAGACCGTATTGCAGAGCGACCCAAATCACCTGCACGCACGCTTTTGTCTGGGGCTTTACTACCAGCACCTCGGAGAGAACGAAAAGGCGATTGAGTGCTTTCGGATAGTGCACAATGCTGATAGTGCAGACCCTCACGTTGCATACAAATATGCGGAGGTACTCATCAGTCTCAACCGGGAACAAGAGGCGGCAGAGGTGCTTGAGAAGGTTGTTGCACTTGACCCCGGTTTTATTTCTGCGTTGTACCGGCTTGGGATGCTGTATCAGCGGGCCAAGCAGCCCGAGAAAGCGAAGCCGTTTTTTGCACGTTTTAAGGAGCTTAACGCGGCAGAGCTTACCGGCGGCAGCTTCACCGTCCTCAAGGCGTACGGAGCGGCCGGCAAATATTACTTGGCACTTGGTGCAGATAATCTGCCGCTGCCGCCGGCAGAAAGCCCGCCTGCACGTATCCTTTTCCAACCCGAAGTGAAGTCTCTGGATGCGAGAATATCCGAGTGGAAATCGCTCGGAGGCACGGTATCTATCCCCGGCCTTGCCGCCGGCGATGTCGATGGTGACGGCGACATCGACCTTTGTATTACTGCCCTTGACGCAAATGGGACCACCTCCCTGTGGCTTAACGATGGCAGCGGGAGATTTTCGAAGGGCGCCGCTTTAGCAAAGCTCGGCATTTCTCCCTGCTTTGGTGATGTGGATAATGATGGGGACATTGACCTCTGGCTCGGCTGCGCAGGTGGGGACAATTATTTTGAAAATGACGGAAAAGGCATCTTCATAAAAGCTGCCGGCGACGCTATTGCCGGGCCTGCCGGCGGCGGGCTTGTTACCGGCTGTGCACGCCTTGTTGACTTCGACAGCGACGGTGATTTGGATTTTCTGGCATTTCGCTTTGCGCGTGGTGCTGTGCCGCTTGCGGAGGTGCTCGAATCTGCAACTGTCAGCCTGTACAACAACAATAGAGACGGTTCCTTCACCGATATTGCTGAAAAGCTGGGTCTGGCACTCGGTAATAAGACGCCTGTTGTCTCTGCGGTGTGCGATGATTTTGACAACGACCGAGATCTGGACCTGGTGCTGCTTTGCGCGGGTGACGGCGGGATGCTCGGCTGGGTCAACGACCGCGCGTGGAAGTATCATATACTCGATGCAGCGGCAACGGGTCTTTCAGCAAAAGGTGTCATTGGTGCGACCAGCGGCGACCCCGACCGCGATGGGGACCGTGACCTTTTGGTCTTTACGGATAAAGGACTACAACTGTTTATCAATCAGGGCGGTTTTCGCTTTACCCCTGACCGGAATTTCGCCGACCGGTTCGGTCGGCTCGGCGGAACCAGCGGGCAGTTCGCAGATATGGACAATGACGGCGACCTGGATATCGTGATTGCAGATACCTTGCGGCCCAATAACACTCGCGGGCCGGCACTTCTGATAAACGATTGGCCCCGAGACCGTTTCATCAACGCGCTGGAGATCGACCCGGGAAATCTTTTTTCGGCCATCACCTTCGAGGCAAATGCCAGTTGCATCGTGGCCGATTTCACCGGCGACGGCAGATGCGATGTTGTTATCGCTGCCACTGGCGAGAAACCTTTGCTGGTAGAAAATGCAACTCCCGGCGGCCACTGGATTCAAATTGACCTGCGAGGAACTCGCGAAAAGGATGGGATGTCTCGGTCGAACAACTCGGCAATAGGAGCACGCCTGGAGATTAAGACCGGCACCATCCTCGAGCAGTATGTTGTGGGAACCCCGTCAGGACAGGTGGCTATGCCTCCTTATCGCATTCATGCCGGGTTGGGACAGAACACCAAAGTGGACTGGTTGCGGATAATGTGGCCTGACGCGGTTCTGCAGGCGGAACTGGAGCTCGGCGCTGACCAGGCGATGACGATTGCCGAGCTAAATCGCAAGACTTCTTCCTGCCCTCATCTATTTGCGTGGAATGGTTCGAGTTTTGAGTTTGTATCCGACTTCGGAGGTATGGGAGGAATCGGGTATTTGCAGGCGCCGGACGAGTATGCCAGACCTGACCCGACGGAGTATGTACCACTTTCCAATATAAAACCGCTTAACGGGCAGTACGTTCTGCAGGTGCTCCAGCCCATCGAAGAAGTTATTTATATGGACGAAGCAAAACTAATCGCGGTTGACCATCTGGCAGGGACCTGTGTTTACCCTAACGAGATGATGGCTGTTAACGCTCCGCCGCCGGCTTTTGAACTTTTCTTTTTCAAAGACGCCATCGACCCGATACGCGCCGTTGACCATCGAGGTGTCGATGTTACCGAGGAAGTATTGACGATTGACCGGCGATATGCCGGTGCGACAAAACCAGACCGCCGGTTCACCGGCTTTGCCGAGGAGCACTTCGTGGAGCTCGATTTTGGCAGCCGGCTCGAGACAGTGTCACCCCAGTCACGACTGGTGCTGTTTCTTCACGGGTGGGTTGAGTACCCCTACTCTTCGACGAACTTTGCCGCCAGCCAAGCTAATTTGCGCTTAAAGCCGCCGAGCATATATGTCCTTCGTGACGGCTTGTGGGTCGAGGTCTTCCACGAGGTGGGTTATCCGGGAGGTATCCAGCATACGATGACTGTTGATGTGACGGGCAAGGTCCTGCCCGGCGACCGGCGAATCCGTATCAGCAGTAATATGGAGCTTTACTGGGACAGGATATTTATCGCACCAGTACTTAATGATTTGCGGTATCAAATCCGGGAAGTTGCGGTCCGGTCAGCAGACCTTCATTTTCTTGGATTTCCACGCGAATACTCGCCCGACGGGCGCCATCCGAAGCTTTACGATTACTACAGTGCGGATGGAGCCGTTCCCTGGAAGATTATGGAAGGCAGCTATACGCGATACGGCGAGGTCGCGGAACTTCTTGAAGCCGCTGATGATTGTTACGTCATTATGGGCCGCGGAGATGAACTTACCCTGCGTTTCTGGGCCGATGCATTCGGTCCGGTGCCGGAAGGATACACCAGGTCGTTTATCCTGAAAACCGACAGCTTCTGTAAGGATATGGACCTGTATTCGGCATATCCCGATACCGTGGAGCCGCTTCCATTTCATTCAATGAGTAGCTATCCTTATGGGCCAAATGAAAAGTATCCCGCCGGCGAAAAATGGCGCGAGTATCGAAAGCGGTTTAACACGCGGCGGCTGGGAGGTCTTGGTAACTAATCAACTGTACCAAAGATTGTGGGAAAAGCCCTTTTCGGGTATTATTTCTTTATAAAAAGCTGGTGTGCTCAATACTTATGAAAAAACAACGCAAAATCAAGTCCGGCACGGGTTGGCCCGCCAGACGTATGGGGGGCGGGGGCCGGATAATTGTATGGATTGCCGTTGCGGGTCTGCTCTGGGCTGGGCAAGGAGGAAAAGCCCAAGTACCTTCTGGTTCAGCAAAACAGGATAGTTCGTTGCGAACTCCCCAGCAGGAAACGGCTGCTTTGAAGAGGGAAGAGCTGGAGGTAGCCTTACGGATAATGAAGGAGTTCCCCACCAGCGAAGACCCGATTGTATTGATGGGCAATGTGCAGACAAGGCACGGCAACACCGCAGGGGGCATAGAGCTGTGGAAAAAAGTATTGCAGTTAAACCCCAGGCGGGCAGATGTGTACAACGGGATGGGGTGGACTGCGATGGCCAAAGGTCAGTATGAAGAAGCTATCGGTCACTGGCGAAAGGCCGTTGAGATAGACCCGCAAATGCCGGGTGTGCATAACGCCACCGCGCGCGCCCTGACAGCACTGGGCAGACAGACAGAGGCGATTGAGGAATTGAAAAAGGAAATCAAGATTTCCCCCCGCTCCAGCTTTAGCTATTTCCTGCTTGGTCAGCAGTACCTGCAGCAGAAGGACTACGAAAACGCCAGGAAAAGTTACGAAAAGGCAATAGAGCTCGCGCCGAACAATACCAGCGCGTATTACGGTCTTTTTACTGTCTATACGCGGTTGAATCAGCCGGACAAAGCACAGCAGCACCTGGCCAGCTTCAAGAAGTTAAAGGCCGAGGATATGAAGGTGCTCAAGGACCGCAATGATGCTTATAATGACCTGCTCGAAGTGCGAAAAGGAGCAGCCGAAACATTTGTGTTCGCCGGGCAGATTTACCTGGAACAGGGGAAACTGCAACAGGCTGAGGAACTCCTCAAAAGAGCAACGACACTTGACCCGAATAACACAGCACCTCTTATGCGGCTTGCCTCTATGTATCAGACCAGCAACCGAATACCGGAGGTGCTTGAGATATTCAAGAAAGTCAGTGAAATTGAACCGGACAATCTACCCTGTTTCCTGAATATCGGACTTCTCTACTCGCAACTGAAGCGGACCGCCGATGCCGAAGAAGCCTTCCGCAAGGTTATTTCGCTTGCGCCAAAAAGCTCTGATGGCTATCGCGAGCTTGCACTACTGTACCTGAAGATGGGCATTGAGCTTAAGCAGGCAAGGGAAATGGCCGAAAAGGCAGTGGAGCTGGAGCCGGTTGCGATTAACTATAAGGTATTGAGCCGGGCCTGTGACAAGAATGGCGATGCGGCTGGTGCGCTGTCAGCCATCAAAAAAGCTGTGGAACTGGAGCCGTCCAATCCAATATACCAGCAGATATATCAGATGCTTCAGAAAAGAAAATGAAGTGCAGCAGGGAATTAGAATACAGAATTAAGAATTATGAACCACGAGCCACAAGTAGGGACAAAGGCACAGAGGGACAAAGGGCACAAGTGCATAAAGAACAAGATTTGAAAGACGGTTGAACGGTGCACGGTTTTATTATTAGACGATTGATAAGGTGTGATGGACATTACTCATATACTCATACACATAATACGAACCACGAGTCACAAACAACGAACCACAAAATACGTAGTTAAGATTGCCCTTTTTATTGACGATGTTTAATATATGTTGCCCCTTTAACGTTCGGCCTGAGAAGTATTATGCGCAAGCCTGTTACACATCTTGTTGTACTGAGCATTAGCGTTGCGACTGTCACTGCCACGGTGGTCATACTTATCGCTTTCCATAGACGCACCCTACAGGTAAGAGACATATTGGCAGTTTATCGGGATGAGGCTGATCTCAGCAGGTTGACGACTGACTATCCGTCCGACGGAACGCTCTTCCCCCCAGAGATTGTGCCCCCTACATTTCGCTGGAAGGACGATAATCCGGCAAGGTTGCCGAAGTGCGATACCTATCTTATCACGATGAAATTTCAGGACGACCGGGGACGTTTGAATTTTCTCACCCATAGTCGGCAGTGGACGCCCTGGCCAAAACAGTGGGAGGAAATAAAAAAGCGCTCTCTGGAAAAACAGGCACAGGTTACCATTCTGGGCCTCAATCACTCCAACCTACAAAGAATCCTTTCTGGAGTGCGAATCTCAATTAAAACGTCAAAGGACCCGGTGGGTGCACCTTTGTTCTACCGTGAAGTGAACCTGCCTTTTGTTAACGCTGTCAAAGACCCTTCTCACATCCGGTGGCGTTTCGGGTCGATTTCTTCGCCGAAGCGGCCGCCAATTATCCTTAAAAATTTGCCGGTCTGTGGAAACTGTCACTCATTCTCCGCCGATGGTCAAATCCTCGCAATGGACATCGATTATGCCAACGACAAAGGCTCATATGTTATTACACAAGTCGCAGAGCAAATGGTTCTTGCTACCCGCGATATTATAACCTGGAGCGATTACAGAAAAGAAGATAGTGATCTGACCTTTGGCCTGCTTTCCCAAATCTCTCCAGATGGCAGGTTCGTGGTCAGCACCGTAAAGGATGAATCGGTCTTCGTTCCAATGCCGGCTCTGGAATTCTCGCAATTATTTTTCCCGATTAAAGGCATTCTCTGCATATATGACAGGCAAACAGGAACTTTTCAGTCTTTGCCGGGTGCAGATGACCCGGAATTCGTCCAGAGCAATCCTACCTGGAGCCCTGACGGCAAATACATCGTCTTTGCCAGAAGTAAAGCATATAAGCTTAAAAACATTAGAGGCCATCGCAAAATCCTGCTGGACCCGGAGGAATGCAAGGAATTCGTCAAAGACGGAAAGCCCTTTCTGTTCGACTTATACAGGATTCCGTTCAACAATGGAAAAGGTGGATCGGCTTCGCCGCTTGAGGGGGCTTCAAACAACGGTATGAGCAACTTCTTTGCCAGATACTCACCGGACGGTAAATGGATTGTATTCTGCAAAGCGAAAACTTATATGCTGCTCCAGAGCGATAGCGAACTATACATCATACCTGCCGAAGGAGGCCCGGCCAGAAAGCTACAATGCAACACGAGCCGTATGAACTCCTGGCACAGTTGGTCGCCAAACGGCAAATGGCTGGTATTCTCATCGAAAGCCAACTCGGCCTATACGCAGCTTTTCCTTACGCACATCGATGAGCAAGGGAATGGCACACCACCGGTTCTATTATCTCACCTTACCGCACCTGACCGGGCTGCCAACATACCGGAGTTTGTCAATGCCAAACCCACAGCAATTAAAAAAATCCGTGAACAATTCGTAGATGATGTCTCTTATTTGAGAGCCGCGAGAGAGTTTTTCAAAGCCAAAGATTTTGACGGTGCAGAGCGGCAATGCCGAAAGGCGTTGAAGCTGAACCCGAAGAACACGGAAGTGCTCGGCACTCTCAGCATAACATTGCTTCACCAGGGAAAGTCCGATGAAGCTATTAGATGCTGGACAGAAGTAATACGCCTTGAACCCAATAATATTGACGCGCACAACAACCTTGGCTTGGCGATGTTTCGCCAAGGGAATTCCGATGAGGCAATAAAGCACTGGTCGGAAGTCGTGCGGCTTAAACCGGAACACATTGAAGCGCACAGCAACCTGGGCTCCGTCTTATTCGAAAAAGGAATGCTCAAGGAGGCTACGGACCACCTTTTCAAGGCGATAGGCCTTGACCCTAACAATACCAACGCACACTACAACCTCGGCCAAGTCCTGTTACGTCAGAGAAAGCCCAATGAGGCAATCAGGCACTTGTCAGTAGTTGTGCGGCTTAAACCAAACGACGCCGAAGCACGCTACACTCTCGGAATGGCATTAGTTGGCCAAGGAAAGCTCGATGAAGGCATTAAGCATTTGTTAGAGGTGATACGTCTTAACCCTAACAACACAGACGCACATTATAATATCGGTGTGGCATTGGCTAACCAGGGGAAGCTCGATGAAGCCATTAAGTATTGGTTAGAGGCGGTACGGCTTAACCCTAAAAACATAGACGCGCTTGTCAATTTAGCAAAAGGCTACGCCAAAATAAGCAAACTCCAGGAAGCTATTTTGTTTGCAGAGAAAGCACTCACTCTCGCTCGTGCCGCTGGAGACAAACGGCTCGCACAAGAAATCCAGCAACGAATCGAACTTTACAAAGCAGAAATGAAACGTTAAAAAATCCTATGATAAAGGCCTATCAACAGTAACGACAAGTAATATCAATTTCAGAAAAGAAACTGAAGTGTAATAGGGATTGAGAATACGGAAATCAGAATACAGGACTCAGAATTCAGAATCAAGGATAGCGTACAGCAGACAGCGTGCAAAAACTTAAAACTAAAAACTTAAAACTAAAAACTAATGAAGTCGCGATTATAGCGTTGCTGGTTATTTTGCCGGGTGTGCGTGCGCACGGAGAAATCAATCTGACCGATGTTACTAAAGAAACGGGGATAACTTTCGTACACACCGATGGTGGGCGCGGGAATCGCTACATAATGGAGACGGTGACCGCTGGACTGGCACTTTTCGACTATGACAACGATGGGCTTATAGACATTTATTTTCTTAATGGTGCGCCGCTCAAGGGGACAAAGTGTAACACTGTGCCGAAGAACGCACTTTATCACAACGAGGGCAACTGGAAATTTACAGATGTCACAGAAAAGGCAGGCGTGGGTGATACAGGGTACGGCCTGGGCGTGGCTGTCGGTGATTATGACAATGACGGAGACCAGGATATTTATCTCAACAATTATGGCCTGAACGTTCTTTACCGCAATAATGGCGACGGGACTTTTACCGATGTCACAAAACAGGCAGGCGTTGAGGATAGCCCCCACGTAGGGGCAGGCGCTTGTTTTCTTGATATGGATAAGGATGGAGACCTGGACCTTTTTGTTTCGCACTATCTCGAGTTCTCTTACGATAAGCACGTGACTACAACCGAGCAGGGTATTCCGGTTTATGCCAATCCGCGTTTTTACCCCGCGGTGCCAAATGTCTTGTACCGTAACAACGGCAATGGCACGTTCACCGATGTAAGTAAAGAATCAGGTATTGGCCAGCACGCCGGATACGGTATGGGAATAGTCTGTGCCGATTACGACAATGACGGCGATACCGACATCTTTGTCGCAAACGATGTGATGGCGAACTTCCTTTTCAAAAACGATGGTACAGGAAAGTTCGAGGAAGTAGGAGTTGAGACCGGCTTTGCCTACGACGGCAACGGCGATGAGCAGGGAAGTATGGGGGTGGACGCCGGTGACTATGACAACGACGGGTGGCTGGACTTCTATGTAACCTCTTACCAGAACCAGTTGGCTACGC
>Ga0315280_10001763_pt1 | contig 36329 bp, 35 predicted proteins | sample YL17G06_40_MG_FD_203697 | JGI IMG/M metagenome (GOLD analysis project Ga0315280, IMG submission 203697) | Sediment microbial communities from Yellowstone Lake, YNP, Wyoming, USA - YL17G06_40 | ecosystem: Environmental > Aquatic > Freshwater > Lake > Sediment | place: USA: Wyoming | collected... | reverse complement strand
CTTCCGAATGTTCAGATGGCGGGGTGCAGATGTTAATGATCTCGACCTTATCGTCGTTGACCACTTTCTTCCAATCGGTGTAGTATGTCTCAAAACCGTATTCGCCGACGAACCTTCTTACATTAGCTTCGGTTCTGCCGAAAACGGCTACCAGCCTTGTTTCCGGCAGCTTGGGATCAAAGAGTGGTAACACTTTATAAGCAAAAGAGTGAGTTCTACCCATACTTCCATATCCTAGCATACCCACGCCGATCTTCTTCGTCATATAGTCCTCCTCATTCTTTGGCATAAAACGCTTCAACTTCTGATGCGAGGTAATCGACTCTGTCATTTGGTTAATTCTGGGAAAATAGGAAGAAAAAGTTTCTCTCTAACGAGTTTTTCACTGTCAAGACCGCCCGTTTCATAGTCGTTTAAGAATCATGTTGACGGCATCAGGGGCTTCTTTTGAAACATGTGTTAATAGAATGGAATTCTGTTCATCTTTATTCGTTTCGATTCGTGGTTCGGCATCTTGGTTTGTGAGACTTGCTTCTGGGGTCTAGCTGTTTTCAGCTCCAAGTTAGCTCATTGAGGAGGCCCAGCGCGGTCTTTTCGATATTGAGGCCGGCATTTGGCGCCCATGGAGAAACATAGGTCTCGTATAGTTCCTGCTCATAGTCTTCAGGCGTCAAAACGTAAGGGATAGAATCGTTTGCAAGACCGATTATGAAAGTCTTCTTGAATCTTGACTTCTCTTTTATTCTTAGGCCCCATTGTACGAAAAGCTCTCCAGGTACTCCCACCAACGCCGTGTCATTGAACGCTATTACCTGTATCTCAACAGGTCTTTCTTTTTCCTTGAACCCACCTGCCTTTACCATGCCCAAAACAATCTCTGCGCCTTGAAGGTTTGTTATCCCTCTCCTCAAGGCTCCATGAGACGCACCTGACTTCTTTAATTGTTCAAGTTCACTCTTTGCCTTTCTAGCTGCTTCTTCAGCCTCTTTCAACGGAGGCAGTTCCTTGTATGGCAGTCTTGTTATCTCAGACCCGACTTTAAGTTCAACGCTGTCCTTCGTCTCAATCTGCTCCAGGACTTTCAATGCTTCGGCGCCTAGTATGTTCCCTAATCTCTCTGCCTCTTTGAATGTCTGCTCTCTTCGGGTCCATCTTGTGCTTATGTTTCCCTCCGCTCCATTTGTGAACATCGCAATGCTCCCTTTTTTCGTTTTTTCGATAATTCTCGTGGCGTAGGCAGGAAAATCTCCCGAGAGAAGAGTCTCGCGGGGATCGTTTACGGTGGGATGGCAGGAATAATTCATGAGCGCGCCCATAAGTTTGCCCTTTTCATCGTCTACACGGATTACACCTACTTCTGGATCCATTGGTTCATTTGGATCCCTTCTGTTAGTACAAATGATACCGCTGGGCAAATGACCTTTAGAAGATCCTATTCTTGCTTCTTTCCTATTCTCGTACGCTATTATGGCTGCACTTGCTATTTTTCGTGTATAATAGGGCTCCATCTCCTCCCAACTCTTTAGGTAAGGCTCTACTCTGCTAATCATGTTTAACGCTTGGAGTAATTGTTTTTCCTCCGACATTGCAGATTTGGAAGGAGCGCTTGGCGCCGTATGAGTATGAGTTGTTGTGATCATTATGTTTTTGCCTTCGATCCCTGTCTCCTTTTCGATCAATGATCTTGTAGACGAAACGAAGCCTCTATCTACACCTACTAGATCGTTAGCCAAGATTGCTGCGACGTTTTCCCCGTCGTCGATGACCAAAGCCTTACAGAATAGTCTATCGTGTACGCCTTTAGCTAAAACCACACCTTCAAAATGAGCTAATAAAGGAACGCCGACGGGAGGCGTTATGTCGACCCTTGATAAGCCAATCTTAGTTTTTCCCATTTTAACCATAAATCTTTTATATTCATTCTTCCTTTAACGTTTGCTATCACATATGAAAGTGTGCGATAACAGAAATGGAGGAAAATGAAAATGGATCTAATGCAGATACTCGGGGTACTGCTAGTTACAGCGCTACCAGCTTTTGATAGTTGCTTCGCTGGATGGGGCCTTCTGTGGGATGGAGCAATGATGCAAGCCACATTTCTAGGATTGATTCTTGGTAATCCGACAGCTGGCGTAATGGTCGGTGCTACTTTGGAGTTGGCCTTCATGGGCATCATCATGATCGGTGCAGCTGTACCGCCAAATCCGACTATAGCAGCTCAAGTGGCAACCATAACAGTTATTACCACAGGTATAACTGTAGAGTCTTCTCTCGCGATCGCTTGGCCTGTCGCCGTATTAGGTATGTACTTGGGTATAGCAGCCATGACTGTTCTATCGGGATTGATGCATGTTGCAGATAGGTTTGCGGAAAAGGGAAACATAACAGGCATACTTTGGGCCAACTTTGCTGCATTCCCGATAAGGTTAGCATTTAGCTGGATTCCGTTGTTAATGTTCATATTCTTGGGGCTTCCTGCTGTGAACAGTGTAATCAGCGCACTGCCACAACAGGTCTGGACAGCTTTGGACGCTGCAGGTAGGTTAATGACGATCCTCGGCGTTTCAATGATATTAAGCATGATGTTCCAGATGAAATTCCTTCCGTTGTACTTACTAGGATTCGCGCTAGCCGCCTTCGCGAAATTCGGTCTAGTCGCAATAGCTATGATTCTTGTAGGGATTATTGGCGCCGTGTACATTCTTGGAAGAAAAGAAAGCATCCTTCCGACCACAGCGGCATCAGAAAAAGGCACTGAACAATCCAAGGGATCATTGACTCAAAATGACTTGCTCAAGACCTTCGTTAGATCATTGTGGCTGCAGACGAGTCTGAACTACGAAAGAATGGAAGCTTTGGGATATATTCAGGCGGTCTGGCCTCTTCTGAAGCGATGGAAGAAAGACGAGAAAGAGTTGAAAGAATGGCTCAAGATGCACCTTGAATACTATAATACGCAACCTCACTTTAGTAATATTATCCTAGGCATCGACCTTGCGCTTACAGAGCAGGGAGCAGACATAGACACGGTGAGGGCACTAAAAGTAGGTCTAATCGGACCTTTTGCCGGGATCGGCGACTCGTTAATGTGGTTCACACTACTGCCCATATGCACTTTGATCGGGGTATCATATGCTGCTGGTGGAAATCTGTTAGGGCCGATAGTCTATTCGATCCTTTGGATTGGCATCACGTGGCCACTGAGATACTACTTCCTGAAGATAGGTTACGACCAAGGGACAAGAATCGCTGGCGTGTTAACAGGTGAAAGACTGGGAATCTTCAGGGAAATCATGGGTGCATTTGGCATAGGTATGCTAGGCGCTTTGACCGTGCTTTTCGTAAACGTCACGACACCGCTAGTAATAGTTGGTACAATAACCCTACAGTCAATTTTTGACGCGCTATTGCCTCACCTGTTGCCGCTGATAGCGGTATTTGGTTGCTACAGACTACTGAAGAAAGGCTGGTCCGTGTTAAAGCTGGTTGCAGTGATTTTCATTGCAGGTTTCGTTTTGGGATACTTCGGAATAATTGGGTAACGTCTACCCTCCCTCTTTTATTCTTTCTTTGATTTTTTCTTCAAAATCTATAGGTCTTCCTAGCTCAGGAACCTGTTGATAGAATATCTTGATCCCCTTACCCAAGATCTTCTTGAGAGCTTCTAGGTCGTTCGAGTCCAAGCTTACCGTCTCAGTGACCATGGTCTTGCCTTGCTTGTATCCCATGTTTCCGATGTTCATAGTGTCTAGCTCGACACCATTTTCGACCAAGGTCAAAGCGTCCTCCGGGTTTGAGACAATAATAAAAACCAAGTTATCACTACTCTTCTCCCACTTCTCCAAGAACTCCTTCATAGTGAGAACTTCAGTTCGAACATTCTCAGGCGCCGTAGCGAGTTGCATCTGTTTCAGAAACGGGTTCTTTGCTAGTTTGTCATCAACGACCCATATCATGTCACTTTTATATCTGCTTAGCCATTTGACAGTGATTTGGCCGTGAATGTATCTGTCGTCGATTCTAAGAAGGCTTACCTTCATAGTCACCCCTTCGTTTCGCACAAGTACAAAATCTTTTTCTCACCCTATCTGTCATTCAAGTTCAATTAAGATAGTGAGCGCAGACCTTCACGTTGCGTCTTCATATGGGATTCTCATTAGGCTTATATGCGCGATCTTTTTATTAAGAGCTTTGGCTTTGTAAATCTCGGAAGTTTAGACTCTACAAATCACACGTGAGAGAGCCTCATGGGCATCGACTGCGTAATCTTCGATCTGGATGGCGTACTCGTAGATTCAATAACAGCTTGGAGAGAAGCTTACAAGAAGACTTGCAAAAAGTTTGGACTTGATCTTACCCGCCTCGAAAAGCTGAACATGACTATGTGGGCCACTGATAGAGAGCTAATCGATAGATTCCTTCCAAGAAATCTCGAAAACCGTGAAGACAAGATCAAGCAAATGGAAAGATATCTGTACGATACAATGGAGCGCTTTGTCACATCGTCTTACATAAGACAGCAAAAAGGATCAAGAGAACTGCTTGAAGCGTTAAGGCAAAGAAACAAGAAGTTGGCAATAGTTACAAATAATGATAGGAGACTAGTGAACAAAATACTGCGTCAGTTTGAATTGTACAAGTTCTTTGATGTGATCGTTACCAAAGATGACGTGAAAATGGCTAAGCCTCATCCCGAGCCAATACTGAAGGCGGCGAAGAAGCTAAGTTGCAAACCAAATGCGATCCTTTACATTGGAGATTCCGAGGTAGATATGATAGCAGGCAAAGCCGCCGGAGTTATGACTGCTATGTTCAAACCGCTGACAAGAAAAGAGTCATTCGAGCCGCGAACTACACCAGATTATGTTCTTAACAAGCTGGAAGAAATACTTCCTTTGCTGGAAAAATAGCAGAGAAATAACTCACCACAATGTTGGTATGTGTGTTATGCTTACCTAGCCTGAGTGACAAATAATGAGATGGCATAAGAGTTCAGAAAATTCTTTATTATCGGCCGGTACATCTAGATACTCGATCTGGGTAAATTCAAGCATCATGGAGTCATTGTATAATTGTCCATTTACTATTCTATTAATGAGGCAATCAATCGTCTCCAAGTCCTTAGGCAATGGGTCGAATCTATTGTAGTTGGGCGAGATGAAGTCTGCAAATTTGTTGGCAATTTGATCATCTGGCACCTGAAAGCCAAGAAGAAAACGTGTGTTTTAGCCTTAGACGGTTTCCTAGGCGTAGAATGGAAGAATATTGTTCTTGGGATAGATGACGTTGTGAAGAAAGAGGGCTTGAGGCTTGAGACCATGGATTTTTCCTCGATGCATAAATCACCTGATGAGATAGCAAGAATCGTTGACCGTTGTTTGACTATAGATCCTTCTTTCGGCTTTGTTTTCAAGGAAAAACTAGAACGCCTCTTAGACTTGGATCGCATTGAAGAGTTGAGAAAGCACCTTGAAGATCACAGGAAGAAGCTCGCCGAATCGTTGCCAGCCGGGATAATATGCTACGGTTGCGGCGCCGCTATACCGCGTCTCAGAAAACTGTACGACTACATCTTCTATGTGGACATAACGCGTGAAGAGTTATTCAATCGTTCTCTTAAAGAACCAGTGTTCCCTCTGGGGTCTGAAGGCACAGATCAGCCGGTTCACAAAGCTCTTAAAAGACTCTACTACGTTGATTTCCCGGTTTTAGACAGCCACAAGAAATATGTGCTTAGACACATGGATTGGTATGTTGACGGTAACCTTCTTGAGGAGCTGAAGCTCCTACCGCGACACGTTTATGATGCAATCCTGTCCACGTTGGCGCAGTACCCTTTCAGAGTCAAGCCGCTTTACTATCCCGTTACATGGGGAGGAACATGGCTCAAGAAGATCAAGAGCCTTCCCGAATCGATGGTGAACTCCGGTCAAGTCTGTATCGTGCCTTGCGAGAACAGCGTTAGAGTACAAGTAAACGGCATACAACTGGAGATGCCCTTCTTGAACCTCATGTGGAAGGAGGCTACAAAAATACTGGGGGAGTACGGGTTCAAGAGATTCCGCGGAAATTTCCCGATGGCATACTTCCACGACGATGGCTACGGAGGGGGCAACATGGCAATACAAGTACATCCGAACAACACGTACATTAAGAAGCACTTTAACGAACCGATACGACAGGACGAAAGCTATTACATACTCCACGTCGGCGAAGGGGCGAAAACCTATCTAGGATTGAAAGAGGACGCTGATGTGAACGAATTCCGTCGAGCATGCGTTAAGGCTGAGAAAGAAGGCGTCCAATTCGATTACGATAAATATGTGAATAGCATTCCAACCAAACCAGGAGACTATTTTCTGATCCCAGCAGGAACCATCCACGCCTCTGGCCGTAACCAGATTGTGCTAGAGATCGATGGATGCTACCACGCGTATGCGCCGGGATACACCTTCCATTTCTACGACTATATAAGGCCTGATCTAGACGGCACCTTACGTTCGATACACACGAGACACGCTTTCAGTGCGCTCAAGAAGAACAGAAGAGCGAGTTGGGTTGCTAGACACTTGAAACAGACCCCTCAACTGATCAGATCCGGGGAAGGCTGGGCCGAATTCGTCATCGGCGAACGGAAAGACATGTTCTTCAAGACGCACCGTTTAGAGTTCTCAAAAAAAATAGACGACGATACAAGAGGGATGTTCCACATCTTGACTTTGGTTGAAGGTGAAAGGATAATGGTTCGATCTCGCGACTATCCTGAAAGGGAGTTTACGCTAAACTTCACAGAAACACTGGTCGTTCCCGCCTCTTTGGGAAAATACTCAGTACTTAATCTGGGGAGCGAGCCATGCAAGGTTACAAAGGCCTTACCGAACAAGGATTAGACGTTAAGAAAGCCGTTTCATGCTATTGTGGACGACTTTGCCCCGAACGAGTGTCATGACGACGTTGAAGTCGCTGTCCATGACCGTGATGTCTGCTAGTTTACCTGCTTCGAGGCTTCCCTTCAAGTTGCCAACTCTAAGAAGCCTGCTAGCGTTTGTCGAAGCCATCTTAACAACTTCTCTCAAAGGCACGCCCACGTTCTGAACCATATATTTTACATGCTGATTCAAAGTCATTCCGCTACCAGCTATTGTTGCATCTTCCTTGATGCCGCCAATGACGCGCTCCTCAGTCATCTTAACCGTGCCCTCTCTGACTACAATCTTGGAACCGTACTTGTCATATGTTCCATCGGGCATGCCGGTAAACTCAGAGTTGTCGGTACACATGACGACTTTATCGGTCCCTTTACATCGCAGCATGAGTCTTATAACTGCAGGATGAACGTGAACACCATCGGCTATTATTTCCGCGGTTATTTCATCTCTTGTAAGGACGCCTGCAATTGCTCCTGGAAAACGATGATGGATTGGAAGCATCTCGTTGAACGTATGACATGTATATGAAAGGCCGACATCTATCGCCTTCAATAGATCATCGTACGTGGCGTCAGAATGGCCTATTGAAGCTACTACACCTAGATCTGTTACGTGTTTAATGAACTCGATCGCACCGGGTACTTCGGGCGCGAGGGCGATGACTCGGACGGCTTCATCTGACTTATCCATTATTTCATCAAACTCGGATATGCTTGGAGGTCTCTCGTCTCCGCCAGTTTTCTTTGGGCTCATATAGGGCCCTTCCATAAACACACCCAAGACTTCTGACCCATCTGTACCCTTTTTGATCGCTTTTCTGGCAACTATAGCTGTGGCAAGAATCTTTTCATGGGGGCATTTCTCTCCCAACCCGGTTGTGGGAAGAAAACTGGTGACGCCGTTTTTTGCGCAGAACTTCGATACCTCGTTGATCGCCTCGTATGTTCCATCCATAATGTCCCTTCCGCCACCGCCATGGCAGTGGAGATCGAAAAAGCCCGGCGTGGCGACCATGCCTGAGATGTCTGCCTTTTCTGCCCCTCTTGGCATGTCCACCGCGCCAGCCGCTCCGACAGCTGCGATTCTTTCCCCCTCGACGACTATCGTCCCCTTTTCAAACACTTGGAAGGGTGTAACAACCTTACCTTTTTCAAGAACAAAACCGCTCTTTTGTTTCATGGTTACCACGATATACTGGGCTGAACCATGGGGCTGTGTTATGGTTTATATTTTGGGTTATCGATCAGTTTGGGCTTTCCGTCTTCTTCAACGACTAGTTTTGCAAGGCCATTTCTTCTTACGGTTTCATAATCGTGGCCAGAGGCGGCCTGCTCTATTGTAAAGAATATCAGTTTGTCTTTTCCTGTATTAACTGTCCTGTGTCCATTCCAATCTCCGGGAGCGTAGACTACTCTTCCTCTTTCTATTGTTTCGCTCTTGCAACTTCCGTTTCTCTTCTGCGCGAGAAGAAGGCCTTCTCCTTGTATTCCGATGTATATTTCTCCGGGTTCCATATTCGTGTGATAATGGCCCCGCGTAAAGTTATACTCGTCACCGATCTTCCCTGGCAAGATTATTGTGATGCCAAAATTCATCTCTCCGATCGTGGAAGGTTGCACACGATCATAATATGAGTAGATCACGGGGTTTTCGTTTCTAGCAAGCCTTTCCTCAATGACCTTAGTATTGTAGGCATAAGGCGCCAAATCGCTTAATCTGATCTCAGCTTTCTTGTTGTAGAAACTGAGTTTGCCGCTTTCGAAATCAAGATCTAGACTGAAAGGTTCGATTTTTTTCAATTTATTTACCTTAGTGAGTGGATTTTTATTTTTTTTGATAGTACAAAGAACCAATCACCAATAAAAATCTGTTCCTTGTATTAAGGGCTTGAATTAAGTGTCTTCTTGAAAATGAGGAGCAGTGAGTATTACCAAAATTATAAGTGCTCAAATTCTTATGTTGTTCCACGGTCTTGTAACTGATGGGCTCGCTTGGGTGCAATATCTCAAGACAGATACAATAGTGGTGATTAGTGAAGATGTCGCAAAAGATGAATTTAAAAAAAATAGTGCCATTAGGTGCTCTTCTTGGTATAAAGACGATCCCACTATCGCCAGAAGAGGCTATCGAAAAAATGAACAACGGATTTGATGGCATGAAGGTTTTCCTCATTATTCAATATCCTCGCGAGGCTTTATTCTTAGTTGAAAAAGGAGCTAAGATTAACCACATAAACCTAGGCACTTCTATGGTTCACCCCGGCGACAAAATCTATACCATTAAATCTGTCAGATCAAATGTGGTTCCTATTCCAGAAGGAGATGTTCCTGTATGGAAAAAGTTGCATGAACTAGGCGTCAAACTCACGGTGCAACAGGTACCAATTGACTTGTGCATTGATCTAAACCAAAAAATAGAAGATGGTCTTTTTGACAAATGAAGAGTAATAAAAGTAATAGAACACGGAAGCTGAGTTCGTGGCCTCGCGATAACTGGACCGCACATGACTACTAGAGTTTACGTGAATGCCGTGTACGATTTTGAGGAAAACATATTGCGTAAAAAGAAGACTTCAGCTAACTCAGTGATTTTCACGACAGCTTCCAGGTGATCGCCAACTTTATCTGTCGCAAACGGTAATCTTAAGATGAACCAGCATTGTATAGGTTAAAGGGAATCGTTAAGATTCTTTCAAACTTCTCAACGACACTGGATTACTCAATCGCCGGCCTCATCGTTTACTTTGGGGTCGAGATCTACTTTGAGAAATTACAGAACGTTGATTTTTTGATCAACCTTTCCGCCATCATAATTGTCTTATACGGACTCAAACGAGCGTTGGACGCGGTTTTGAAATCGATCATGGGCAAAGAATTGGAACAGCTTATGAAGATGGAAAAAAGCTAAAAGCACACGTTAAGAAGCAAGCCGTCTTCTAAACTAGTGATGGTGACGTAGGGCTGGTATCAAAGTCTAGCAACAGACACAGAATATTCGTAAAGGCAGAACTGTTAGATCCCTCAGAGGTTCCATCAAAGTACACCTTCAATCCTACTGAACACGCTATTGACCTCCAGTCTTACAAGTCCGGAATCGAAAACCCTATGGGCCGTTTGAGCATAATCTCAGACGAAATTCTGACTAATGGTGCATCATATTTCTATGTAGAGAAGACTGGCCTATTGAAGAGAAGATTGATTCCAATACTTTTCGACGACGAGAGGTTGGAGAAGCTCTCCGTCGTCTCATTTGAAGGTTATACAGATATGCCCTTCTATTTTACGGGGCGAAGATTCCTAATAGCGGCTAAGAGCTTTATCCAATCGAAATGGATCAAACCGTCTTTCACCAACCTCTTTGCACTTTTGGGAGTAAATTATTGGTTTGAAGGCCTTCGTAAAACTCCACATGACGCGATATCAATGAATATGAGGCTATCTTGGGGTTTAAGAGGGAAAGGCATCGAGATCGAGTTGCTAAAACATGTTTATGGGAAAGGCTGGGAACCAAATGTTCATTCCTCGAGACGATATGATTTATTTGGAAGGAAGGAAGAAAAGATCGAAAACTTCTTCGAGACGATTTTCAAAAGAGCTCAAGAAGCCAGAGAAACAGACATCTTAGACCTAATAGCCCTTGAAGACTTCTGTTTAACATCCGGTTTAGACATGCGTAAGATCGGTTTGGGTGAGACAGGCTCAACGAAACTTAAACAGGGAAGATTAATCTAGAAAAAAGAAGATAAGGTCTTGGTAACGTTGCATTATTTGAATCGTTCACTATTTTTCCTTTCAAAAGATATCAGCTCTCAAAGCTACTATACAAGATGCTATAGTCTTTAGTCTGCTATTGGCCCTAATTGTTCTAGACCTGTCTGTGGCTCGCAAAATCTGTAACTCATATTTTGGCTTTTCCTCAAGATATCTAAGTTCATCAATCCTTGACTTGCGTGCTATCAAGAATCCAATCTCAATGCATGGAGAATCCGCACTCTTGACAATCGTTGTGAATGTTTGATTCAAAATGTTAGAGGTTCGAGCTACAACTTGGAATAACTCAAGAGTCTTGATACTGTTTTCCACATATGTAATCTGGCGCCTTCAATTTTGAGTTATTGAGGTCCTTCATTGTAATTAAAACGGTACTTGAACAAACGCTACGGTATTAGGGCCTGTTCGCTATCAGATAGAGGCTTGTGACTTCGGTTTATTGCGCAGAAACTCTTTGGAAAGCTTGCGTACGTCTTCAGCCGTCGGTAAATCCAGAGCTTTTTTGGCAAGTTCTCTGGTTTCGGCGACTGAAGCTGACCTTATTATCCTCTTCACTTCGGGTATCGACATAGAGCTCATGCTGAACTCGTCTAGACCCAAACCAAGCAATATGGGGGTTGCCAGAGGGTTTCCAGCCATCTCCCCACACATCCCCGACCAGATGCCCTTGATATGAGCTGAGTCTATCACATTTCTTATTAGCCGAAGAACGGCTGGGTGCAGTTCGTCAAAAAGGTGAGATATCTTCTCATTTGTTCGGTCTACCGCCAAAGTGTACTGAGTCAGGTCGTTAGTTCCAATACTGAAGAAGTCCACTTCTTCAGCCAACGAATCCGCGATCACAGCTGCCGATGGTATTTCAACCATTATACCTACATCAACATCCTTTCTAAAAGAGACCCCTTTCTCCATTAGCTCTTTCTTTGCATCTTCCAGAATCTTTTTCGCCTTCCGGACTTCATCGACGCTAGAAATCATTGGAAACATTATCTTCAAATTCCCATATACACCAGCCCTCAAGATCGCCTTCAGCTGGGTCTTAAAGATGTCCGTCAGATCAAGGCTGATCCTGATGGCTCTCCATCCTAAGAATGGATTAAGCTCCTTCGGCATCTCGAGGTAGGGCGGAGGCTTATCGCCTCCTATGTCCAAAGTTCTTACTATTACAGGTCTCTCCCCCATTTTCTCGGCTATCGTCTTATATGCGGTGAACTGATCCTCCTCCGTCGGTAGAGAGTTTCGACCGTGATACAGGAATTCGGTTCTGAGTAAGCCGACGCCTTCAGCACCGTTCGCTAGTGCGGTCGCAACTTCTTCAGGTTCGCCTATGTTCGCCGCAATCTCAATCCTTCGACCGTCCAGCGTTACCGCTGGCAACTCCCTCAGTTTTTCGAGCTCTTTCCTTTGCCGCTCCAGATCAGTCATGAGGCTTCTATATCGATTTACAGTTTCTTCATCAGGTCTTACAATTACGATCCCATTGCCACCGTCTAAAATAACTAAATCCCCAGACTTTACGTGCTTGGTCACATCTCCCAGGCCTACGACCGCCGGAATCCCATATTCTCGCGCTATTATGGCTACATGCGAAGTGACTCCGCCCGTGTTAGTGGCGAAACCAACCACCTTCGCTTTGTCCATGCGTGCCGTATCCGATGGCGTGAGGTTGTCAGCTATAACAACGACCTGCTCTCTCAGATCCGCCAACGATCCAAACTCTTTCCCAAGCAAATTCCTAATGATGCGTTCCCCTACATCTTGAACGTCTATAGCCCTCTCCTTCATGTACTGGTCTACCATCTGATCGAACATTGCGACGAAATTCTTTACGACTTCGTCAACCGCTGCCTCAGCATTAGTCATCGACCTTATCCTTTTCTTCACTTCCGTGATTAAGGCCGGGTCATCTAACATCAAGAGGTGAGCTTCAAAGATTTTCGCTTCTTTCTCTCCTATTTTCTTCGCTGTTTCGTCCCTGAGTTCTACGAGTTCACTCTTAGATTTGGCAATAGCGTTGTCGAGCCTCTTCAGCTCATTGTCCACTTCTTTTTCGTCTATCGTACGACGTTCAAACTTCAACTCCTTTTCGTAGACGAATACTTTTCCTATAGCAATGTTTGGAGACGCTGAGATCCCCTTCAACATTCGATTGTTTACTCCTGTTATGCGTAAAAGAACCAGTATCATTAGAAATATCATATTTTAAGAGTTTTTACGTATTATACGTCTTCAACAGCGCTATATTTCGCTATAAAGCTTTTAGATTCACGTGCATATTAAGTCCTTCAAGATGCACGCTTAGCTATCTACAGAAACCATCTGCTCGTGGACGAGAATGGTATATTCCCGTGTTTACTTCATCTTGATTGCACTGGGCTTCTCGTTGATCACTAGCCTAGGATCGTCTAGATCTTTCCTACCTCTACTTGATGAGCAAATGTGCATATCCGGCGTTCTCGGGGGTGTTGCTGTCATATATCGACAGCTTCCTGATCATAGCTCATCAGATTTTATAGCAATTCTTGAAAAAGCATTTCACAGATCTAAAATGAATTTTTGCACAGTTGCCTCTGAAATAAGTAAAAGCTCAATAGCTTACATATGAATCCAATAATACGTAGAATATGCAGTTTTTGACTTTTTCACTAACGATTTCTTTCCTATGTTTTTAAGCGATTCAGATTAAGTTTTGATGATTTTATTAATCTACAACTCGTCTCTCAAAAACTTCATCAATGCTTCTGATCCCTTTTCTTCCAGCGTTGATAGCAAGTCCCTTCGCACCCTAGGTTTTCTCTTTAGTATGAGTTTCAGAAGCATAGGGAAGATTCAAGCCTGCGAGAACCTCCGTTCGATTCGTATGCGAGTGAGGTGGAAACATTAGGTGGAGTTCCTCCATAAAGGTCAAGGAGGATCATAACTTCTTCCGCCGAGTCCAATTTCTTCTATTGCCCTCTGGAGGTTTATCCCCTATGGCTTTCAGGTTCCTCTTCCTCCAACAAATTAGCAGGCTCGATATTCTACACATGGTAAATTATCAATTTCGAGGTCTCGATTAGCCCTTAGACATATCGCCATGTGCAGCTACGATCATTCCTATCGCATTCATCCACTCCCCCAATACTTGAACTTCATGTAGGATTAGTCGAGCATGATACAAGCTTCAGGTGCCATAACCTTTTTATCAATAGAAGAGAATCTTTGAACCTAACATGAAATCCAAGGGGTTTTGTTCATGGTAAACTGTGAGGCTGGAACTGGCAAAGTCTGTATAACCCCGCCTATCGGACTGTTAATGGCAGGATACAGTGAGCGTAATCAACTCGCAAGAGGCGTCCACGATGATCTGTATGCGAAGGCTTTGGTACTTAATGACGGAACGACGAAGCTTGCCGTAATTGCCACCGATCTCATAGGCTTGGATAGAGAACTAGTTGCCAAGATCAGACAGTTAGCAGAGGAAAGAACGGGAATCAAGAAAGCCAACATAACGGTCACCGCTTCTCATACGCATAGTGGTCCAGAAGTGACTAGGGGGTACGAATTATTCATTCCTGTCGAAGAGAAGCCGATTGAAGGATTGTCCAAGAAGGATTATCTAGATCATCTGCGTGACATGGTGGCTAGGTGGATCGCTGGAGCAGTCTACATAGCTAACTGCAACCTAGAGGAGGCGAAGATCGGGGTGGGTAAAGGCGAAGTCTACGCAGTCGGCCTCAACAGACGCGATCCTAAAGAGCCTATGGATCCTGAAGTAGGCGTAGTTAGGGTGGACAATACGAATGGCGATCCCATAGCTATTCTGATGAACTTCACCTGTCATCCGACAGTTCTTGACTACAGCAACTACCTGTACTCTGCTGACTATCCGGGCTACGCTATGAGAACGGTCGAAACAGCCCTAGGCAAAGGCGTCAAAGCAATGTTCATGAATGGCGCCTGCGGCAACATTAGCACCAGGTTCGCACGACGTGAGCAGACTTTCAGAGAAGCAGAGAGATTAGGCACGATACTCGGCGGCGAAGTTGTGAGGGTCGCCTCGGAAATCAAGACTGCCGAAAAAGCGAAACTAGGTGTTGCGTCCAAGGTTGTAGAGTTGCCCGCAAAAAGCTTCCCCACGATCGAGGAGGCCAAAAGAGCATTGGAAGAAGAGAAAGAGAAATACAACAATCTTAAGAAGAAGGGGGCATCGCATGGAGAACTGAGGGTTGCTTACACCTCTATGGAAGGAGCAGAAATCGTCTTGAGATGGGTTGAGGCGGGAATAAGTAAGCTGAAGAAGATTGAAACGGAGATGCAGGCAATAAGCATAGATGATTCTGTTTTGGTTGCCGAGCCGGGTGAGCTTTTCGTCGAGATCGCCTTAGACATAAAGAAAAACTCAAAACTCAGAAACACCTTTGTCGTAGGCTATGCGAACGACACCATAGGCTACGTGCCTACGAAGAAGGCGTATGAAGAAGGCCTCTACGAGACATTCTCAACCCTATTATCACCAGAAGCAGGAAAAACCATTCAAGATACTGCTTTAAAGCTAATCGAAGCAGTCGTAAGCGAACATTAAGTTTCCTATTGATCCACCGATCAGTCAATCAAATGACACAGTCTTACCCATCCAACATTAACAGTTAAGATGTAGAAGCAGGGAGATCAAGAACACATCAGGAATACTTCACCTTGAAGATATGTGCTTTCTACAACCGTTTTGAGCTTCTATCTTAACTCTTAACCCTACTGATATTGCCGTGTAAGAACAGCAAGAAAGGCTTGCGATACGCTTCGATTAACGAAAACATAATGCCCAACATTTGTATTTAACTAACTGATTTAACCTTAGAAATGAATGTGGTGGAAGATTTTCCTGTGAAGATTACGATTATAGGTGGAAGTAGTGTTCTCGCCCCTCTTTTCATTGAGGGGTTGATTGAGAGAAGAAATATTTTGCAGGTTGAAGAAGTTGTGTTAATGGCCAGAGGCAAAGAACGATTAGAGATTGTTGGTCGTCTGTGTCAACGTCTAGTGGATAAAGCAAAAGCTTCCACTAAGATCTTTACCACCACAAACCACGAGGAGGCGATCGAAGATAGCGACTTCGTTATTCTGTCGGTAAGGGTTGGAGGCTTTAAAGCAAGGTACAACGATGAGAGAATACCACTTAAGTATGACTTACTTGCCGTGACGGACGAGGTAACGGGCATTAGCGGATTTTCGTTAGCCCTTAGGCAAATCCCGGTTCTGGTAAACTATGCAAAGACAGTAGAGAAACTAGCGCCAAAGGCTTGGATACTCAACTTTACGAACCCGACAGACCTATCTACAGAGGGCATAAACCGATATACCAACTCTAGGGTGCTTGGTTTCTGCACTTCTCCACAGAGTTTGAGAAAGGGTCTGGCTAACAGACTAGAAGTAGATGTTAATCGTGTTTCATTGGATTATTTTGGATTAACGCATCTAGGTTGGCTGAAGGGCGTTTACTTGGATGGCAAAGATATGTTGCCTCGATTAATCGAAGATATTCCAGAACAAGTTAAAGCGAAGAATGCTAAGGAAACAGCCTGGTATGACGTGAAGCTTCCAATGCCAATCGAGGTCTTAAAGACGATGAAAGCAATACCTGTTCAATATTTGTCGGGTCGCCCTCATCCGTACTACGATTCTTCATTCTATCTAGAATATTTTAAGCACAGAGAAGAGAGTAGGGCCGAGTTCGTCGAAGCGATATACGGTGAAATGCTCCAAGCATTCAAAGATCCGAACTTTGACATTAATGTCTTGAAAGAGAAGAGGGGGCACGAAAACTCCGCCGAAACAGTGTTGCCCGTGATTGAATCTATAGTTCATGATAAAGGCGAGGTCCATATAATGGAGCTCCCTAACAGAGGGGCGTTGAATTTTCTCGGAGATAGAGACATCGTTGAGGTGCCTGCCATTGTTAGAAAATGGGACGTGCGCCCTCTTGCCGTTGGCGAGATACCATTGGAAGCCAGATTGCTCATCAAAACTGTCAAGAGCTATCAAGAGTTAACCGTTAGAGCAGCGATGGGTGGCGACTACGATCTGGCTTTGCAAGCCCTCGTCATACACCCGCTAGTCGCGTCTTATAGGAAGGCAAAATCGGTTTTAGACGATCTGATCGAGGCTAACAAAGACTACCTGCCACAATTTCATCGGTAAGCATGGGGCGCTATTCTTCAGGATTATATCTTCATAATCGTTCTTTCTCGCATATGATTCTTGGCATCTCTGAAAGATCTGTGATTATTCTGTCTGCTGTCTCTCGCATGGCGTTTTTCATCATTGCGATTTGTTTGTCTGTTACCATCTTTTTCCAGATTCTATCTCGTTTTGCCAAGTATCCTATCGAATAGACGCCTGCATTTCTTGCTGCCTGAATATCTTTTAAGTCATCTCCGACCATAAATGCGTGTTCAGGATCACATTTTAGAGCTTCAAGACATGTTAGGACCAAATCTGGCAAAGGCTTTACACCGGACTAGTCAAACCCTAATAAATCAAGTCACTTTAGATGGGGGAGGATGATCGTAGGTCAAATGACCGACGAATTGGCTGGACGGTATATCCACAGAGCATATTCCAACTACAGACAGGCACAAAGGCTATTCGATCGTTTCAATTATGCGGAATCAGCAGTTTCGTCATTTGAGGCGATAGAGTTTGCCCGAGAATCTGGGGAAGTTGTGGACTAAAGCTTCCAGTACGACTGTTTAAAGAAGTTGAAGAGGCAAAGCTTAACAAATTCGGCTTTACACAAATTATCTGAGCTCGCGAAAAAGCTCTACGGTTTCACAATCTAGTACAAAATAACCCCCAAATCTCTCTTCTTCGATCGTAGCTCCTGCTACTATGCATTGCCTTAGTTATTGTAATGTACTTGATCATAGCGCCAATTTCCGACCTCAGCATGTAATCTCTTCAACACAGGCAGTCCTGAACGTTTTTCAATTTCGTCTGCTGTAGAAAAGCTTATTAATTGACTGAAGTCTAGGTATTCTTGGAGGAAAATTCAGTGGAGCTTCTTAAAGCAATACTGTTGTTCATCTGGGCTACATTATGCTACATTGATTACAAAGCTCCCTATTCAATGATCTACCGACCTGTTGTTGCAGCTCCAATAACCGGCCTTATCCTTGGCGACCCTTATATGGGTGCACTGATAGGAGCACAGACTGGCTTGATCTATCTGGGCGTTGTAGAGGTAGGAGGCGCTTTGCCTCCTGATCCGACAATGGGCTCTATAGTGGCAACGATCCTAATGATTGAAGGTCATTTGCCAATCACACAGTTAGGCAGCGTACTGTTGATAGCGATCCCTGTATCAATCGTGTCGTCTTATTGGTCTGGAGTCGTAGGTTACACAATACCAATCGCTTTCATACACGCAGGAGACCGTGCTGCTGAAAAGGGGCAAATAGGAACGATGACTGCTTTACATTTGGGATGGTACATCTTATCTGGACCGATGGCTGCATCGCTTTTGCTAATATTCATATTCTTCCCCGAAATGGCAACAGCATTGGCTTATCTTCCGGCCTGGATTAACAACGGCATGTATACAGTGGCTTCTGTGCTAACCGCTGTAGGTCTCGGCATGCTCCTCAACGTTTCTTACAGACCTCAGTATCTCGGTTTCTTCATACTTGGCTTTGCGTTTGCGGCGTACTTCAAACTCGATGTTGTCGGCATAGTAGTTCTCGTCGCGGGCATAGTCTTTGTGGTAATGAATCTAGTGAGCAGGATGGAGACAAGAAAATAGGGAGATTGTGGTGAACTAAATGGCAAAGGAACCTATTCAAATCACTAACAAAGACCTGTGGATCATATGGGTAAGACAATGGTTCTTGATGGGGTCAATAAATTTGGAGCGTTGGCAGTCCCTAGGATATGCGTGGACGTTCATACCTTTGTTCTCCAAGCTCTACGGCAAAGATTCCCCTAAACTGAAGGAAGCTTTGGTTGCAAATATGCAATTCTTCAATACAACTCCACAGATGGCTCCGATTATAATGGGCCTACATGTTGCCCTGCTCGAACAGGGTGCTACTCATGAAGAAATCAACAGCATGAAAACCGCTCTAATGGGTCCATTCGCAGGTATTGGCGATCCGCTTTGGTATGCAACAATCAGAACGGTTTTTGAAAGCATCGCTATTGGTTTGGCTGCTCAAGGTTCATTACTTTGCGTTCCTATGCTTGTAGTGCCTTATTTGGCTGTGATGGCAGTTTTCATGTGGTATACCCTAGCGTGGTCTTATCGAGGTGGAAAAAGCTTCATACAGAGGGTGTCTGGAGAAGAATTCCGTAGGTACATGGACTATGTAGGTATGTTGGCTGTCGGAGTAGTCGGAGGATTAACTGCATTATGGGTCGGTGGTAGCACACCTCTGGCAATAGATATTTCTGGAGTAAAGCTGGAACTTCAAGCTCTGCTTAACTCAATACTGCCGAAGATGATCCCACTATTAGTAGTGCTCACAAGTTTTGTCCTGTACAGAAGGAGAATCTCGATGGTCAAAGTGCTCCTCATAATAGCGGTAAGCGCATTTGTACTCGGAGCGCTAGGAATAATGGGTCCTTAACTTATATATTCCCCTTTTTTTGTTTCAAGGTAGCTCACAGATGATTATCTATAGAGTTGATGAAAGACTAATTCACGGACAGGTCACATACTCTTGGGTAAGCACATACCAGCTTGAGGCCATCTATATTGTCGATGATAAACTTCGAAACAACGAGTTTGAAAAATCCAGCGTAGAAAACCTAGGTAGCATGAGCATGGGAGGTAAGAAAGTAGAAGTCTTCTCCATAGAAGAAGCCAGTAAGATACTGGGAAATGTCGAAGAGATCAAAGGGAACGTTCTTGTACTATTTAGAAACCCAATCGCTGTCCTTCAGACCTTAGAGAAGGGAGGATCTAAACCAGACGCTATAAACGTTGCTAACGTGGGCATGGCACCAGGTAGAAAGTTGATCTCAAAAAGCGAAGGTTCTACGGTTTATGTGACCGATGAAGAATTAGCTACTCTGAAAGAATTGAATGGCATGGGAGTCAAACTGTATCAACAAGTCTTGGCAACAAGTAAAAAGAAGGACATCAAATTATGACATCATTGCTTACAAATTGATTAACAAGATGTTATTTAAGTAAGGAATGTTCGGATAGGGCCGTGCACTGTTCGGGATCTGCGTCTAATTGTCTGCATCCTCGTCTATTCCTTGATTCTTGAGATCTTGAACTCTCAGTATAAGGCAAAAGAGAATATGAAGTTCGCCAATTCAGCTAATAAGTCGCATTCAATTTTGCTAATCAAGATCTACTCCGATCTCTTTCAACTCTTCTTTAGCTTCCTTGTAGATTTCTAGACACTCATCTGTCATAGTGATTCTTTTGGTGCCATAACATTCTTGAAACTTTTTGCCGACCGGTGCCATATTATTGGCAAGAGTCTTTTCATATTTTTCGACGAGTGTTAGAACCAGTTCATTAGCATCTTCGCGTTTGAGTCCTATGACGGCATGACCTACCTCGGCGAGGAATCTGGCTTCCATTCCAGCCTGACAATCGATGTGAGCGCTTCTACGGCCTGAGCCTCCCGCTAGGTGGCAACCTACAGCTACTCCACCGATGGCTCCTGCTGCAATTTCTTGAAATGACATTTTTATGCAAATTCCTGCGTAGGGTATTATGTTCCTCCGAAAATGATCATTTTCGAGCTTCTATTAACGGCCGTTTTGGCAAGATGGCGCCCCAGAGATGCATCTTCTCTGGGTTTGACACGTTTAACGTTGCCATGCTCACGGTGCAGAGTGTGTATTGACACTGATATAAGGTATAGGAAAGTATGCTGCCTGCTACTGCCGCTATCGCGGCGGTTTCGACTCCTCCAGCTAAGCCTCATACATGGGCTACGGATCGGCTATAGGAGGTCCAGCCATATTGCATGAAGTTGGCGGCTTTGCATAGCTGCGTATAGTCGGTTTTTAGTTGGGGTATCAGAACTACATTTCCTGCATCGCAAGGCCTGTATCCGAACTCAGGAGAGTTCGCTGGAATGTTGGCTACGGCTGATGTCGCTGACCCTCTAAAGAGCGGCATTCCTGGCCTACCTTTTTCCGCGGGACGATCCATGCGGTCAAGACATTGTTAAGTTCCGAGCACACTTCAAAAAGAGAACCGATTTTGACCTGTGAACCTTCCACGAGGGTAACGGTTCCTTGAGGATTGAAGATGTCGATTCTCGATTGAACAAAGCTCTCATAGATAACAGGAAGCATCCCTTCTGAAATTGGCCCCAGTGCACGACTAAAAATTATGGGAGTTTTCTTGTCCTCAAGATTCCTGGGAGTTACGATGACTTTGTCCTTTCCTTCTCCCAACGTTGTTTCATCTGGCAGATTTTTGAGAACGTTCTTCAATTCTTCCTCGTCGAACTTGATGATGCGTTTGGCGTCTGTGCAGAGTATATCCACTTCGGTTGCAAGATCCATCCCAGCTCTCCAAGCATCGTCTATTAGGGTATCGTCTGTAGGCACGATAGCTTTTGGATCGAAAACGATATCATACTCTTTAGCGATTTCCTTCGCTTTCATCCAGAATATTCTAGTATCAAAAATCTTAAGAGGATATATTGGTCCGCTATCGATCCGACGCCAAAATGTCCCAGATGTTTGCCGTTGTCAACCTCCATCACCAGCATTTTTTCTAGGCAAAGACTTGGAGAAAGCTTCTTAGCGACTACAACAGCTTCTACTGCGTCGGCAGCATATCCGTCTGCGTCCATCTTGTCAGCAGACTCTTTTGTGACTGCACCACCACCCACAAGTATTTTGGACCTCTCTCTGACCCCTAAGGCCTTAAGATATTTGATGATTTCCTCCTGCATCGATACTGTTGTGGTCATCAATGCAGACAGCGCTAGAATGTCCGGTTCATATTCTTCAATCGCTTCAGCGAACTTTGAGTTTGGGACATATACTGCTAAACCAATCACATTGAAGCCTGCGGCCATAAGCATCGTAGCTATTATGCTCTTGCCAATGCCATGAATGTCGTCCTTCACTGTGCCTATGACAACTGTGCCTTGTTTTTGAACAACAGCTTTTTGCCTCAGAAGCTCCGGTTCAAGAATACTAGCTGTCGCCTTCATGGAATCTCCAATCATCATCAACTCAGGTAGGAAGATTTCCATTCTGGCGAACTTTTAACCTATCTCTCGCAAAATGCCTGTTTACAGTCTTGTTATCTCTAATGCGCTTACTTTTTCGTTAAGTCCTTGTATGGTTTGCTTCATTTTGCTTACATCGTAACTCAGAAGGCTTTGCTTTAGCTTTTGCCGGATTCTCTCACTCATTTCTTTACCTCCTCGACATGAAAACTTCTTATTAACTGTTCTGATTGAACTATTTCTTGAATTTCAAAGCTTGTTGAGAGGTCTGGAGAATCAAACCGAAACCATAGACATTAAAACGACTTTGAGACAAGCTTCCAATATTAAGTCGCGTATGTAGATTGCATTCATCATTTTTCCTTGTATGAGCAACACAACGAAAGCTGGGATCAAAGCGCTCTAAAGGGGAATTCTTATTAACGCGATTTAGGCAAATATGCAGGTGGAGGAAATCATGCTTTGAGTGAAAGGCTTTCCTTTATTGATGCTGTAATACCTCTCATAAGAGACATTAGAGATAAGGAGATGAAGAACATTGTGAAGGCGGCGAACATTATCGCTGACAGTATTGGAAAAGGAGGCATACTCCACCTGTTTGGCATTAGCCATTCCTTGAACATACTCCACGAAGCTTATCAAAGAAAGGGCGGATTGATTCCAACCAGCATAATCATCGATCCGGCGCAACTTCAGTTCATACCTAGCGCCTACTTCGAGCATCAAGAGGGCTACGCTAAGCCGTTGATTGCCCAGTACGATATTAGGGAGGGGGAGCCCCTTATTGTGTGTTCAAACTCAGGTATTAACCCTCTACCTGTCGAAGTGGCCATTGAGGCTAAAAAGAAGGGTGCTAAGGTTGTTGCGATAACATCCATGACTGATACGATGTCCCACGAATCTAGGTTGAGCAATGGGAGGAAGCTCTACCAAGTGGCAGACGTGGTTATAGACAACCATTGTCCAGCAGAAGACGTGTTGTTCGAGGCTAAGGGGCTCCCGGATAAGGTGATAGCGCCGTCAGGCATACTGGGCGTGGCTGTTGTCCAAGAAATCATAACCCAGACGATCCAAACAATGCTGGACAAAGGATACGACCCACCTATAGGAATCAGCATATACAAGGAAGGCGCCAAAGAATACTGGCAAAGAATCAGAGATAAATACAAAGATAGAATCTGGAGATTAACAGGCCGCCCACTGGTCTCTTAAAAGTCGTTTTCCTATGTTTTGACCTCACACGCTCACAAGATACAGTTTTGATGCGTCTACGTTCAGGGTAAAGAGGATGAAATATACATGCCAAGGCAAAGTCAGTCCCAAGCAATTCGAATCGTGGTTAGCTGGGATTGAACAAAGTAGATACGATAGTAAAAAACGGTAAAATTGTTACTTCGTCAAACGTGTTTGAAGCAGGAATCGCAATTGAAGATGGCAAAATCGTTCAAATATCGAATGAAAGATTGCTTCCTCCAGCAGAAGAAGTCATAAATGCAAATGGAAAATTAATTCTTCCTGGGATGATCGATCCGCACGTTCACTTTTTGTGGCCGAACATATCAAGGGATCGCATCGATCGACCTTGGGACCCTAGATTCCATGATTTTGAGAGTGGAACAGAGTCGGCTGCTTTTGGCGGTGTTACAACAATAATCGACTTTGTCTACCAGTATGCGAATGAGATTAGCATGGAAGAAGCAATAAACAACAGGTTTAAAGAAACGAGAAGAAGTAACATTGATTATGCGCTCCACACAATGCTAGTAGGAGCATCCATCGCCAATCATGAAAGACTGTACAGCTCTATTGACGCCGGGCTAGAAGCCGGCGCAACATCAGTTAAAGTTTTCATGTCTGATCATCGGGGTCGAACAGGCCTTTTTAGCTCCAATGATAAAATCTACGACGCGATGGTTCATGTGAAACAAAAAGGCGGATGGTGACACTACATGCAGAGGAAGGAAACCTCGTTAAATATTTCAATGAAAAATTTGAGGAAGAAGGTCGTATAAGAAGTAACGACTGGTGCATAAAGAACTGGTCCAAAGCAATACCAAACTTTACCGCAAAAATTGCGGTTGATTCTGCAATAGCTATGGCAAAGCATGTTGATGTGCCACTGTGTATTGTACACATAAGTACAAAAGAAGAAGTAGAATCCATTTCTAAAGCAAAGCGCGAGGGTCAAAAAGTCTACGCTGAAGCAGCTTTGCATTACTTACTGATCTCACACGAAGATAACGAAAGGTTAGGGCCTTTCTCAAAGATAGATCCGCCGATAAGGTCAAGGCAGGATATAGAAGGCATCTGGCAAGGCATCGCAACCGGAACAGTGGACACTCTCTGCACTCTCTACGTCGTTTGTTGATTTATTGGTCGATGAAATTAAGGCGTCTCCTGCTATTGGTGGGGGCTCTTCTGCATTTGGTGGTGGAGTCAAACCTTTAGATTCTGCTTGCCCCATAAAGTTATTATTCCAAGCGTCAACCGCAAATACGGCTACTGCACCATATTTTTCAACAATGCTTGGATCTACGACGGAATAGTAAATTGCCTCTATGCCTCTTTCCCCTAACAATTTATCATAAGAAGCTCTTGGCACGTTTCCTATGAGTATGTGCAAAGGGTAAATATGGATGATATTTCCTCCGTTTTCCTGAATGAATAACACCGCATCTTTCATAGATGCCGTGTCGCTCACATCCAAAACAATCAAAGCTACATCTGTACTCTCTGAGAGACTATGCTCACTGCGAGATTTGTTTTCAAATTCTACGGCGGAAACTTGGCTAACTACAGAAAACAACGAAACAAGAATTGCGACTAATACTAAAGGAAAGAGTGCTAACTTCTTTTTCGTAGGCGTGCCTCCTCCCAAACATTTATTGTGCGCGTGTAAAGATAAGCAACACATTAAGGGCCTATTTCAAAGTTCTTCTTAGGCCCAGTAAATTGTTGCCCAAACGTATCTAGTTAAATCCCCGCGATTTTAACTTTTCCAAAAATATCTTGAGCAAGAATTGTACTGCCACAGTAGGGACATTCTATTTTATTTCCTGCATCAGGTAGTTCTAGTGACCCTTCACATTTTGGACATTTCACTGTCTGAAGCATTAGACCACCTTTTTTCATATAATCTTGAAGGAAGGTAAAATCCAGCAAGACATGCACTCTGTTTTCATGATATCTACCTCACGTAAACAGACCGACTGTCTGGCTTTGCGTCTAATCCGGTCATAAGATGTTTAAATAAGATGTCTTTTAGAAAAACCTAAGAACTGCATCTCCTGTCTCTGCGATGATGTTTGGAATGAGATTCAAGATAGGTTTCTCCACACAAGCTTATAAGAGACTATCAATTGAAGAGGCGCTGACGAGGATCAGGGCTCTTGGATTCGACTGGGTTGAAATATGTGCCGATGGAGGTCACCTAGACCCTCGATTATTCACCATTGAGCAAGCAAGCGAAATCAGATCTTTCCTAGATGAATTAGATTTGAAGCTCTACAGTTATCACGCTCCATACTCCGGCGTAGATCTAGCGAGCAGAGACGTTTCTAAGCGAGAAGAATCTGTGAATCTGATGAAAAGAGCAATCGACTATTCCGTTGCGTTGAACTGTCCAGCGATGGTTCTTCACGTAAATTCTGGAGAGAGCTTAGAGTGTTTGACAAGGGAGAAGATGATTCTGAACACTATCGCTTCTGTAAGGAAAATTGCGTACTACGCCGAGAGTTGTGGTGCTAAGATCAAGATAGCGCTAGAAAACCTCATGGATCATGACAGAAACAGATTCGGTTCAAGGGTTTCAGACCTGAAGCTTATAATCCAGAGGACAGGGTCATCCTTGCTTGGAATCTGCCTGGACACAGGACATTCGAACCTCATAAAGGAGAGAGGCTTCAAGCCTACAGAAGAGATTGAAAGATGTGGTCATCTTTTTTCAACTCATATCCATGATAACGATGGAGAGGAGGACTCTCATCAGCCTCTGGGTTGTGGCATAATCGATTGGAGAACTTTCTTCGAGATCTTGAATAGAACGAATCCTGAGGTCGGCTTGATCCACGAAGTTGAGGGGAGTCTCAATCCGGATCAGATAGTCAGACAATGTATAGACAACATGAAACGGTTTATTTAATTCGTTTTTGATTGTATTGAAATCACCCTTCATAGTTCCAGCGGAGGTCACAAAGGCTTAAATCGTCCAGCAATTAAATGTGGTTTTGCCCCTCATCCGCTAGACTTTCCAAGAGGTTTTTTACGTTGAAAGGGTCTTCAATTTACGAGAGACTGGGACTAAAGAAAATAATCAATGCCGGAGGAAGATTCACCACTCTGGGTGCTTCTCTCATGGCTCCTGAAGTGGTGGAAGCCATGGTCGAAGCGGCTCGTTCTTACGTTGTTATCGATGATCTTCAAGAGAAGGCAAACGAGGTTATCGCTCGGATTACGGGTGCAGAAGCTGGATATGTTACCACAGGAGCAGCTGCAGGAATCGCTATAGCCACCGCAGCATGCATGACCGGGAAGGACCTAACTAAGATACAGCAGTTGCCTGATGCAACAGGCATGAAGGATGAAGTGATAATCCAGAGAGGACATTTCATATTCTTCGCGCGAATGGCTCGAATCGCCGGTGCAAAACTTGTTGAAGTCGGAGACGTGAATGGAACACAGCCAGAGCAGATCGAGGGAGCGATTAACGAAAAGACGGCGGCGATTCTTTACATTGTTTCCCATCACTGCGTACAGAAAGGAATCGTTCCCTTAGAGAAAGTGATAGAGATTGCCCATAGACGTGGTGTTCCAGTCATAGTTGACGCTGCGGCCGAAGTCAACTTGAATAAAAATATAGCCCTAGGAGCTGATTTGGTGACATTCAGCGGGGGCAAAGCCATCGAAGGACCTGGATCGTCTGGCATACTTTGTGGCAGAAAAGACCTCATCGAAGCTTGCGTTCTACAGGAAAAGAACATTGCGAGAACGATGAAGGTAAGTAAGGAGGAGATGGTGGGCCTCCTAGCAGCTTTGGAGCGGTACGAGAAGAAAGATCGAAAGGCTGAAGTCGAGGCTTGGAATAAGAAAGCTGAGTACATTGCGGATCAACTTGAAGATTTGCCTCATGTCACCGTAAGCTTAGTGTTGGATGAAGCTGAAAGACCTATCAAACGTACTCAACTAAAACTGGACGAAGAACGCTTAGGTTTCACCGCAAACGAGGTTTATGGAGATCTAAAGTCTGGAAACCCCAGAATTTTCTTGAGACCGCATTATCTGAATTTAGGTATGTTGTTAATAGATCCAAGACCAATGGCAGAGGGCGACGAGGTTATTGTTGTTAACAGAATAAAAGAGGTTTTTACCAAGAAATCGAAGGAATACGATCGAAAACGCTGCTAAGACTTGATTAATCCGGAAGGATACAATTTGAATGGTCCGAAAAAGATGAGTTTAGCTCATCCGAGGGCTAATGCTACATCCCCCCGACCTCTAGCATTAGATGTTTATAATTCAAGCGCAAATCGTAGTCATTAGAGGTTTTACCCTCTTATACAGTTGTTATAAAGACCATCCATTCAACGAACTAAAGCTTTGATGTCTTCACACACATTAATAGCATTCTTATTAAACCACATTGTAGAATTCGGCTGCTTTACGTAATCAATTGGTAATATGAAATGATGGAGTGCCGAGCCTCTACTATCTCAAGAGTCAAAAACATTGCAAATATATAAAGCATTGAATAACATCGTTGCATGAAAAGGAGGAGAAAGAAAATTGGCTCTTCACTTCATGAAAACCACAAGAACTAAGCACCCATATCTCTGTTGGGAAGATCTTCAAACAACACCGAGTATGGTGAAAGATATAGTACAAGAGAAAAAGGAGATAGAAGATGTTACGGAAAAATTGTCGCGTAAGCGTTTTGACAGCCTTTGGCTAACTGGAGTAGGTTCTTCGTTTAATCAACTTTTGACTGGGCTCTGCATCTTTAGAGACATCGTTAAACTCCCAGTAACACTTATCCACTCATTTGATTTGGTTCACTATTCTCTACCACCTGGTCTCGATGAAAACTCTGTCTTGATAGATGTTTCTCAAACGGGGAGAACCAAGGCAGCAGTTGAGGCTGCGGAACTCGCAAAAAAACGAAGCGTCCGCGTTGTGGCAGTAACAACAGTTCCAGACAGTCCCCTGGCTAAAGCCGCCGATTATCTCATATACATACAAGCTGCGGCTGAGGACTTCCCAGTGATACCCTTCAAACAGTACATTGGAGCATTAACGATCATATATCTGTTCGCGATAGCCATGGCGAGAAGGTTGAGGGTGCGGGATACTTCTAGAATCTCTGCTCTAGAGTTTCAGCTAAAGGGAATTCCGTCGATTCTCAGTCGCGTCTTGAGAAATGAGCAGCATCTAGTAGATCTTGCTGGCAAATATGAGAATAAAGACATCTTCTATTTTGTCGGCCAAGGACCAAACTTTGGTACGGCGCACGAATCCGCGGTGAAGATACGTGAGTGCGTCCGTAAAAAATCGGTAGGAATATCAACGGAAGAAATAGCACATGGTGCTTTTAACGCATTAGATGAAGAGTCTGTAGTCGTTGTGATTGCGCCTCCTGGTGGGAGCTACGACAGGGCGTTGGCCCTCGTAAAGGCAATAGATGTAATGGGGGCGACAACAATCTCTGTTGTAGATCAGAGTGACTCAAAGGTTGCTGAAGCCTCTGATGAAGTTATTAAAATGCCGGGCAAACTACCAGAGATTCTGACACCAATTACGTATATTGCACCGCTGCAGTTGCTAATATATCATATGGCGGTAGAAAAGGGTTTGAACCCTGACCTAATAGGAACTGATGAAGCAAGATCCCGAAAAGCATGGGACATTCTCTTTCCTGTTGGGACGCATTGAGCGGTAGAAAGTACAGCCTTTCTAGCAGAGACGCTCAACTATCCGTCGAACCCGAAAAAAGGAAGCCTCGCGCTTCACTCTCTATGGAGATCGAATCTAAGAAAAGAAAGTTAAGATCAACGTTGTGAAATGCCCAAATTAGGGCGTATTTACTTATTTAGAGTGTGTCTATCGATAGTTGATACGCAAAAGGTATGAAGTCAAACAGGGGTTTTGCAATGTTTAAGGTAGGTATGGCGAAAGTTAATATCACTCCCCCTGTCGGCCTGCCTCTTTCCGGGTACGAAGATAGAAAAAGGCCTTCGCAAGGAGTGCATGATGAACTCCACGCGAAGGCGTTGGTCCTAGACGATGGCAAGCGGAGAACCGCTCTAATCGTCTCTGATCTGCTGTACTTAGACAGAGATTTTACTGAATCTGTCCGAAGACTGATCAAGGAATCAACAGGCATCGGTCGCGGGAACATCATGGTTACTGTTACTCACACGCACGCTGGACCAGTGGGCTGTTGTCTAAATTTCATGTATAAGTTAGAGGATGAAAATCTAGTAAACAGCATAGAAGGGATGAAGGATTTTGTTGAGGATCTGCGAGGTGTGTTGGAGAGGAAGATTGCTGGTTGCGTTTATGCGGCAGCTCAGAACATGGTAGACGCAAGAATAGGGGTAGGTAAGGGCTCAGTATCCTCTATTGGCGCTAACAGACGGGATCCAAAGGGACCTATGGACAGTAACGTAGGTGTCCTTCGCGTTGAAGACTTGAACGGCGACGTGAAGGCGGTCCTGTATAATTTCACTTGTCACCCAACAGTCTTGGGCGCTGAAAATCTGTTATTCACTGCCGATTATCCTGGATTTGCTTCAAATGTCATAGAGAAGACGAAGAAGGGCGCTATAGCATTATTTACGAACGGCGCCCTCGGCAACATCAGCACCCGCTTCACAAGGCGGAAGCAGACGTTTAGAGAGGCTGAAAGACTCGGTAACATACTAGGTGCTGAAGTGCTGAAAGTCTTAGAGCAGATCGAGACGACCGATCGCGTAAATATTAGAGTGCTTTCTAAAGACCTGAAGTTGCCGTTCAGAAAACTACCAAGTACAGAGGATGCGGAGAGGCAGGTGAAAGAGGCAGAGCGAAAATTGGAGAGTTTAAAGAAGCAAGGGGCTTCGCACGGCGAAATTAGGATGGCAAAGACAGCATTAGAGGGTGCCCAGATGACCCTGCGCTTCGTGAAGGAGGGCATATTGAAGGGCAAAGAAGTAGCTTCAGAGGTGCAAGTCTTGGCTGTAAACGACACTATTCTTGTGGGGGTCCCAGGAGAATTGTTCGTTGAAGTAGGTCTAGAAATCAAAAAAAGATCGGGTCTCGAACACGTATACATTGTAGGTTGCGCTAACGATAATGTTGGATACATCTTGAACGCTAAGGCCTACGAGGAAGCGCTGTACGAAACAGGTGCGACTCCTCTCTCTCCTGTCGCAGGACAAATGATCATGGATACTGCTTTAGAAACAATCAAGAAAATCACGGCAAGAACATGAAGATTCGATGGCAGTTCAACTAATCGAAGCGCTTACAGACCTAGCGAAGAGGAGGGCCTTGACCTCCCTTGAGCAATGTTCTCCATCATGTTACTGGATAATAAAAAAGGAGGATCAAGGATGAACGCTGAGCGAGAGCTAAAAAGAGCCCCCTCATATACGTCTTGGGTGGATACCCTCGATCCTTCACGAGATTGTAATCCCCAAATCAATTTGCATGCTTCATGCGTGTGGGAGGAAATAATCTATTGTTACTAGAAAGACGAGTGGAGACTTAATTCGACTGGGTTACGATACAGCGAAAGGCTTACCGAAGTTCATTCTCGTGAGCTGACCAGGTTTTCCAAAAGAGGGTGATGAATCCCTATCTAATATCGCTAGGTTAGTCTATCGATTGAAAACGCTTCTTTCTAGATCGATAGGAAGAAGAAGGTTTAGTATGGATATTTCCACTCTAATCCTAGGTCTTCAAGTTCCTAGACAATCCACGGGGATCGTAGCCAATAGAAGGCAAGGGTGAGCCTATCTACTAGAGACTAAGTTCAACTTTTCTCGTCCAAACATCGTCAATTCGTGTCTCTCAAGAACCATTATAGGAAAGGTTCACTGGACGCGGTTTTCCGTAGCTCCATTTAGACTAGTATGTTAGCAAAGATCACGGAAAGGGTTAAATGCTCTTGATTCTAACCTAAAATATGTCTTGTCCTTCAGGATAGACTATCTGGCAATGAGAGATGAAAGGAGTGTGCTCTTCCGCGAGGAAGAGGTTTCCGGCAAAGGGACGTTCTGGAAGAGTGCTCTCTAAAGGAACGGATCCGAAATAGCGCATCATAGTTCTTCCTTTCATCGTAAAATTGATCCCATGATATGGATTTTTCCAAGCTTAGCGTGCATTGAAGTCAAGTAGAAAGGCTTTTATAAATCAGAATAGTCAATTAAAGATTCAAGGAGGATAAAAGAAAATGGCGACTATTTTTCAGGCGTTTTTATGCGGTCTATTGGCTTATACTTCAAGATGGGAAATGGAAAACCTTCAGACAGCTTTTTCAAGCAATACGATGTTGGGTTTCCTCACAGGCATAATATTCGGAAACCCTCTAACCGGTCTTGTAGTGGGCGGAACTATGGATCTGCTTTATCTTGGCCTAGTAGAAATCGGCGGAGCCACCCCGCCTAGACCACACATAGCAACTATCATAACCAGTGCTATCGTCACGGAGCTGGGTCAGCCTCCAGCAGTCGCTATAGCGTTATCGTTTCCAATAGCTATACTGGCAGCGCAGCTCATAAACGCTGCTTTCATACTCAACACAGGCTATATGCACTATATCGACTCGCTTATCGCTAAGGGAAAGTTTAGGACAGCTGAGATCGTACATCTTACTGGAGGCCTGACGACAGAATTCATGTTCCAAGGTTTAGCCGCCTTTCTCGGCGTATGGCTTGGTTCTGGGCCAATAGCAGCTATCTACAACGCGGTGCCACCAGCATTTTGGGGTTCTATGATAACAGCTGCACAGCTCGTCATATGTGTCGGCCTAGCCGCACTTCTGAGGACTATATGGAAGCCTGAGGTTATCGCGTTCTATCTCATAGGATTCGGTCTGGCCGCTTTTCTCCATTTGCCTATGGTCTCAATGGCTCTGCTTATAGGTGCTGTTGCAATATACATATTTACAACTAAGAAGGTCGAAACAACAGGTTCTCCCGAGAAGGTTGAGGAGAAACCAAAAGAAAGAAGACTATCATCCTCTGAATTCTTCAAGATATTCTTAAGGTCACTATTCCTTCAGAACACGTTTAGCTCAGAAAGGATGCAAGCGTCAGGATATTGGTATAGCATATTCCCTGCTTTGAAGAAGTACTATTCAGGTGACGAACTCATAGAGAACTCTAAGGCTCATCTAGAATTCTATAACACCAACCCAGTCACATCACAGCCCATACTTGGAATAAACATCGCAATGATAGAGGAAGGCGTTGCAACTCCAGAGCTCCAAAAGAACCTCAAAGCTGGCCTCATGGGTCCTCTTGCTGGAGTTGGAGACGCGATATGGTGGTTTTCGATAAGCACCATAATAACAGTGCTAGGTGCGTCTATGGCGCTTCAAGGAAACTACATTGCTCCCTTCTTCATATGGGGGTGCGGAATCGTCTTCATATTGGGTGCAAAATACGTCTTACTTCGCTATGGATACACTGCAGGACTATCTTTGCTAAAGACGGCTCAGGTTACAGGAGGTATCGAGAGATACCTTGACCTATTTACGATCGTAGGCGCAAGCATGGTAGGTGCTGTAACAGGAACGTGGATTGGTCTCTATACGCCGATAGAATTTGTACAAGGGGGAGTCGTAATATTCAAGATTCAAACCGCGCTTGATTACATAATGCCTCAGTTGCTATCGTTGATTGGCACCGTTTCAGCCGTATATCTATTGAGAAGAGGCGTATCGCTATTCAAACTGATGATCGCTTATATGCTTGGTGGAATAGTACTTGGATACCTTGGGTTGCTAGCGGCGGTACCGTTCTAACCGCATATTCTTTTCCTTTTTTTAAACTTATATTGTTAAGTATCCGATATAGAATGAGGCATAGACCCTCTTGTATTTGACTGCAAGGTGATACGCGATGACCGTCGCACTAATGAGAGTTGACGACAGACTGATACATGGTCAAATAACTTGCGCATGGCTTAGTTTCGTAAACGCCAATAAGATCTACGTGGTGGGCGACCAACTAGCAAACGATCCTATTACAATCATGGGCATAAAGTATTCAAAAGTTTCAGGTACAGACGCATACCTATTTACGGTTAAAGACGCGTTGGAAAATTTGAAGAAATCTGGGTCTGACAGGACAATGATTATCGTTAAGGAACCAGAAACTGCTCTTAACCTCATAGAGAGTGGAGTGAAGATAGATTGGCTCGATGTAGGTCAGATTGGCTATAAAGAAGGGAGGAAGCAAGTTGCCCAAACCGTTTCTGTTAATGAGGAAGAGGCCAGAACCTTTGTCAAGATCAAGAACTTGGGTGTCACCGTCATTTATAGACAGCTTCCAGACCATAGTCCGTCAGACTTTATCAAAACATTGGAAAAACACTTTGCGAATCTAGAAGCCTAGTAAGCGAGTCTTTATACAAGCGTTCGCTAGACACAAAGCCTTTTAGTTAGCCGAACTTAAATACCACTCTTCTTCTTGGATCGTCATTCTTCGCCAAATTTGCTATTGACCAGATCAACAAGCTTCCTTATAGCGTCTTCAGCGTCTTCACCATTTGCTTTGATCGTTACCTCATCGTTACATTCTACGGCTAAAGATAATATGCCCAAGATGCTTTTTGCGTCAACATCTTTGCCCTCCTTGTCCACCTTTATCTCCGACTTAAACGTGTTTGCCGTTTGCACAAACATAGCCGCTGGTCTGGCATGCAGTCCCACTTTGTTGAGGAGTCTTACGGTTTGTTTGATTTCACACAAATGTTTTATTCACATCCTTGATCTGTTCACGTGGGCTTTTGCGACTGCTCTTTGATCTCTGATTCGATCTTCTCAACGATTTCATTGATGCTTCTGATTCCTTCTCTCCCGGCGTATATAGCCACCTGTCTGAGCTCTTTCAAGTTTTTGGACGCTCTTTTTACTATGATTTCCAGAAGCATGGGGAGGTTCACGCCAGACACGACCTCTATGTTCAATTCGCGTGCGAGCAAAGCAGAAACGTTCGATGGGGTGCCTCCGTAAAGGTCTAAGAGAACCATGACACCTTCCCCGGAGTCCAATGATTCGACTGCCTTCTTGAGCTTATCTCTAAGGCTTTCAGGCCCCTCCCCCTCGAGTAATTCGACAGCCGCTATTTTCTCCGCTCGGCCAACTATCATTTTCGATGTCTCAATCAATCCTCTTGGCATCTCGCCATGTGCGGCTACGATTATTCCCAGCATCTTTCTCACTCCATTTTCGCGTTCATCGCTATGCGCAATGAATTTCTACCAGCTTATTCTATTGCCAGAATTCTCCTTATAAATGATTTATGATTATGAATCTGAATCAAAATTCTCTGCTATTGTTGGTTCTTCAATTTGCAGATAACTCTTCGCATGATTTGCCTTTTTTCCTCGTCAGAACCCTCAATAAAGAACCTGGAATAGTAGGATGGATATTCGTCAAGAGAGAAATGTAGCTTTTCCATCGCAAACTTATCAAAGATATTCTTCAATGAAGAGCCAGCTTTCTTATCTCGGCACCATAGATCCACTTCCAAGCGATTTCCGTAGTGACCGAAGCAACTCCAGAAGGTTACTAGGCTCGCTTTTTCATTTAGAGCTTTAACTAGCTCAACAACATCAGGATCAACAAAATCATAGTTCGTGTTCCCTAGAATCCACTTCTTGAAGTGCTCCCAAGGCTCGTCTTTGTTTGGGAAATACCTGTAATCTACTGGTCTATATCTTCTTTCGCTCATCTTCATCATAATGGTGTTGGGATTTAGTGGTATGTTCTGCTGGTGAACCAATTATTAAACAGAGCTGTCTCCTGTGTTTCACTTATGTGACGACTGTGAGAGAATACTAAAAATTGTAACTTTCTGGCGCATCATAGTTCTTCCTTTATCGAAAATTGATCCTATGATATGGATTTTTCCAAGCTTAGCGTGCATTGAAGTCAAGTAAAAAGGCTTTTATAAATCAGAATAGTTAACTAAAGACGCAAGGAGGATAAAAGAAAATGGCGACAATCATCCAAGCGTTGCTGTGTGCCGTATACGCAATATTTGCTTACATGGACTATCTAATGGAGATATTAGCCCTCGCTACCCCTACAGTCGCTGGCTTTGTTACTGGTGTGATTATGGGTAACCCTGGAGCCGGCCTATTGATTGGAGGAACCTGTGAACTCATCTTCATCGGCATCTATCCGGTAGGCGGCGCGAGGCCGCCCGAGCCCACCGTGGGCACCATCATTGGAACCGCGATAGCCATAGAAACGGGCAAAGGAATCGAGCTCGCTCTGCCGATAGCGGTGCCGATCGCGGTGCTGGGCGCGCAAGTCGTAACACTGGTTCTTACTACATCCGTTGTGTTCATACATGCGGCAGATCGATTTAATGCGGAAGGCAAATTCAGTTCAGCTTACTTGACCCACTTGATCGCTGGACCTTTGATGATCGCTGGTGGAATGGCCGTACTGATCTTTTTGGGTGTCTGGTTGGGCGCCGGACCAGTCTCGGCGTTCAATGATTGGGTGTCGACTAACGTGCCATGGCTTTGGGGCGCCCTCAGCATCGGGGCCGTATGTATGGTTCCTGTGGGTCTAGCGGCGCTACTACGGATCTACTGGAACTTGCGCTTTATACCATTCTTCTTGCTCGGCTTCACTCTCGCGGCCGTCATGGGTGTCGGCCTAGTACCGATCGCCATCATTGGCGGAGCCGTAGGGATCATATTCTATGTCTTCGTTGGGCAAACGCCAGGGACGCAGAGGGATGGTGGGACTGAGGAGAAGGTAGCGAAGAAGCTTACCAGCAGCGACATCTTCGGCGCCTTTCTGCGTCATCACCTTCTGCAAAACTCTTGGTGCTTCGAGAGGATGCAGGCGCTCGGATACTACTATGCCATAATGCCCGTCGTCGAGAAATTCTACACCAAAGAAGAAGCGATCGAACGCGGCAAGATGCATCTGGAGTTCTATAACACAAATACGGTGCCATCCGCGCTAATACTCGGAATTGACCTTGCGTTAGAAGAGCAGAAAGAACCCATGGATGTGGTAAGAAGCGTGAAGAACGGCCTCATGGGTCCTATGGCAGGCATCGGTGACTCACTGTGGGGCTTCGCTGCGAGATCGATAATCGTCTCCATAGGCGCATCGTTGGCCCTCGCCGGTAGCATTGCGGGACCTTTGTTTAACATAATTGTCTCGTTTGCGGTGTGGGACGGAGCCAGATGGCTACTCATCACACAGGGCTACAGGC
>Ga0315280_10001762_pt1 | contig 36334 bp, 33 predicted proteins | sample YL17G06_40_MG_FD_203697 | JGI IMG/M metagenome (GOLD analysis project Ga0315280, IMG submission 203697) | Sediment microbial communities from Yellowstone Lake, YNP, Wyoming, USA - YL17G06_40 | ecosystem: Environmental > Aquatic > Freshwater > Lake > Sediment | place: USA: Wyoming | collected... | reverse complement strand
GATCGCGGTCCTGCAACTCATAGAAGCGACCGTCGCTGCTCATGCTTCCTTACTTCTACAGAGAGCGCCATACCTCCTTCCAGGCAAGCAAGCGAATTATGAAACAACTTCCATGCCGTGCCCCTACATGGCGCAACGTGCCTTGCAAGAGACTGTCCTACGGAGACCACCCGAAGAAGAGGGAACGTACCCCGCCGGGAGCGCCGCGCTGCTTCTCCGGGCGCAGTCTTATGGGCTTGCCGGGGACACGAAAGTGTGTTTGAATATCGTGGGAATCGGCTTGCTGTGAAAGTCGAGTCGCAAGTTATAGATGACCTTCAGCTTATGCTCGAGGTCCTGCCCGACGCCATAAAGCGGCGGTTGGAAAGCCAGGCTGGCCTGGAACAGCTTCTGGAGGTGGTCCTCGACCTCGGACGCCGCGCCGAAGCCCGCTTCCCCAATCACTCGGCCCACCTCGGCGAGGAGCCCGTATCGCAGCAGGAGATACAGCATGTCGTGGACAGGGTTGGCGAATTTGGGGGCGACAACAGGGCGGGCATCCAGAGAACGCTCCATCGAATCTCGGCCATCAGGAACAGGGTTGGGAGAGTTGTCGGGCTCACCTGCCGGGTGGGCAGGTCGGTCTATGGAACCGTTGATATCATCCGCGACATTGTCGAGACGGGGAAGAACATACTTCTTCTCGGCAGGCCGGGCATAGGTAAGACGACTAAGCTGCGAGAGGTGGCGCGCGTTCTTGCCGACGAGTTTGGCAAAAGAGTGATTGTAGTTGACACCTCCAACGAGATAGCGGGAGACGGAGACATTCCTCATCCTGGAATTGGCGCCGCGAGAAGGATGCAGGTTCCGCGCCCCGACCTTCAGCACGCCGTCATGATAGAGGCGGTTGAGAATCACATGCCCGAGGTCATCGTCATTGACGAGATAAGCGCCGAAGCGGAAGCCCTCGCCGCTCGGACTATTGCGGAGAGGGGCGTGCAGCTCGTCGCCACGGCTCACGGCAATACGCTGGAGAATCTTCTGATGAACCCAAGCCTGTGCGACCTTATCGGAGGAGTTCACGCCGTGACGCTGAGCGACGAAGAGGCGCGCCGGAGGGAAACTCAGAAGACCGTGCTGGAAAGGAAAGCTCCGCCGACTTTCGACATCGTGGTCGAGATAATGGAGATTGACAGGCTGGCCATTCACCACGATGTGGCATCCACAGTTGACTGGATGCTGGCAGGTCAGGCGCCGAATCCCGAGATAAGGCTGCGCAGCGAAGATGGCTCGGTCGAGGTGGTAGCGCCGCAGGAGATGTCTAAACAGGTTGCGGACAGGCCGCTGCCAGCGGGCGCGCAGGGAAGATGGAAGCGCAGGCCGGGCGTGATGCGCATATTCCCGTATGGAGTCAGTCGGGGCAAGCTGGAGAGAGCTTTTCGAGACATTGCCGTCGCCGCTCAGATAGTGAACATTCTGGAAGATGCAGACGCCGTGCTGGCTCTGAGGGCTCACGAGCGCAGGGATTCCAGCAAGCTGAGCGAGGCAGCAGATAGAGGAATACCTGTCACGGTGATACGCAGCAATACCTACGCGCAGGTAGCCGCCGCCGTGAGGGAATTGAGGCGCGATGCTGTGGAGCTTGCGGAGCACGCAGCCCTCGAGGAGGCAAGGCAGGCGATTGAACGCGTGGTCGCGGGAGGAGGCACAGAGGAGCTTTCGCCGCACAACGCCTATATTCGCCGCCTCCAGCACAGGCTTGCGAACCAACATGGCCTGCGTTCAGAGAGCGTCGGAGTCGAGCCCTGGAGAAGGGCCAGAATCTCGCGGTGAGCGGCCGCCGGTTTGCAGCGGCCAGACTGTGCGACCGCAGGGTTTGAGACGGACCATCAAGCCTGCGGCGCCGCCCGTTGCTGCGATGGCGCGGCGTGGCGCGTCGGCGGCCAACGAAAGCCCGTGAGGGTCAAACGCCGGCGCGACCGAGCATTCCGAGTAGGAGGCATCTTGCATGGAGCCAGAGCGGATAGTGGAAGGCAAGGTTGAGCGGAGCGAAGAGGCGCTTGCGCTTGAGCTGCATCGCCCCTCGTGGGATGAATATTTCATGCTTCTCGCAAAGCTGGCGGCGATACGAACCACTTGCGTTTCGCGCGCCGTCGGCAGCGTGATAGTCGTTGACCGGCAGGTCGTGAGCACGGGCTACAATGGCTCGGTGCCGGGGGCGCCGCACTGCTCAGACGAGGGACGGTGCTATAAGCGCGGCGTTGCCGGCCCCGAGACTTCTGGCCGCTACGAGCTCTCGCGGGCCGTTCATGCGGAAGCCAACGCCGTCGGCATGGCGGCCCGAAGAGGCATAAGCGTGAAAGGCGGCACCCTTTACACGACGCTCGCGCCCTGCGCTACCTGCGTGAAGCTGCTTTCGAGCGCAGGCATCGCGCGAGTCGTCTATGAGAAAGCCTACGACACATGCGAAGGACAGACGACCGACGACTGGGCCCAGGCCCTCGACGAGGCGGGAATCAAGCACGAGCAACTCAGCCTCAGCGCGATGACCATCGAGAAGGCGCTGCGAGTCATCGCCGAAGAAACATCCCGGCGAAAACCTGTGGCGCCGGACGGCTTTCCAGCCGCGGCTGGGCCACGCACGGCTCGAAGTGGCGGCCAAGGGTAGCCGGGGAAGCCGGATATGATCAGGCTACTCCGCAAGTACGACGCAGAGATCCGATCGGTCTCAGAGTTCAAGAAGGCCCTCATCGAGTACTTCCGCGCGGGGTCGGGCGGTCTTTCTTCAGAGGAGCGCGAGTGTCTGCGCGAGAGACTCAACATGTCCAGCGGCGAAGTCGCCACCTATGTCGCCACGGCAGGGGTCCCGACCACTATTGACATCCGGCCGAAGCACGCCCCGGCAGGCGGAACCCTCAGGGTTGACGTGTTCACAAATCTCTTCAGGCTTTGGGACCTTGACCCCACGATCGGTCACGAGGATGTCGCGGATATCCTGGACCGGGCAATAGGAAATTACATCTTTCTTCGGCGAACATTCTACGAGAAGGTTTTCAATCCGTTCTACTGGGCTGGCGAAGTCATAAGGATCCCGTTCTACCTGGCTTCCTTCGCCGGGTTCGATTCCACAAAGATGGAACTGTCGCTTCTGGGCAAACTCTATAAGTTCGCCGCGAGCTTCGCAGCGTTCATCTGGGCCCTCATACAGATGCTGAGCTACTTCGGGCTGAACGTCGCGAAACTGGTCGGAAGCTGAGCAAGGGCATGTAGCCGCAGGCTTCACGCCTGCGCCTCTCGCACCCATGAAGGGTGCGGCTACAGATTTTCTCTGCCGGGGTCGTCAACCAAGAGCCAGGCAAATGCTATAATCGGGCTGGTAACTTCCATGCCGAGAGCTGTGCCTGATTCCAGCAGGCGAACAAAGGGGAGCGCGTCATGAGACAGTTCAAGATTGTGGTCGAGAAACACCCTGATGGGTATGTTGCTTACCCGCTCGGAGTCAAGGGCGTTGTCGTCGGCGAGGGTGATTCCTATGAGGAGGCGCTCGCCGACGTGAAGTCTGCTATTCGCTTCCACATCGAGACATTCGGACCGGAGGTCTTGGAAGTTGACCCGCCGGTGCTTGAGGCGTTTGTGGTCGAGGCAGGAATTCCTGTCTGATGCCGAAGTTCCCTGTTGACGCGCCGCGCAGGAAGGTCGTCAAATGCCTCGAGCTCCTTGGGTTTCGCCTCGTGCGCGAGGCAGAGCACATCGCGATGGTTCGCGACAATCCTGACGGGACACAAACGCCGCTGACCATGCCGAATCACCGCCGGCTGAAGGCGTCCACTCTTAGGACCATCTGCACTCAGGCCGGCATCTCCAGGGAGGAGTTCCTTGGTGCCTACGAGCGAGCGTGAATGCGACCGGATTAGGCCACACAGTCTGGCTGGCCACACGCCCTCGTGCCGCCGAGGGAATTTGCGCGACATCTGCAACTGTCGCAGTCAAGGGCGCTGACACCCATGCCGAAAGCAGTGCCTGAAGACCATCCGCTGCGAAGGCTTTTCAGGAAGGCCACGGCGTGGGGCTTCCGCGAGAGCCCCATGCCTGTCGAGGCGCGCGATGAGCGTGTGCGATGGTATCTCTCGGAGAGCATTCTCGCCGAGTTCGTGCATGTTGACAATCTGTATCGGCTGAGGGATGCCAGGAGCACGAGACTTTCCGACGTCGCTGAGATGCTGATGCACGGCAGGCCCCCTGTGCAGGAGAATGCGCCCCCTGAGCTTGAGATGAACAGGCATGTGGGGGACTACACTCTTTTCATAACCGGCATTTTCCCGGAAAGCCTGGAGAGATTGCGCAGGCACAGGCATCAGGCGGATACGCTGCTCATGTCTGTGGGGAAAATCTTCGTCAGCTTCGACCACCCGAGCGATTACTACAAGCACCAGGGAAAGCTTGCCTATTCGCGCGCTGCCGAGATGGGCAGAGAGATAGGGTTGGAAGGAAGCGAAATCTTCCAGAAGATGTCGCGGAACTTCGACGCTTATGTGAACGTGATGGGGCTCGTGCGACTTTTCCTCGACACCCAGCCTGCTTTCGCCGAGGCGAAGAGGCTGATACGGTGACGCACGCGCGGCTCCTTGGGGTCCCTCCGCCGAGCTGTCGGCGTGCGCGAAAGGAGGATAGCGCGTAGGGAGCGGGGAAGCGAGGGGAAGCGAAAAGTTAGAGGCGGCACTGCGAGCGGCTTGGAGACATGAGCACGGCTCGAGAGGGTAGGGATGAGGGTCACTGGAGGGAGAGGTTGAAGCGCGCGAAGCGACGCGGGACGCCCGCCACCACTCGACAGGTGCGGGAACAGTTGGTCCTCTACCCTACACCCGCACGGAAGAGAAAGTCGCCCGACGGTCTCGCCACAAGCAAAGTTATCTGCTCTGCCCACGTGGCCACCAACGCTGATGTGTTCCCCTTGGTGCTGGACCTCCACGTGGCGCCCGGCTCACTGGTCGCCGATGTGACCTGCGGGAAGGGAATCTTTTGGCAGAAGGTCCCGAAGGACAGATACACAGTGCTCCGGACAGACATAGCCACGGGCGTCGATTGCCGCCAGCTACCCTACGAGGATGCAACGATAGACTGTGTGATCCTGGATCCCCCCTACATGGAGGGTCTCTACCGTCGAGCCGCGAGCCAGATGGCGGGCGCCGGCAGCTACTCGGCGTTCAGGACGACGTATTCCAACGGCGAGGAGACAGTCGGTGGGCCAAAGTATCACGAGGCCGTACTGGACTTGTATTTCAGGGCAGGACGCGAAGCCCACCGAGTTCTGCGGAGGGGAGGTGTCCTTATCGTCAAATGTCAGGACGAGGTCAGCGCGAACACGCAGCGCCTGACCCATCTTGAGATCATCAACGAGTATGCGTCGATGGGGTTTTATGCGAAGGATCTCTTCGTTGTAGTCAGGCCCAACAGAGCGGCAGTCAGCCGTGTTAAGAAGCAGGAGCACGCTCGCAAGAACCACTCTTACTTCCTCGTATTCATCAAGACCGACGGGAGGTCTCCCCGCGGCAAGGAGGTCCGCCGTGGGCGTGCTTGACCGCTGGAAAGTGACGCCAGGAGAGCTTGACGAGATCCTCTCCGAGAGGCCCAGCTTGCGCGGGATCACCTTTGGCTATGTAGGGGAATACAAGCTGAGAAAGATTTGGTTCCGGGATGAGCGGGTCGCGCAGCTCCGCACCTACGACAACCACGAGCGAGCGAGGAAGGGCGATCTGAGCTTCATGTTCAAGGGGGTCGAAATCTCTGTCGAGGTGAAGTCCCTCCAGACGGGCTCAATTAGCCGAGAGGGTGGTCACTGCACTGGGAAGTTGCAGTGCGACGCGAGCGACAGGCGACGGGTTATTCTGCCGAACGGAGACGAGATCCAGACGACATGCCTGGTGGTGGGCGAGTTCGACCTTCTTGCCGTGAACCTGTTTGAGTTTCGGGAGGATTGGCTGTTCGCATTTGCAAAGAACGCGGATCTTCCAAGGAGCCGATACCGGCGGTATACCGAAGACCAGCGGAGGTACCTTCTCGCGACGTTGATTGAGGTAACTTGGCCGGTGAGTGCTCCCTTCCAGGCAGAGCCCTTTCACCTCCTGGACGAGATCGCGGCAGAGAAGTCCAGCGGGAGGCGGGCTTGATCCGCTTCTGAGGAGTCTTCTTACCAACCCGCCGCCGCGCTTGCTCATCGTCGCAGGGTGCGGCCTCTCGCGGAGCGGGCACTGCCTTGTTGATCCCTTCAATAGAGGGCCCGCCGCAGCGGGGATTGCTTTGGAAACTGCGCGCCGGGGAATCGAGAGCCAGAGGAATGCATTGACATCGGGGTCGCTATTTCGAGAAAAAGCAAACTGGGTTTAGGGCCTGTATCAAAACCCATTGCCGGTTGGGGGAACTGTAGGGCGCGGGTTCTACCCCGCGCCGAAAGCCGTCCGGCGGGGCGCGGAGGCCCCGCCCCATAGGCCTCGCAGCGTGTTCGGAGCCTTTCAGGGGCGTGGGGGCTTTGTTAGAAGCTCTTAGGGATGGAGGAAGGAATGAGAGCCGGAAGTCAACCAGTGATTTTTGTTCAGGAACGGACCTTACCAGAGGCTTGGCAAGCAGCCATGATCGCTCTGTGGGAGCAGGGCTGCCTGGTCAAGACGGGTTTTGATCGGCCGGGCGATCCGCTGAGCAAGGATGCGACAGCGATCGTCGTGATCGAAGAGCCGTTGGCCGAACCCCGCATTCACAAGAAGGGATTTCCGGGTGGCCTCGAAGACCTGGAGATCTATCGGCTGGAAGTCGTCGCCGGGGTGCACGACCAGTGGATAACCAGATTTGGCACCGAGTGGAATTACACTTACCACGAGCGCATGTTCGCTTATGACGCGGGCGATGGCAAAAAGATCAATCAGTGGGCGAACATGATGGAGGCTATCGTCGAGGGGAGGCGTCATGCGTCTGCTCGCCGCTTTCAGATTATCACTTGGATTCCTGCCGCCGATCCCTTCATCGAGGATCCTCCTTGTCTTCAGCGGCTCCATTTTCGACTTCTGCCCGATGAAGAAGGTTGGGCGCTCAACCTCAACACCGATTGGAGGTCCCGCGACGGCTACAAAGCCTGGTTCATGAATGTTTATGCCATGACCGATCTTCAGCGCCTGGCGGCGTTGGAACTTCAGGAGCGTTTGGGCCAGCCTGTCGAAGTCGGTCGCTATTGCGACAAGTCCGATTCGCTGCACATCTACGGCAAGGATTTTTCGGGCGTCGGAGGTTTTGAAGGTTTCCTTGAATCTATCAAGGATAAACCCTTCGACGAGCTGGCATGGACCACAGAATTTGCGCAGCCGTTCTTCATTGAAGCTCGGCACAAACTGTCTGCCCAGCTCGACGCCGAGCGCAAGGGACTTGGGCGCGGACTCGTCGAGTCCGGCGTTGATTGGCAATCCTTTCCTTATCCCCCGGAGTGGGACAGGTAGGATTGCGTGCATTATTCCAGGACGACCCGGTAGGGGCGTATGGCCATACGCCCCTACAACTGGCATTGACGGATCGGCCCAGCGCGGGTATAAGATTCTCCGGCCGGCGTAGCTCAACGGTAGAGCAGCTCATTCGTAATGAGCAGGTTGAGGGTTCGATTCCCCCCGCCGGCTCCAGAGACGAAAATCTCTGTAGCCGCACCCTTCACGGGTGCGCTCTGTTGACCGTTCGCCCCCATAAATCGGGGCGGCTACATTGCTCGCCCCCAAGCGATGTCCCTGGCACCCGCGGGCGCGAGCGGTCGCGGCGCCCAAGCGCCTCACCCCCGCCAGCCGCTGTAGATTTCTATCCGGGGCCAGGTGTAGAGCCAGTCGGGAGGGCATCTCGCTTTGGATGGCCCGAGCTGAGCGAACATGGGCCGAACTGCAAAGACCTTGCGCTGCTCGTAGTGGCGCTCGAGCGCACTCATAAAATCTCTTGCGCCTGGAAGGTCAATGCGGACTGGGTGCATATACTCCTCATCGCTTATCGCAAAGAAGTCGGGCTTTGACGATCCGAGCCTGCGGGCTTCCCAACCGGTTATGACGACGCGAAAGGGAGCGTCGCGAAGCCATCTTTCGAACAGCGCCCTTGTTCGCTCGCCGCCGTTGTAAGGGATGACCTCCGGAGTGAAATACCAGGGAGTGTAAACCATGCCCAAGCGGTTGCCAGGCAGCAGTCCTTTCAGCCATCGGCCGCTCTTCTCGCGCACATCTGGCCGGCTCATGAGCTGCACCTGGCCGAGGGAGTAAAGAAACGTGGGAACGACGGCAGCCAGGGCCAGCGCAACTGACGCCGCCCGCCATCTCCTGCCCATTGCTGCGACCTGGGTGACGAGCGCAGCGCAGGACAGAGCGAAAATGGGCGCCAGAAGAAGAGTGTATCTCAGGAACCTCTCCTGAGCCGCGCCGATGATTCCGAAATAGAGCGCAGCGAAGCCCAAGGTCACCAGCGCGCCGGGCCCGTGCGCCCGCGGCAGAAAGAAAAGGCCAGCGAGGGCGAAGATAACAAGACAGTAGCCGAGACCGGCAGGCAGGCTGTGCATGAGATGATATGCCCAGCCGCTTCCCGTGTTGACGAAGGCAAAAGTTCCTCCGCCGCGCATGTGGCGCATTTCGAAGCCCGCATCGCGCAGGAACTCTGGATTGAGCCTGACGAGGCCTCCTTTGCTCATAAACACATAGGGGCACGCCACCCAGAAAAACAGAGCGGCCGCAGCAGCAGATATGAGCAGAAAACGAGCGGGCGGATGAGGCATGCGCGAAGTCCCCCGGGCGGTGAGGTGCCCCAGGATAATCGGCAGGAAAGCAACGCCCGCTGAATACTTTGTCGCTGCGCCGAGCCCTACCGCCGCCCCGGCAATGGCATACCATATGGGGTGGCACTCCTCTGTGAGCCTCACCATTGCCCAGAGGGCGAGCGCGAGGAAGAAAGTCGCGACGGCGTCAACCGTCGCGTAATGTGAATGCACGACATGCATTGGCATTACAGCCAGCACGAGGGCTGCCAGAACGCCTGTCCAGGCGCCTGCCATTTCTTTTCCTATCAGATAGACGACGAGCACTGTGGCAGTTCCGAACAAGGCGGACACAACCCTCGCGACGAGATGAAGGGCCGCCCAATCGCTCCAGCCTCCTTGCAGCCCAGAAAGAGTGGCTGCGATTGTCACGAGATAGATATAAAAGGTGCCGTAGTTGAAGAAGTGCGGATTCCAGTCATTCGCGGTCAGAATGTTCGAGACGGGCAGGAGAATCGGAGCCTCGTCGGGATGGAAAGAGAAGAACCGCCGGTCATTTGGCAGCCCCCAGAAGAGCCCGACGATGCGCAGGGCCAGGGCCAAAGCAAGAACGCACGCGAGCGCGAGAAGCGCCGCATTCACAGGCCCGGCCGCAGATCTTTCCGGCCCACGCTGTTTCTGCGCGCGTCCAGACATTTCGGTCATTCTTCAGGTCTCGCGAGGACCAGCGCCACGAGAGCTGCCAGCGAGCACAAGCTGAGGAAAAGTCCGAGCCGATATGTGGTAGGCTCGTATCGCATCTCGACAATGTGGCGACCACGAGGCAAATGCACTGCTTTGAAAGTGGCGTCGGCGAGCAGGACTGGCATCTCGGCCCGGCCCACGAAAGCCCGCCATCCTGGATAGAAGTTGTCCCTCACGACGAGGAAGGCGGGCTGGTCGCTCTCGGCGCGAATAAGAATCGTGTTGGCGGAGCGACGCACAATCTGGGCAGGGCGCCAGCGGGCGCGCGCACTTTTCGGGGTCGAGACATCAATTCTCACCGCGCCGGGCCTGCCGACTATGAGCAGCGGCGAGAAGGGATTGGCCGAAAGCCTTGTCAGGGCATCGCGCCAGCAGGCGACATAGCTGGCGTGCGCGTGAACGGAGGCAAGCGGCATTGCATCTGAGAGCGCGTAGATGCCCGTCCTTCCTCTTTGAGCAACTTTTCGAACCTGCTGGGGCCGGCCAATGACGCCGGTTCTTCCACCTTCCTCGCCGCTTCCCTCGACCCGCTGATCGCTCAGCACGAGACCCACTCCCATTCGACCCGCCAGCAGGCCGTTGAAATCAGAGGCCACGAGCATGTCGCCGTTTTCGCGAGGACACGGATCTTCGCCCACCACCTCGGCCAGGAACGACTTATATCGGGCCAGGCAGATAGAGTCATAACCCTGGGCATCGAGAAGGCCACAAGCAGTGGCTGAGTTTGGAGGCAGTATGGCGTACGGAAAATCTCTCAGGCTCCATCTTCCAAAGACGGGAAGCACGCGCGCCGACCTGCGGGACAGCAAAAAATCCGTGGCGGCCGTCCTGGGATAAACCTGCGCCGCGCGGGATACCGGGTTGTATCCCGCGCCGAACATGAACAGGTCAAATATGAGCAGCGCGATGAGAACTCCCGCGAGCATCTCCGGGCTAATCTTCCTTTTCGAAGCCGTGGATAAGGCCGCCAATGCGCCTCCGAGAACCACGAGCATGACCAGGGCATTCAGCATCGAAGGAGCCAGGACTGCGAATACTGGGAGCCCCGAAGCGCCGGGCGAACATCTGATGACGATAATTGCGAGGCCGGCCGCGACAAATATGACCGAAACGAACGAGAGCGCCGCCGCGTTCACTCGCGGCCTGCGCAGCAACTGATCGAGAGCCATTGCGCCGAGCACGCAAATCGAAGCCATGTACAGAAAGAGCATACACGCCGGCCCGCCTGATCCTCTGAAGCCTGGAACGCCCAGGAAGAAAACGGCGTTAAGCGGGGTTCCGAAAGCTACCAGAAGAGCGGCAACTGCAAGCGCGAAGAAGAAAAGCGCGCCTCTTCCGCGAGCAAGCGGCGCCAGGCAAAGCGGCAGCGCTCCCGCGTATGCCACATATTCGGCGTAGTTTCCCTGGCCCCAGTAGTTACCAATCGAGGGGTTGCCGAAGAAATCGGGGATAGCGAGGGTCACGAGTCGCTGCCAGGGCGCAGCAAAGCGCAGGTATTCGCGCAGGCCGAGAAGGCCGGGTAAAGGCGCGCGGTGGCTGTGGCGCAGAAACTCAACTGTGGGGAGGATCTGAACGGCAGCCAGCCCTACGGCGCAAGCTGCAATTGCTGCGGCGGCCCTGACCGTCGCAGTCGCTCCGCGATCCCGGCGCCTCCACAGAAAGTAAGCCCCTACGCAGAGGGCTACATAGAAGGCAATCTGCGGATGGCCGGCCAGCACGGCCATAGCCAGGGAAACTCCCGCTCCCACTGCATGGGCGAGCGATCCCCTCTGAGCCCACATCTCGACGAAATACAGGCCCAAGGGCAGCCATGCTGCCGCGCCGATGAGAGTTGGAAGCTCTGCCCAGCAAACGAAGAAGCCGCAGAAAGAGAAAGATATTGCCCCGAAAGCTGCGGCCGCTCTCGATAGAGCCCTGGCTCGCAGAAATAGAAACATGAACAGCCCCGCGAGAAATAAGTGAACAGCGGCGCTCAGGCCAAAACTGAAAGGCAGCGGGAGCAGCCAGAAAATGATGTTCAGGGGATAAAAGAGCGCAGATTGTGCGTTGGCCGCAAAGGGGGCGCCGCAGAACTGATGCGCATTCCAGAGCGGCGCCTCTCCAGCGTGCAGACTCTGTCTCGCGTAGAGTCTCCAGGGATAGTATTGCGCGATTGCATCCCACGTGAGAGCGTTCCACGGGGCATCTGATGAAGACTGAACGCCATGCCGCCAGGGCTCGAAATGGGAGAGGTAAGAGCCTGGAAGGAGAACCTGGCGGCCAAAGAGGACGCGCCAGAAAAAGCACGCGACCAGAAGAGCCAGCAATGCGCACGGCCACGCGGCGCATATTCCTGACGGCCTGGCGAAGGTCCTGGTGAGTCTCGCAAAATGTGGCTGCAATCGTCGCTTGCCCAAGCTGCTTACGACGCCGCTGCACTCCTTCCCCCCTTGTGGGGGAAGTCGCCGGAGGCCACTAATGCCCCGTCAATCGTGAATTGCTGGGCATGGCTCGTAGGGGAGCAGCGGCGCTGCTCCCAGGGCGTCCCGATGCGTCGGGACGCCCCTACGGCCCGTGCGCGATCGCCTCCCCGACTCAACTCTGCGAATCGAATCACCGTGGACGGACCGGTGATGCTCTCTTGCATAATTCTGGCTGTGCCTGCCACTGTAGGGCCCCGATTCATCGGGGCCGCGGCCCCTCGGCTGCGTTCCCTTCGGCCCGAGCTCAGGGCGAGGGCGGGGTCGCCCCACCGAGCCGAGGGGACACCCTGACCCTTCGGCAAGCTCAGGGTCACCCCGAGCGCAGTCGAGGGGTGAGCCTGCCCGCCCTGAGCCTGTCGAATGGGTCGAAGGGCGGCGGGCCTGGGTTTACTCGCCTCTCGAGGACAGGCCCGCATGCCGGAAAAGTCACCGTGAACTGCGCAAAACAGCTCCAGACTCGCCTGGGCCGAGTGACGGCTTGCGCGCTCTTGGCGGGCGAAGTAGGCTCCGGGACCCGCATCAAAGGCGGAGGAAACATGGTCCACTTTGCCGCTGTAACTCTATTCCGCGAGACTCTATAATGGCGGGAGTTCCGCGCACCGCAAGTTCTTGAACGCCGCCCTGCCGCCCTCGACCATGAAGCCCAAGAGGCCGCGGAGCGGCTCCTCCCACAGCACTGTGGAGAACAGCCAGAAGTCGCCCACATACACCTCCACGAACTCGGCGCGCGCGAAGATCCTCACCTTCACCGCGCCGCGGCCTCTCAGTCCGTAGCCCGCCGAATCCAGCGGCGTCACCGTGCACCCACCAGCCCACGACGGCTCGACCCGGCCGACCTGCGCGAGCCCCCGGTCCCAATCGAGAACCACGGCAATCCCGCGCCGCGATTCGGGGTCCACTCGCAAGAGAATGCCTGCCCGCGCGTACCCCTGCGGCTCGATTTCGCAGGTCAGGTGAAAGTCCGCCACCTGCTGCGAAAGCACGTGCGCTGAGGCAGCCGCCCCCGAGTGTCCTGAGAGTGTGTCGCCGCTGGGCCGCCACGTCCCTAACATCTCCATGCCGACGGGTGCGGGCGCGGGGAAGCCTTCGTGGGCCCGACCGGTTTCCAGGCCGGCCGCCTCGGGCCAGAACTCCAGGAGGAGCGCGCCGCCCTGATCGCGGCGGATCCTCTTGGGCAAGCCCCACGCAGGCCGCGGCCCGGCCAGGTGATGGTAAAGCAGCCGGCGCTTTCCCCACGGGATCGTGCGGCCCACGTACGAATCGAGGCGGCCAGATCCGGCGCCGATGAGCATGCTGTGTTCCCGCATCAGGAAGTAGCGGCCGCCGCGTTCGGTCGAGAGGTAGAAGGTCCCCAAGCAGCGCTCGCGCCCTGACGAATCCAGGCAGCTCCCCGAGGCTGTCGTCGAGGAGAACAGCAGGTACTGCCGGTCCTCGATGCGGAAGTAATCGGGAACTTCGGCGTTTACAAAATAGGCGCCGACTTCAGCGGCGGGCTCGAGCAGTTCCCAGTGGATGAGGTCGCGCGACTGCGCCTTTGCGATGCACGCGCCTGTATTGTCCTCATCCCAGGTGGCCTTGCGGGCGCAGATGTAGGCCTCCCACAGGCCGGCATCCTCGTTCCACACGACGCAGGGGTCGCGCCAGTCGGCCTCCGCGAAGGGCGAGCCGGGCTCGGCCTGGTAGTGAGGGCCGGCCGGCGCCAGCACCGGGTTCCCCTCGAACTTGCGCCAGAGGTGAAGGTCATCGGAGACCATCAGCCCGATGCGCTGGACGCCTCCGTGAGGCGCGCCGTAGAACATCCAGAAGTGGCCGCCGTGGCGCACCACCATCCCCGTCAGCGTGGGGCCGTGGTCCCAGGCCCCTTCAGGTCCCCGGGTGGCGATGGGTTCGCAGTCCTTCCAGTGCAGCAGGTCGGTCGAGACGGCGTGGCCGACGTGGTCCCACGCTTCGCCGGGCTCGCTTTGCAGATGGAACAGGTGATACTCGCCCTGCCAGGGATACAGCCAGGTGTCCCACAGACGATATGGCTCCGGCGGCCGGTAGATCATGGATCACGCGCCTCGCGACGGAACCGAGGGCCTGTCGCAAGAGCCGAGTCGGCGCCAGCATGTCATCCTGAGCGAAGTGAAGACACTCCGACCCGCGGGTCTACATTCCAGAATTGGGCGAAGTTTACCCGCCTCTGGAGGGTTTACCCGCCTCTGGAGGGCGCTCCTCTCGTTCTCGATTTCCGTGCCGAAGGAAGCGCAGGCCAGGCCCCGTTGCCGCAAGTCCCCGCTGCGATAGAGGAGCACTAGCCGGATTCTGCCCGTCTCCGTCCTTGCTCGGTCAGCGCCCATATCCCCCGGCGGCCGCCGTCGAGGTCGCCTACCTTGACCAGCCTCATGCGCACCCGGCGCCCGTCCGCATCGGGGGGGATGCCCTTTGGGCGCACGGTTCTGGCAGGAATTGAGACCCGGGTTGCCGGTTGTCGATAGAGCCCGGCTTGCTCCCCGAACCCCCGGTCAGGCCGCCAGTCAGAAAGCCGCCCTTGCCAGGGGGCATCAGGCCGGACTCCTCGCGGCGATCACAGGGTATCCGGCCTCCAGTTTGACGGCTGCGGCGGATGCGGCGGGCTTCACCGGAACGGTTCTTTGGCCCGGCGACTCGCTTTCGGCCCGCCGGGCCATGCTGCGCGAGTTGGGCGGGTAAGGAATGACGGAATGCCCCGCGTCGTGATCAGCGATCATGCTGGGTTCGAGATGGAGCGGCGGCAGATCGCCGAAGACGCTGTGCGGCTGGTTGCCCTGGCACCTGGAGCAAGTGGTATCCTGTGGAAAAGGGCGGGAGATTCGCCAGTCGCGGATAGATGACCCAGTAGAAGGCAAGACGATGCTGCTCAGAGCGGTGGTCGAGCAACGACAGGGCCCTCTGTTCGTGGTAACGGCCTACAAGACCTCCAAGATCGAGAAGTATTGGCAGACGGAGGTGAACCGATGAGGTTGATCTACGACCGAGAAACAGATACGTTGAGTCTTATTCTTGCAGAAGGACCAGTGGCCGAGAGCGACGAGCTGCGACAAGGGCTTATCAGCGACTGCGACCGCAACGGGCGAATCGTCTCGGTTGAGGTTCTGGACGCCTCCGAGCATGTGGCGGAGCCAGCCTCCCCCGCCTTCGAGTTCAAGGAAGCGGTGGCCCGCTGAGCGACCGGCCCATCGCAGCCGCCAAGCATCTCTCCGCGCGCTTCTCCGCCTGGCGCGTTGCGCGTAGAGGCGGTTCGCGACCTGTCCTGAGCGAAGCCGAAGGGCGCTCGGCTATCCACCATAAGCCGGGCCGACGCGTTCACCCCGACTAGAGCGCCCCGCGTAGGCGGCGGAGCCTGCTTGCTGGGTCGCGCTATCTAGTCCCCGTCGGTCCGACTGCCAGTGTCGCTAGCCCTGCGCGGACGCATTTCTCAGCTAGTTGTCGCCGATACTTCCTCCACCCTATGGCGGTTCTCGCTACCCCCGAATCGGTCCAGCGGCCCTTCGTCAGTTGTCGCCCCGTGTTCAGATCATACACCTCTAGGTCCATCCACACAGCCACACCAGTGTACGGCGATAGCGAGACACGCGTGTCCTTGGACCCAAGGGACGCGACCACTAGCCTGGCCGCGTCCAGGGCGCCTGCTATCTGCGGGAGGGCGACACTGGGGGCGCTGGGATCCTGGGTACGCCATTTCATCACCCGGGCGTCGACGTCGCCGTTTATGAGGGTTTCGTCTCCCATGTCCGAAAAGCGTCCTTCCAGGATCGACCTCAAGTCACCTCCGGTAGCATCCCCAGCGACAAAAATGGCCACCCTGTATGGGCTATACGAGTAGTCGGCAGCAATCGTCTTGCCTTTCGCAGACCGGTCGAATTTGAATACCCCTAGTTCGGTTAGTAGAAACTTGCCAGGGGCCACATCGTCTTCCGTGTCGACGCGCGCCAAAGGCTTACCCTGGAGGGACAGTCTGAAGCTGCCAAGGTCAAGCCTATGGTAGAGACCAACAGCGACATGGAACGGTGGGGTCTTGGGAACCTTGATGTCAATCTGACGTTCCCGTGCGCGAAGGATGCCGAACTCGCTCTCACCGGGAAACGCCGCAGTCGAAAACACCAAGAAAGCAACCGATAGCCAACCTCTTAGAGACGCTGCGAATGGCATAGTGCGTCAATCCCTCCCTCTTCCAGTTGTCCAGGCGTGGCGCTCGGCCCCGCTTGGCCTCCCTGGTCGGGAGAGGAATTCGAGGAGCCGACTGTCTCCCCCTGCGTGGTACTACTGAGTTGAGTTTATTGTGTTGGCGGAAGGCGAGGCTCACGTAGGGGGTGAGCGGCTCTCCGCCCGCGTCGGGAGCAGCAGCGCTGCTCCCGTACGTTCGCGGCCCCTGCTACCCGCAGAAGAAGTCAATGCCGGTGACCTGCCCTGCCGTTACGTACAGGGCGCCACGGTCCGGGGGCAGAACCAGCTCACCTTGCTCGTAGTGCCAGCCCGGCCCTTCCGGATGGAGCAACCTCAGCCATTCGGGGTCGTTGTTGGCTAGGCAACGTCGCACGGCCCAGCCGCAGTAGTCTGGCAGTTGCAGGCAGGGCTCGTCTCGATAGCCTACGTGCTTGACTGGATGCTTCTCCGGCATCAGATCCGCGATGGCAGGGAACCGCTCTTCAAGATGCTTTCGTACCGAAGAGAACAGCGACTCGTACTCCGCCCCCTTTCCAGTGATCGCGCTCTGCGCGCCGCGCAACGCAACCACTACTTCCATCGTATCGGCCGGGAATCCAGGCGGGAGCATTTCAGCAAAGACCTCGCGGACGAGCGAGTCGTAACATGTCTTCGCTGGCGGCGAGAAGACGGGGTGAAAGACGGCTACCCTACAGTGGAAATTGACCCCGGAGAGGAACGATAGAAACCACCTGCGTACGACGGGCGTGTCTTCCGAAGCGTGGAAATACCCTCTGCGGGCCGTCCTATCTGCTTCGGTGGTGCCGACTTGGTGCGGCAACATCGCCAGCGCTTCCTGTAATGCTGGTTGGAGAGCGTCCGCGTCGTTGAGGGCTACCACCGCAAGCGCGAAGTAGCCGGTGCACGCGTCGCGTTGCACCGGCGCTGTTCCCGTCTCGTCAACATACATCCTCTTCGTGCACACCGCTCGCCACCTACATTCCTCGGCACTCTCGAGACGACTCCAGGCGGTCGGAGAGCCAGTCGCAGATTCCTGACGATGGGAGGCGGATTTGCTGCATGGTGTCGCGGTCGCGGATGGTGACCGTGTCATCCTTCAAGGTCTGCGAGCCCATGGTTGCGCACCAGGGGGTGCCGATCTCGTCCTGCCTGCGGTAGCGGCGGCCGATGCTCCCGCCCTCATCATAGTCGGCGAAGAAGCGCCTGCGCACCGCATCGTAGACAGCCCTGCCTTTATCGGGCATCCCGTCTCGGCGCACCAGCGGCAGGATGGCGACCTTGACCGGCGCCAGGCGCCGCGCGGCCTGCGTCCTAGCGCCAGCCATCAGAGATTCTCCTCCGCCGAGCAGACCGACGCACTGCTATCCCCGTCTTCTTACCCTTGGCGGCCTTGCGCCGCGATGGCTGGAGGCTCAAGAGCACTTCCTCCAGGTCGGACTTCTCGTAAAGCCGGTAGCGATTCATGGGATTTCGAGCCGCCTTCAACTTCCCTGCCCGATCCCAGTTGCGAAGCGTGCTCGCTGAAACGCCGAGGAACTCGACGGCCCCGGCGATCGTCATGTAATCCTGAATGCGCCTCACCTGATCTTCCTTGGCGGCCTGATAGAGATTATCAAACTTTGTCAATATTCGCCGCCCGATGGGCAGCTCCTTCTGTCCGGTTTCGTCTTCCCACCACTCCCTCGGCTGGCCGTTACCTCCAGGCATGAAAGAGGGGGTTGACATCCTGCGCGGCTCCGGCATCATATTGGTGGCATCGCGCCAGCAGTTCCTTAGGCTTTCGGCCCGTGGCCCGCCGCGACGATTCCTTGCGGGCCGATGTTGTTATGCTGCCTCCTGAGCAGGAGGCTTCGGTAGATCCGCGAAACGTGGACTCAACGGTTGCTTGAGTCACGGAAAGCCGAGCCGTGTGGGACCCCGACAGGTCGGGATCGCACGCCCCTTCCCCGGTTTCCCCATCTGCCTTCTGGCAGCGGCCTCTTCACTGCTCCGGCCAGCCGTGCTCGCCAATCAGAGGAACAAAGCAGCAGCCTCCCTCGGACTTCTGCTCTATCTTCCCGCCGACTTTCCTCGCGACCACAAGCTCCTGAGTCCAGCGGTCGCCAACAGGCGCCACCAGGCGACCGCCCTCAGCCAACTGCTGCACCCAGGGCTGCGCCAGCCCGGGCGCCGCAGCCGTAACTATGATGCCGTCGTAAGGCGCATGCTCCGGAAGCCCTCTGGTCCCGTCGGCGACGATTACATGGATATTCTGGTAACCCAGGTCGCTCAGCAGCCTCCGGGCCGTTTCTGCCAGACCGGAGATGCGCTCGATCGTGTAAAGCTCAGCAGCCAGCTCGGCCAGAACCGCCGCCTGGTATCCCGAGCCAGTGCCTACTTCCAGCACCTTCTCGTGTCCCTTCAGGGCCAGGTGCTCTGTCATGATAGCTACCATGTAGGGCTGCGATATGGTCTGGCTCGAGCCGATGGGGATCGGGTGGTCTGCGTAAGCGGAATAGATGTCTGCGTCGGGAATGAAGAGGTGCCGCGGCACCTTCAGCATCGCCGCCAGGACGCGCTCATCGGAGACGCCGCGCGAGCGTATCTGCGTCTCCACCATTTGCGCGCGCAGCCGAGCGGCTTCCTCCTCAAGGCCAAGGGCGTCGCCGTTATCCATATCAGGCCGACCTCGGACCCCACAACTACACTTCTGCGCCTGTCGGCCAAGACCTGTATCGCTCAAGCCTTCAGATGGTAGAGTTCGACAGGATTTGCCAGGAACCAGCGGCTCGCTATCTCAACCGCCTCGCTCTCTTTCATCATGCCAGCCTCGACCCTTCCGCCAAGGACCGACGCGATGTTTTCCTTCGCAATCACCAGGTGGCCATAGACTTTCTCTACCGGCTTCCCATAGTCGCCGCCAAACGCGATTATCTTGTTCATCGGCACTATGTCCACCCATTCGTCGAGCGCGGAACAGGTCATGCGCGGCGAGACGATGTGCGACCAGCACAGGTTCAGCCATATGTTCGCAAAATTCTTCCCCATGAAACTCGTCTCACGGACATAAGGCATTCCAGCGTGGTAAAGGTCGAACCGCGTTGAGGAATGCGCCATGACGATGGGGATAATGTGCGTCGGATCGAGCGTGCGGAAATCTCCCCAGACCCCTGCGTGAACCGCGACAACGAGAGCGAGCTCTGCCGACATATTCAGCATCTGATCCGTCACGAAGTCGCGCAGGGGATTCATGTCGGCGAGTTCTTTCTCGCAGCCCGCGCGAAGCTTCTCGAAACAGGACACCGCCTCGCTCCTGTCCGGTTGGCCGTATGGGCGCGACGCCATCTTTATGCCGACGACTCCCTGTTCTTTCCACCGCTTCAAGCCGCGCCTTACGACCGCGAGATAGTCGTCGAGACTGTTGACAGTCTCGCCCAGTTCGCAAGCTCTGTCCACTACCTGCTGCCAGGTCCGTATGCCGGCGTAAGTGTCCAGCGGCATTATGGGTATCAGCAGGTCCAGGTCGTAGTCGGTTCTATTGGCCTGCGTGAGGGCAGAGCGGATGCGGCATTTCTCCCGCAGGATTCGCTTGTAGATGCCTGGCTTGTTGGCATCCTTCATCCTCTCGGATATGAGGGTGTAAGTCTTGGCAGATATATCGTCGCAGCCGTAGAACTCTTTCGCGGCTATGAAGGCTGCCCGGGCGTATGAGCCGTGGCGGATATGGGGCAGGAAAGGCTCGAAAAGCCTCCAGCGATAGTCGAGGGGAAGAGCCGGGTCATGGAGTCTGTCGAAGTCTCGCCCGGGCATCCCGGCCGCTACCAGGTCAGAGCGAGTGTAGTGGCTGAACAGGGTGAGAACATCAACCTCCTGCTCGACGCGAACATGCTCCGGAGGAAGGTGCTCGTGAGCGTCAATTATCTCGAAATCCTCGAAAGCGTCGAACAGCTTCTGCGCGGTCGGTGAAAGCTTCATTTCTACCTCCTGAAGAAGATTTTCAATCTGCCGCAGCCAATTTCAGCAGGGGTTCAACTGCGCTTGCGGCGCACGAGCTGAACTCTCCCGAGCAGCCCGACGGGCAGGAAATCATACTCGTCGTGCCACCCCTCCTCCTCTTTCAAATCCTGGCCGCCGTAGCCGTGCTTGCGCCTCTCGTCGCGCGCATGCCAGGGCCCGAAGACATTTCTGAGGCTGCCGTAAACCACGAGGCTTATCTCGTTCGCTCCCCGGCGCAGCAGACGGGTTATCTCCACCTCCCAGGGCGGCCAGAGCATCTGCCCCGCCTCTCGCCCGTTCACAAAAACCTGGGCAGCCTCTCGCAGGTCCTCGGCGCGAAGCCACACGCGGCCCTCTTCTGGAATCGGGCGGGCGGGAAGATTCAGTTCCACCTGCGCGGTGTAGGCCATCGGACCCAGGAAGAATGGGTATCCGCAGGCGTGCCAGGGGCCGGGCCGCGCTTCGGGGTCAGAAATCGCGTAAAGCCACTTTCCCTGCTGGCGCACGCCGAACTCGCCCAGCAGAAAGGCATTCTCGACAGGAGGTCCGGCGGCGCGGCTCTGCTTTGAGGAATTGGCAAGCTCGAGGCATATGCGGTTTCGGCCTCGCCGCAGCAGCGGGGTTATTGCGGCGGCGCACGCATCGTCGAGAAATCGCGGAGCGCCGCGCGAGACAGCCACCGGGCGCCCGTTCACGCTTATCCTGTAGCTTTCGCGCCCTTCAAAGGCAAACCATATCCGGCCGGGCCCATCCGAGAGCCTGTTGATGAAATCGAACTCCAGGGCGAAGCCGCTCTTTCCGGCCTGTTGGCGAGCGAGCGATATGGGCATAAGTTCCGGCCTGCCGCCGCGGCCTCGGCGGAAGCGGCACGCATCGAAGACGAGGATATTCTGGGCCCTGGGCTCGACTGTCCACCTCTCGATTTCCGCGAGGGTTTCTTCTTTCATCCCCTCGCGGCAGCAAGCCCTCTTGCCTCTTCGGGGGCCGAGCAGGAAAAGGTGCGATTCCGCCGGAGCCAGGCTCAGGTTCATCTTCACAATCCCATCTGCCTGCGCCGCGCACTTGTGGCGGATGTCTCCCGAACCGGGGTCCCACTCCTCAACTGACCACGCGCCCGGTATCTCCAGCTCAGCTTGAATCTGCTCGAAGCATGTGTTGGCGACGAAGACGGCCTTGTGCGTGGGCGAAAGCCGCCGAGTGTGTATGGCGATGTGCCTTGCGCCGTCGCCTCGCGCAGCAGGCCGATTCGGCAGAGCTTTGTCGAGAATCTCCGCAGCCTCGTCCATGTTCGCAGCCATTGCCACATTCTGGCTGAGAAGCGGCTCGTTCGTTTCCATCGCGCCCTGAAGATGCGGAGGAGGGTCGAAGGCGACAACCGTTCCGCCGCTCTCTGCGAGCCGGTTCAGCAGGCGGCGCGTTTCTGGCTCCAGTGTCATTGTGCCCGGCGGCACAACTGCACACAAATAGGACGCAGCGCCAATGCGCAGCCGACCGCTAGCCAGTCTGCCGCGCCTGGCGAGAAAGCCTTCGTCCACGAGGTCGAAATCAATCTGCCTTCTGACCAGTGTATCGAGCCAGGCCCCGAAGCCGACCTCGAGCGCATCCTGCTCGAAGTCGCCGGCGCCGCGATGGTCTTGGGGCCTGTGAGTTATCCAGGCAGTGCGAATTGGGTGTATTACGATTACATCGCGCTCTGGCTTGCCCTGGCTCAGCATGAAGCAAAGCCTGGCAAGCCGCTTGTGCAGCTCGGCGCTGAGATGCCACCACGGCTGGCGCCAGAAAAGGTCTGGTGGAGCGTCGCGTTTCCTCTGCTCCGCGATGCTGTAAAAAAAGCCGTGGTAGCAGAAAAGGTTCGTTCCGAGAGCGAGCAGCCAGTCGCTCATCCATTTGATCCCCGCAGGCCCGAGATCCCAGCCCGCCACGCCGAAAGCCTCGCACAGAACTCGCCTTCTTCCCATCTGGCTGGCCACGCTGGCAGGCTGCTTCGCAAGAAGAATGCTTGCCGTCCGCTGATACTGGGCTCTGTTGTTTCCAAGCAGGTCAAAACCGGGAATGTGCATCCACTCGTAAAGAGGCATGACGCTGCTCAGAAATGCGACCTGGCTGTACAAGGGAACCTCGAATTCATAGTGGCCGGTGAAGGCTATGCCGTGGTCATCGCACCACTCGTAAATCTGCTGTCCGTAGCTCTCGACGAAAAGCTCCGAAACGGTGAGGTAGAAATCGCGGCGCACTTTGGCCCATGGCCCTATGTCATATATCAGGGAAGGGAGGTTGGGAAGCAGATCGTAACCCCTGCGAGCCTTGAACTCGCGCGGAAACCTGTCCGTCCAGGGAAGCTTTTTCACCTTCCCGCGCAGATCGTATGTCCTGTGGCTTGGCTCGTCGGTGAAGGCTCCGGGGACAGTCTTTCCGAAATGCGCGCCGAATCTTCGAAAATACGCTTCGTGAGTGGCTTTCAGGAAAGCGGCAGGCGCGGGCCTGTCGAGCGTGTCAACATAACCAGCGGCGAGGCCGACGCAGAACAGCAAAACCTTCTCTTGCCGGTCGAGCGACGCGAGCTGGTCGAGGCCGATCAGTCGCGGCTCTTCGCCGCCGTTCCAGGCGAACGCGGCGACGGGATCCTGAGTTTTCAGAATGCCGCCCATAGCGGCCCTGTCGTTCGGCTCAACCTCGTGGCATTCCAGGAATTTCTGCTGATAAGCCGGGCCCTTTCGCGGGATTCTCCCTCCCGCGGTTCCGCTCGGCCAGCCCAGCTCGTCGTATATCCAGGCCTTCGCTCCAAGCTGGGCAGCCTTTTCCACGACGGCGCCGATGCATCGCATCCACCCCCTCGAAAGATAGCTGGGCCGCAAAAGCCCGCTTCGAGCATGCATGAAGAATTGGCGAACTCCGTGCCTATACTGCTCCTCTACTTGCCGAGCCAGTTCCTCGCGCCGCAAATCGCCGTTCCAGAACCAGAATGAAGCGGGCGCGAATTCAGCGGGAGGGTTTTGGAAAAGGGCCTTGAGCCGGGCAGTCGTCATTTCCACAAAAGTTTCGACCTGAGGCAGCGCAGACCTGCGACAGGCGGCACCGCCACCAATAAGGCGGGGCGGCCCGCCATAGCCGCCCAGCCCAGCCGTACGTAGGGCAGGAGCTTGCCCGCCTGAGGCGGGCTTGCCTCCTGCCCCATCGGTGCTCGCGCCCTACGCCCCACCGTGCGCTCGATGAGTAGTGGGGGTTAGCTGCCTCCGAGCCCTGACCGCTTTCGCGTCTCACGCACCACAGCGGCGCCCTGCTCAATGAGGTATATCAGTACCGCCTCAGATTGGAGGGCTGCGTCTTCAACTGCGTTCGCGTTGAACCGGTAGTAGTACTGGACCCAGAATACCGTGGCCGCATAGGTGCCCCACAACCACGCTGGCGTCACGTGCCCTTTCACCGCGCTGATTAGAAACCCGAGGAGCGCCGCTATCCAGGCCCAAGGAAGGCAACCGCATCCCACGCTCTTGTGCACTATGGGGCTGCCGGTCAGAAGCGCGGCAACCACAATTGGGATCGCCCAGAGCAACCGGAGATCCCGGGTCCAGATCGCGCCAGCGACCCCAGCGCCGACACCAAGGAACGGGACGATGCCCACCCAGGCATAGACGAGACGTGCCGAGCGACGAACAAACGGGGCTAGCCGATTTGCTGCGCTGTAGTCGATGCCTAGGTAGTAGCCCTCGCCGCCCGAGAGCGCGCGCCTTGCCTCCTCGTAGTCCTCGAAAGGGAAGCCGGGGAGCTCCGTCACGGTCTGGGAGCGATTGTGTTGTCTGAACCAGTGGTCGTCGACCATTGCCACACCCATCCGGGCCGGCGGAATAAGTTGACCCAGAAAACGGCCTCGCGACGCCGTTGGCGCCCGTCAACATGATGGGCGACGCTCAACAAGAAGCTATCCTACAGGGTTTCGCGCGTTTCACCAAACCCGGTGATCCACCCCAGGGCGCGGAAAAGTCGAAGCCAGGGTGTGCCACAGCCGCCCCGGCATCGTGGGAGGGCGCGCGGGGGTAGAAAACGGGCCGGGATCGGTCCCGGCCCGGGGAATGCGACATAGCCGGCCGGGCCGGCTGATGCGCGCACACGTTTTTTGGTACCTCCGCGTACGCGCACGTCGGCTGTCCGGCACGGCTGCGCGCGGTCCTGGTTGGACTGGTATCCCTCAGCTTGTCGGACGCGAACTTAACGCCGTTCCGCGATCGCGCAAGCGGCTCGCTCGCGCAGCGTCCCGATGCCGAAGGGCAGTCCAATCGCCTCCACTTGGACCACGCACGTCGTCGGCGATCGCGCCGAAGTGGCAGGCGCGTCGCTTCGGCGCTTCATGAGCTCCGGGCCCGTCGCCGAGGCGCTACCCGGCGGGCCGTCGGCTTATCGAGCTTCACAGGCATATAGCGCTACCCGATCAACCCGGTCCGCCGACACGATTCGGGAGGGGCCGCTATACCCCCGCCTCCTCGCCCGCTGCGGTCAAAATGTTGGTGGAGATAGTATCCTCCTCTGGCCGCAGCGCGGCCGTCAATATGATATCACTGAGCGGGTGGTCTGGTCAACGGCCCGACGGTGCTAACCGAACGCGACCGAGCTCACGAACGTGAGCCGCCGAACGCTCCCGATTGCGCTGACGCCGTCTCGGCTGCGCGCACAGGCGGGGCGCCTGTGCCACATGGGCCGTTCCGGTAACACGCGAGACTCTTCGGAATTCACACCCCACTGTCACGTCATTCTGAATCCGCCGGTCGCCGCACGAACGATCTCGCTCATGGAGCAGACGCTTCCCTGCGCTGAGCGTGACACCGGCCGCATTTCCACGGTATGCACTCAACCCACTACCAGACCGGTCGAGCCCCCTGTCAACACCCGGAGGCCGTCCTCTTCACGCCCCACCCCGCGCCACGTTCAGAAGGCCTCCGGCGAGGACTATCTTTACCTGCCGCCCCGCCAGGTCGTGACGCACCGCGAATTTGCGGCCGGTCGTCAGGTTCTCGACCTCAAGTGGCTCGCCCCTCTCGAGCTTGCCTCTGACGCCGCTCATGCGCAGCCGGTGCCCAGCCTTCACCTCGTCTGCGCTTTTCTCATCGGCGAAGGTCAAAGGCAGTATGCCGAAGTTGACCAGGTTCGCGTGGTGAATGCGCGCGAACGATTTCGCTATGACCGCGCGCAGCCCCAGGCTGCGCGGCGCCAGGGCGGCGTGCTCGCGGCTTGAGCCCTGGCCATAGTTGGCGCCCGCGACGACAATGCCGCCGCCGGCCTCGCGGATTCTTTTCGAAAATGTCGGGTCAACTCTCTCGAAAACATGCTCGGAAATCGCGGGTATGTTCGAGCGAAGAGGAAGTATTCTTGCGCCTGCCGGCATGATGTGGTCGGTCGTTATGTTGTCGCCCACAGCCAGAAGCACATCTCCCTCGATAACATCCTCCAGCGGAGGCATTGGAGGCAGCGGCTGGATGTTCGGCCCGCGCACTATCCGGACTTTCTCGGCCTGTTCCGCCGCAGGCGGCGGTATTATCATCCGGTCGTCAATTACGAATTGCTTTGGCAGTCGAACGCTCGGCATCTCTCCGAGCGAGCGAGGGTCTGTTATCACGCCCTTCAGGGCTGCGGCAGCGCAGACTTCGGCGCTGGCCAGGTAAACCTGCGCATCGGGCGTTCCCGACCGGCCCTCGAAGTTTCTGTTGAAGCTTCGAATCGAAACGCCTCCCGACGGCGGCGCCAGACCCATTCCTATGCAAGGCCCGCAGGACGACTCGAGTATGCGCGCTCCCGAGGCAATCAAGTCGGCCAGGGCCCCGTCTCGCGCAATCTGCTCGAGAACCTGTCTGGAGCCAGGGGTTATGGCAAGGCTGACACCAGGAGCTATCGTCTTGCCGCGCAGAATCGCGATGGCTCTCATCAGGTCAACATAGGAGGAATTCGTGCAGCTTCCTATGGCCACCTGATGCACCCTGGTTCCCTCGAGCTCCCTCACCGGCCTCACGCTGTCGGGGCTGTGGGGGCACGCTATGAGCGGCTCCAGAGAAGACAGGTCCAGCTCGACGATCTCGTCGTAGGAGGCGCCCTCGTCGGCCTGAAGAGGCTGCCATGCGCTTTCTCGCGCCTGGGCGCGAAGGAAGGAGAGCATCTGCTCGTCGCTGGGGAAGATCGAGCTTGTTGCGCCAAGCTCCGCGCCCATGTTGCAGATTGTCGCGCGTTCGGGAACGGTGAGCTGGCGCACGGCTTCGCCGCCATACTCGAACACGCGCCCGACTCCTCCCTTCACCGTCAGGCGCCGGAGAAGCTCCAAGATAACATCCTTGGCGGCGACCCAGGGCGGCAGGCTTCCTCGCAGCCGCACGAGCGCAACTTTTGGCATGGCAAGATAGAAAGGATAGCCTGCCATGGCGGCAGCCACATCGAGCCCTCCCGCGCCGATTGCCAACATTCCCATGCCCCCTGCCGTGGGAGTGTGGCTGTCAGACCCGAGAAGAGTCTGCCCTGGAGCGGCGAAGCGCTCCAGATGAACCTGGTGGCATATGCCGTTGCCGGGGCGAGAGAAATAGACGCCGTATTTTGCGGCGGCCGACTGGAGGAATATGTGGTCGTCGGCGTTGCGGAAATCCTCCTGGAGCATATTGTGGTCAACATAGCTCACCGAAAGCTTCGTCCGAACGCGAGGAATGCCCATCGCCTCGAATTCCAGGTATGCCATGGTGCCCGTCGCGTCCTGGGTAAGAGTCTGGTCAATCCTGAGGCCGATCTCTTCGCCCGGCTTCATCTCGCCCTCGACGAGATGAGACGAGATTATCTTCTGGACGACATTCTGCGGCATCGCTTTCTCCTCTGCTCTTGTATGATACACCACGTATTGAACTTCGCACATTAGATTTGACGCCTGTCATTGCGAGCGAAGCGAAGCAATCTCTTCGGGGGCCGTCTGGGAAAGGGATTGCCACGGCGTCTGCTACTCTGCGAAGCCCCTACTGCGCCGAAGTAGCCTTCGGCTACGAAGGCTGGAGAGCCATGTGGCACGGGCGCCTCGCCCGTGATCATGGGCCAGAGGCCCATGCCACATCCGCGCAGGTAGAGCTTTCGGGCGGCTGCGCTCGCCCTATATGTCAATAGGCAGAAAGGTCCTTATCAGGAAACCAAACGCGAAGCTGAGCGCGGCCACGCCCAAACTGACAAGGGCCATCTCGGCGAACCGCTTCCCAAAAGGGATGTCCTTCGCAACCGAGATGTAGAAACTGAAAGCCAATATGACAATGATTGCGTCCGAGACGGCCAAGCCCAACGGCAAGTAAGGCGTCCTGAAGATGAAGAACGGGAAGACGAGAAAGGCCACCGTGAATATGTAGGCGATGCCGGTATAGACAGCCGCCCTGAGGGGACTCTGGGGGCCTTCTTCCGATTTGATTGACAGATATTCTGAAGCTGCCATGGAAAAAGAAGCGGCGATCCCGGTGATGAGTCCCGCGACGGCAATCAACCGGGTGCTCTGGAGCGCGAAGGTGAAACCGGCAAGCGCGCCCGTCAGTTCCACCAGCGCGTCGTTCAGACCCAAGACGATGGAACCGACATATCTCAGCCGCTCTTCATCAATCAAAGCAACGAGTTCTTTCTCGTGCTCTTCTTCGTCCTTCTCGATACCAGCCGCACCGGGGATGAATTTTGCGATGTCGCCGTAGGCGATCTGCGCCCCCTGCTCGCCTTTTTCCATCAGCTTGATGCCGAAAGTCAGCCCCAGAACCCTGGCGATGAGCACATATTTCCAGAGCTGGTATCCGCTCGGCTGAATCTCCTGGCCGGTGTGGCCCTTCCAAAACTGGTAGTGCTTCTCCTCCTCGGCGGCTATGTGCTCGAGCACCTGCCTGTTGTGCGGGTCTTTGGTCAGCCTGGCGAGCCGGGCATATATGAGATGCTCGGTGATCTCATTCCTCTGCGCAGTCACGAGGTTGCGCTTCAATCTTTCGTCTGCTGTCCGAGTTTCCATTGCATCCTCGCGCAGATTGAACCTCGGCCTCTACGCCTGCTTTGCGAGCAGCAGGAGGCTGCCCCATTGTAGCACCCCGGGCTGACCGCGGGCAGGAACGGGCGAAGGCCGGGAAACGCGTTTCAATCCCCACCTGACCGGGAGGTCGGCTGCTGCGGGCTGCTGCATTACGCTGTACTACTTGACAAGTGTTTCAATCCTCACCCGACCCGAAGGTCGGGTGCTACGGTCTTGAGGTTGAGCCAGGTCCAGGTTCCGCAGGCGTTTCAATCCTCACCCGACCCGAAGGTCGGGTGCTACGAGACTCAATGTCAACTCATTTACCCGGCAACCGATGTTTCAATCCTCACCCGACCCGAAGGTCGGGTGCTACCAATCCAAATGGCGCGCTGCTCCGTGGTGAGCTCGTTTCAATCCTCACCCGACCCGAAGGTCGGGTGCTACGGGTGCCGGCTGGCGGACTGGTCTGCCCGATCGCGTTTCAATCCTCACCCGACCCAAGGGTCGGGTGCTACCAGATACCCGCGCTCGAAAAGGTGCTGGAGGCGGCGTTTCAATCCTCACCCGACCCACGGGTCCGGCGCTACCACCTACCCCACGAGCCGGGTCAGAACGAGGCCGGCGGGCATGTCACCCTCGCCAATCTCCACGCGGTAGTCGGAGAAGGCGCGAGGGACTGCGACGCCGTCTCTGCGGCTTACGCGTATCAAGTCGAAGAGCGCGTGGGCAGGCGCATTGCCGAGGGCGTTTTCGTGGCTGAAAACATACAGGCCCCGGCAGGCCATCATGCCCCTGCCGGCGGAGCGGTCCAGGTCCCACATCTGCTGGAGGGCCTGCCAGAAAGCTTCAAGGTCTTCGGCTGCGGCGCCGGTGTCAGCGGCGAAGTGAGGGTTGAAGAAACCGTGGGAGCGGTAGAGCGCGTAGGGAACCAGGGCCTTGCGGCCCATCTCGCTTTCCTTTCTCTCAGCGTCCTCCTCGGTGGTTACGGCGACACGTGTGATGGAAAGATCAAGGGGCGTTACCGGGTCGATCGAGCGCGCGAACGTGAGCTGCACGGGGCCCCGCACCTGGCCGCAGTTGACGCCCGTGGTCATCACTGCGCCGAAGAGGCGGATGTCATAGAAGTTCTGGCACATCCAGGATCGAGCGGCATCTATGGTCTCCCTGTCCTGCTTCGTGCCCTTCGATTTCTTCCCGATAGCGTCGTAGGCGCGCTGGTGCTGGCGGTTGAGAACGCCTTGATGTTCCACGTATATCTTCATGTTGGTCTCGTTGCCACGGGTGGCGTCAACGAAGTCGCGGACTTTGCGCTTGAGGCAGACATCGGTAACGAGGCCGTGCATGGTTTCGGGGTCAACGCGGGGGAGGTTCCCTGCGTCGGGGTCGCCGTTGGGGTTGCCATCCTTCACATCGAAGAGAAGTACGAAATCGTGTCGGCGGTTCACGTCGCAGATCAGTTGACTCATCTTTCTTTCTCCTTTCGGTTTGGTGGGTTCACTGGGACTCGGCCGACTCGGGCTGTTCCTTCGCCGCGGAGGCCTGCTTATGGGCGATAGCCGCGGCGCGGTCGGCAGCGCGCTGGTGATAGTAGCCCAGGGCAAAGAGTCCCTGTTCGGGCAGCGACAGGGCGGCGGGGAAGCAAGGCAGCGGGACGAGGACCTCCTCGAGTCTGCGCTGGAGAGCGAGGAAGGCGGGCTCATTCGTCTTGCGCAGTTTTCCGAGATGGGCCTGCGCGCCGCGAAGTAGCGTGCCGAACACAGAGGCAGGGGCGCTGGAGGCCGTGCCATAGAAACGATCGAGGATGGTCGCCTGGATGCCTGGCAGGGCTGCTCGCTGAATGCCCTCGAGCACTCCGAGCAGGCGGCCGCACAGGTAAGCGGGAGTTCGGTTTTCAGGATCGAGTTGTTCCATATTATTGTCCTCCTGTTCTGTGTAGGGTTGATTGGAGAGCAGCACCACCTTGATGAGCGCCGCGCGCGGCTGGGTGACTTCTCGCTCTGCCCGGCAGCGCGCGACTGCATCGGACAGAAGGCACATCGGGAGCGGGTCCCCGTGCAGAGCCGTTCCCAGAAGAACCTTCGGGACGTTCGGGTTTACCTGATCTATATTTCTGCGTCCTCCGACCTTCGGCAGGACGGCGTCGGCCAGTCCCTCTACCCAGGAGTTCGTCTGGTCCCTCCAGTAGCCGCGGAGCGGGAAGTGTCGGGCCTCGGTTTCTCCCCAAGGCCCGGTGACCGACTGCAAGCGAAACCATCGAGCGAGGCTCTGCTTGACCTGCTCAACGGTTGTCTCAAGCCAGTCGCGCACGACGACGCGGCCTCCGCTGGCTGAAAGGGCTGCTGCGTAGAAGGGGGTAACATCGGCAGTGGTGTCGCGGGCGCGCCCTGTGCGAACGGAATCAACGAGGGCCCTCACCTCATCGGGCTCGGGGCTCGACAGCAGGCGGCCCGGGGAGAAGGCGACTTCCTCCCTTGTCCAGAAGTAGTAAACGAGCGGGCCCACCACGATGTGGGAGTCATCCTTGTCCCTCAGCGCATTCAGGGCCTTCGCGTAGCGCTGGGCGCACTCGTCGCAGACCGGGGAGATGAGCGAAGCCTTCTGCCCGTAGGACTCAAACGCTTCCTCGTTCGCTGAGACGAGCGCCATGCCGGTGCCCCGTTGCGGGCCAGGGATTCCCTTGATCTTGACCGGGTGGCGCTGAGCCGGAGGCCGGCGCTGGCCGCAGACGAGACACTGAGCCTCCTCCCCCCTGGGCTCGCACACCCGGGCCCAGAAAGACTGAACGGAGGGCAGTTCTATGGACAGAACGCCGTCAACCCGGAAGGTCACATTGTCGCGCGGTTTGAGATCTTGTGGCAGGTCCAAGGCGGCCAGGTCGAGCGTTTCCAGAAAGCGTGCGACGGTCGCGACGGTCGGCTCATTCGTAACCCGGGCGCACTCTTTGACCAGGGCGAGGAAAGCCCCGTGAGCCCGTTCGGTGCGCTCGCTGGCGTCTGGTGCAACGAAGCCGAGGGCGTAGTCTGCCCTGTCGGCAAGGAGGTTGGCTTCAACTCCGCTGGTTCTCTGCACGTGGGGCGCGAGGAAGCGCTTGCCACGAGCCTTGCGACCTTCCTCGTCGGGGGTGCGCACGAATCCCACGAACCGACCCTCGCCGTCGAGGTCAATGAGCCAGGCGATGCGGAGCCAGTCGTAGTGAGGCGGCGCGAGGTCGCCATTTGCCTCGAGCCGCTCGGCCAGTTGGCGCAGTTTATCGAGCATGCGGCGCCTCCTGTTCTTCGTAGAGTTCCGCCGGAACGTTCAGGATGCCGCCTTCGACCCGGGCCCCGAAGAAACGCGGAGCGCCCCGTCCGGTGCCGTCCGACAGATAATCGAGGTCGAAGAGCATGGGCCCGAGATCAGCAGTCCAGTCAATCGGTCGGTCCGCTCTGTCTGGTTCCGAGAAGTCCGCCGCGAATTCCCGGCATCCGAGGTAGGGGGTGTGGTGACGCTGCCCCCGGCTCACGCGGCGACGGAACTGGTCGCGGTACTTGGCGGGGCCAACATCGGCGGCGTGGGGTCTCAGAGCGACATCGGCCCGGATAATGTAGGCGACGTCGCGCAAGGCGAGGGTGTGACGCTGCGCACGATCTTCATCCGCAAAGTAACCCCCGCCTGTCCCCTCCCACCGCCCCGCCGCGACGACGCTGGCCTTGCTGTTGACCTCGTTGCGCAAGATGGAGATCCAGCGCACGGGCTTCAGGACCTCGATCTGCCGGATGCGCCACTGCATCTCTGGTTTCCAGAAGATGGCCTCGAGCACGCCGCGCGCGGCAGACGGCGTCATGACCGGATAACTGACGCGTTCGACTTTCATCTCAGGGCGGGTGAAACAGGCGAACTCTCCCCAGACCTTGACAGTGACTGGCGTTCCGTTCTGCATCATTTTCCCTCCTTGATTCAGCTACCTCCCGATTATAAAACAGATGTGTGCATCCGTCAACTGGCATTAACCCTGCGCGTGCATCAGACCACGAGGTCTGTGGGATCGTGACCGGCGGATGCAATGCCTCGAAGCCGGTCATAGCCGCCCCGCCATTCCCACAGGCCAGGCACTACTTCGCTGACCAGCCCCGCGCGCTTGTATTCGTCAATGCGGCGCGTGTTCAGATTCACAAGGTATGGCTGTAACCGTCGAAAGGTGTGACGAGACATGCCGCCTGAGGCGCGGATTTCCTCCAGCAGCGACTCAACTTCAGGTGCACGCTCCGCGGTCGGGCTGTACCGCACTGCGACAGGGGTTGTTCCTTCGTCTATCAGGTGGAATCGGTTGGCGACCTCCGGGTAATCGAATGCCTCCCGGCACGCCTGGATGCGGCGCTCGTCGAGATTGACGGCCTGATAGAGGCGTTGGAAATAGGTGCGATAGAGGGCAGGCTCATGCAGGTCTTCGGGGCAATGGGACTTGAGCAGGATTGAAGCCGTGTCGGTGGCAGCCCGGTAAGCGCCCTGTGGCAGATGTCCCTCTTCGGGCTCGAAGACGATAACGCGCCCGACGGCCAGTTTTCCCTCCCGATTGCATCGCCCGGCAGCTTGGACTATGGAGTCCAGAGGCCCCAGTGCGCGCAGCACCAAGGGGAAATCCAGGTCCACACCTGCCTCCACTACCTGGGTTGACACGAGCCGGCAGCTCTGTCCGACCTTCAGACGCCGTCTGACTTCGGCGAGAACGTCACTGCGATGGGCGCCGCATAGCGAAGTCGAAAGATGCAAGGCATCGTCGTCGTTGAGAGCGTCAAGGAGGTGTAGTGCGTCTCCCTTTGTGTTCACCACGCCCAGGCAGGCCTGTGCCGATTTCATCTCGTGCGCGACTCGCTGCCACGACCAGCGCTCAGAGCAGACGGGCAGCTCATAGCTCACGCGCTTCAGGGCTTCGAAGTAGCGCTGCGGTGCTGAAACGATCTCACGGACGCCGCGGAATCCACGCAGGTAAGGGCTATCTTCGAGGGCGGGCTGAGTAGCCGTGCACAGCACTATGCTCGTGCCATAATGATCAGCGAGCTGGTGGAGAACGTCGAGCATGGGCTCGAGAAGGTGCACGGGCAGCGTCTGCACCTCGTCGAGTATGAGGACGCTGCGGGCGATGTTGTGCAGTTTCCGGCAGGCACTGGGCCTGTTTGAGAAGAGGCTCTCAAAGAGCTGGACCGTCGTTGTAACGACGATGGGCGCATCCCAGTTCTCAGATGCGAGGCGCGCCCGGATGTGCTGCTCGTCCTCGCTGTCCACTTCCTCGCGCACGGCGCTGTGATGTTCGACTACCCCTTCGACGCCGAAGATGTCTCTGTATTCGCCTGCGGTCTGTTCCGTGATGCTCAAGTAGGGAATCGCGACAATCACGCGGTCAAGCCCATGATGCAGCGCATGGCGAAGAGCGAGGGCCATGCCCGATCGCGTCTTGCCGCCTCCCGTTGGAACGGTGAGACTGAAAATACCGGGCTGAAGGAACCCGGCTTCGAGGCAGGCGTGATATATCTCATGACGGATGCGGTTCAGCAGGTCATCTTTGTGTCCACTCAGCTTCGCCTGGTTCGACTCGAAGCGGCGCCAGAGTTCCTGGAGAGCGGGCCGGTCGGTGCGCAGCGCAGAGGTCTCGGGGTGGAAGTGCTTCTCGGTGTCCAGGAAATCCGCGTCCACGAGGACGCTGAAAACCATGCGCAAGAAGAGCTCGAGCCGTCTGCGCATGTCAGCGCTATTCGTGCCCTGAACGAACGGTGGCAGCTCACCCTCAAGGGAGGTCCCGGGCAAGAGGGACCCGATGGCCTGGCGCGCCTCTTCGAGGGCCTCCGCAATTGCAGGGGACCTTGACTTTTCCCGCAGGCGCGACTTCAGCCCGGAAAGGCAGCCAAGGCCCCCGTGGTGTCCGGCGATGGGGAAAGCAATAGGTTCCCACTGCTGTGAAGCGAGATACGCGCCCGCCGTTGAATGATCAGTTCGAGGGCACCTTTCCGGGTCCGCAATATACTTTTGAAAGTCTGTGTGGAACTTCCCCAGGTCGTGCCACAGGCCGACCCAATAGGCTAAATCGCCCGCTCCAAACTTCTCCGCGAACCGCTTGGCTGTCCGCGCAACCTCACTCAGGTGATCCTGGAGGAGGTGATCTTCACCCCTTATGTTTCGCGAGTGTGCGAGATACACGGTGGCCCCCTGAGGAGCATTCTTTGACGGCTCGCCCGGTGCGAGCGACCAGGCGAACCGATTGCTTCAACCTTTCGCTGCTCTGCCTCACTTCGACCTGCCCGAGCAAAGCTCCTCCTGCTCCGCGTGGCGCGGCGGGGGCATAGTCAGCGAGACGCCTCTGCTGGCGAGGCACTAACGCGCGGTGTATACTTCGGCGAAGGAGCGGACGGGACAGGGGTGAGGCAGACCCAGCCGGGCAGAGCAGGTGCGCTTTCGGCGATGTGGAGAGGCGTCGGCGCAGCAGCTTGCGCCTTCTACAGCCTGCTTCACTCCATGTCATTCGCTGTGTCGCTGCTCATCGCGGTTGCCGCCGCGTGCGCGGCGGGAATGATAGTTCCGCAGCAGTCCGTCCCGCCAAGCGGGATCCCGCTCCGCGGGGCCGGCTGGGAGACGGAATCGTATCTTCACGCCTACGGCCCCCTGTGGGGAAAGTTGCTCCTGCGCCTCGGGCTTGCAGATGTATTCCGCTCGTCATGGTTCTACGCTCTCATTCTCGTTCTGGGCGCAAGCCTCGCAGTTTGCTCGATTCATCGTTTCAAGCTCGCGTGGCGGTCGAGCTATGAGCCGGGCGCCGGGCGCGCGAGGGAGCAGATAAGGGCCATGCGGGCGCACGCCTCCTGGACATCGGGCGCTTCGGCTGAGGAAGCGGCTGGCAAAGCCGAGCAGGCGCTGCGGGGCGAGGGGTATCGAGTGCTCGTCAGCGGTGACAACCCTTCCGCCTACAGCATTCTGGCGCGGAAAGGTACGATAGGGAATTGGGGAACTCTGCTGATTCATTCGAGCCTTCTCGTGATTTTCGCCGGCGCGCTTTACGGCCATCTGCCAGAAATTAGAGTGGCGGGAAAGGTTTGGCTGAAAGCCAGGGGTGTGGACTCCACGGTCCAGGTGCTTGAGGGCGAGAAGTTCCAGCCTCCCGGCGCCAGGTTCGAGGTCGGCCTGCGCCGCCTTCGCATTCCTGTTGACGATATGGGACGCCCAATGCAGTATTACAGCGACCTCGAGATTCTGGAAGGCGGAAAAATCGTCGCTCGCCCGACCATCTGGGTGAACCGGCCCTATGCGAAAGACGGCTACCTTTTGTATCAGAGCCAGTGGTCGCTGGAAGGATTCATACTCCGCGTGAGCGACAGCGCCGGCAGAAGCGAGGACTTCCAGATTCCTGTTCGCGAGGATGGATACAATCCAATGGACGGGCTGCTGCTATTGCACCTGCGACCCTGGTGGGTATTCGTGCACGCTTTCCTCCCGGATGCGGCGATCAGCGACGGCAAGGCCGAGCCGAGAAGCCAGTTTCCCGTGAATCCTGCCGCGAGGGTCTTCGTTGACCCGAGACGCGAGTTGAAGCCGCCTTTCCAGTTTCGTGAGAATGATATGGGATGGATAACCGGGCAGGAAGCGGGGCATTTCCGAGGCCTCAGCTTCAGGATCGTGCGCACCATTGAAAGCTCCGGCATACTGGTGCGAAGGGACCCGGGCCTGCCCTTGATATGGACAGGGTTTGGGATGATACTGGTTGGCATCTTTCTCGCCCTCTATACGACGCCCGGCACGATTCGCCTGATGGCAGAACACAAGGGCGGCAGGATGAAAGTTGAAGCAGGGGTTGATGGCGGCCCCATCGCGCAAGTCGAGGGAGAGCTTGAGAAACTGAGGCGAGCGATGGAGCGGGGAGGGGGCCGTGTTCCGCCCGGCTGACACGTGCGCGATGCTCTGGTTGTGCCGTAGGGGAGCAGCGTTGCTGCTCCCGTGGGCGGAGCACCGCTCCGCCCCTACGTTTTGCATTTGCCGCCCGGTGGCCACCCTGACCCTTCGGCAAGCTCAGGGCCAGCGCGACCGAAGTCGGGGGGTGAGCTTGTCCAAGGGCGGCGGGCTTAGGTTTACCCGCGTCGGGCTTAGGCAAGCCCGCCCTCGTATATTCAGTATGTCCAGTGAGATAATAGTTGGCGGCAGGGTGATGCCGTCCCGCCCATGGTCGGAAAAGACCGTCTGTAGGTGGGCGCCCCTGCCGCCGCGGGATCGCAAACCGCA
>Ga0315280_10001761_pt1 | contig 36336 bp, 27 predicted proteins | sample YL17G06_40_MG_FD_203697 | JGI IMG/M metagenome (GOLD analysis project Ga0315280, IMG submission 203697) | Sediment microbial communities from Yellowstone Lake, YNP, Wyoming, USA - YL17G06_40 | ecosystem: Environmental > Aquatic > Freshwater > Lake > Sediment | place: USA: Wyoming | collected... | reverse complement strand
CATGCCACAATACCTAAATCCGCAAAAGGAGCACCCGCGGTGAGTGAAGAGTTCCGCAACCTCCTGGAGACGTTCGCCAACCAGTACCCGGGCAGGGACTACACGATCCAGATCGTCTGCCCGGAGTTCACGTCCGTCTGCCCCAAGACGGGCCAGCCCGACTTCGGCACGCTCACCATCACCTACACGCCCGACCAGAAGTGCGTCGAGCTGAAGAGCCTGAAGTTCTACCTCCAGCGCTTCCGCAACGAGGGGATCTTTTACGAGCACGTCACCAATCGGATCCTCGATGACCTCGTGGCGGTTGTCCAGCCCCGTAGAATGACGCTGGTAGCGGCGTTCACCCCCCGGGGTGGCATTACCACGACGGTTACCGCGACCTTCCAGTGCCAAGCGTAATCTCGGGCCAAGACGCCCGGGAAACCAGGACGCAGGGAAAGCGCGAGCAGGCTTCCTCTTTTTGGTAGGAGGCTGACGGTATGAGACACACGGGGGTCCTTCTGCGCGGAATCGGCCGGGCATTGCTTGCCAGCGCCCTGGCCGCCTTGATGCTGTCGCCGACGGGCGCCAGCGGCCAAGAGCAGCGTCCGTCGAGCTACTCGCCGGTGGTGATCACCGAGGCGTTTGAGACGATTCAGAAGCGCATGGAAGCAGCCAAGCCGCAGGTCATGGAGCGGCAGGTGCAGTTGCTCCAGGAGCGCTACGATCTGAGCGATCGGCCCGCTCGGGGAGTCGCCATGTCGCGCGGCAAGGCGGTGCAAGGGGGCATCCGGGCGAGGCTGCCGGACGGGGTGGACTCGTGGCAGGAGCTGGCTGCCATGACTCCCGAGGAAACTCGCCGCAAGGGGCTCTGGCCCAAAGGCTTCTTCCCGCTCCCGCACCCGAATCATCCCGAAGGGGGCATGCTCTTTCCCAAGGAACATATCGACCTGGTCAAAAAGCAGGACGACCGGGACTTGACGCGATTCGACCTGGACTTCGACCTCCCGCAGCACTTGCTGCCGGAGTTCCCGCCGCCGATCTTCCTGACGACCCGGCCGGATCTCGGCGACGTGTCCCAGGGCCAGTTGGTGACCCTGGCCAACTACTACCGGCTTTTCAACGGCATCTTGAATCCCAAGCAGTTGGAAGGGCTACGCCTGCTGCTGACGCCGTTCCCGCAGCAGCAGTTCAATGCCACCGAAGACCGGCGCTCGCTCAAGCCCAGCACCGGCGTGACCTGCTTTGACTGCCACGTCAACGGCCACACCAACGCCGCTACCCACCTGGTGGGCGACATCCGGCCGCAGCCGTTCCGCCATCGGCTCGACACCCCCTCACTGCGAGGCGTGAACATCCAACGGCTCTTCGGGTCGCAGCGGGCTCTAAAGAGCGTTGAGGACTTCACCGAGTTCGAGCAGCGGGCCGCCTACTTCGACGGCGACCCGGTGATCGCCACCAAGAAGGGCGTGAATGTGCTGGAGCGGGCCAGCCAGGTCCATTTCATGGCCGAGATGCAGGAACTGTTCGACTTCCCGCCGGCGCCGAAACTCAACGTCTTCGGCACGCTCAACCCGCAAAAGGCGACCCCCGCGGAGCTGCGCGGGCAGAAGGTTTTCTTCGGCAAGGGGAGGTGCGACGTCTGCCACCCGGCCCCGTACTACACCGACAACCTCCTGCACAACCTCCAGACGGAGCGGTTCTACAAGCCGCAGATGATCAACGGCCGCATGGCCGCCAGCGATGGGCCGATCAAGACCTTTGTGCTGCGGGGGATCAAGGAGTCGCCGCCGTACCTGCACGACGGGCGGCTCCTGACCCTGGAAGACACCGTCGAGTTCTTCAACGTGGTCCTGGAGACGAAGCTCACCGACCAGGAGAAGCAGGACCTGGTCGCGTTCATGCGGTGCCTGTAGGAAGCCACAAGTCCGCGGCCCTGCGGCGACCACGATAAGTCTTCCAAGAAGACGGCCGCGAACCGAATTCTGGACGACGTCGGAGCACGAGTGTACCCTTAACGGGTGGTACGCGTGAGGTTTTCGAACCGCGCGCGGGCCTTCGTACCCGGCATAGGTGTCCAATTGGGCGAGATGCTCCCCACTCTCGTGACTACTGTAATCCACTCGCGTGCGTGGCGATAATGGTATAAGGTGCTGCCATGCAGTTCAGCGGCAAGTACGGCTATATCCGCGCGAGGCAACTCGAAGGCACCTACCCTCGGGATCCGGGGGTGGGAGTCTGGGGGATCACTGCCCAGCGCGTCATGGCTGGATGGGGGATGGTGTCGGAGGAGGACTGGCCGGGGCGATTGTCGACCGACGATTGGCCGCCCGCTGAGCCGCCGGGCATCGATGCTAAGGCCAAGGCAAACCGGATCCACCATTATCAGCGTGTCCGAACCGGTAAGCAGTGCTGCCGGGTCCTCTCGCGGCCACTGCCTGTAAGTGTCGCCGTTGAAATCACCGAACAGTGGTTTGACGCCCCCGGCGGCGTGATTGAGTTGCCGAAAAGCCGCGACGAGATCGTTGGCGCACACTGCTTCTGTATCGTCGGTTACTCGCGAGAGAAAGGTGGCTTCACGTTTGTGAACAGTTGGGGGCAGAAGTGGGGAGATGGTGGCTTCGGGATCCTGCCGGTAGGTTACTTCGACCAACACCTCGTCGAGGCATGGGCCAACAGCGGCCTGCGCCCGATGCCGACTCCCCATCACTTCGGTACAGAACTGCTCCGCTGGGAATCGCCCGACCTGGTGTACGAGGGCATGAAGCAATTCGGCGTCGAGATTCGGGATACGGGCCGCGATGGGCGTATCGGGTGGGCTTTCGCTGTTCTACGCGACGAATATCTGGACATTGAAGAGTTGTTTGTGAGACCACAATACCGTCGCCACGGCTACGGCCGCCAACTCGCCGAGAACGTCCGGCTACTGTCGTGGCACGTCGGGCGAAGCGTGAGGCTCTGGGTGCCGTTTGCGGACTATGAGCCGAACAACTTCCCCGCTCTGGCCCGAATCGGCAAGATTCTCGGCGTTGAGTTCGCCGCGAGCGGTGTACGCTGGGCGGCGTTGAAGGCCGTGGCGTCCGAAAGCGCTTCACGGCTTTTCGTTCCGCCGTCGATTGACCGAGGCAACGGAGGGACGATAGATATCCCGCAGGTGTCCGTGCCGAAGCGTCCCGCGATGCCAAGGCCGCGCGGTTCTGGATTTGCAGCCGCCGCGATCGCGGTATCGCTGGCCGCGGGCACGCCCGCTAGCCAAGAGCCCGACGTGTCTGGGCAGCCGGCAAGCGCCTCGTCCAACGTTCAGGCGTCGGAGGTCATCAGCGAGGACGATTTTCAGTCCATTTCCTGCGACGAACTCGGCAAATATGCTCCCCTCCACGAGCGATTTGCTGCACGCGAAGATGGTACGAAGTCGGATTCCGCCGATGTTGCGACGGCGATCCCGGATGTACTGGACTGGGAGAACCTCATTGCGGTAGCCCCAGTCCGACCCACCGGTCGTATTCAGGTACGTCTCAGGAAGGCTGGACGCGACCAGCCGCTTCCCGCAGAAGACCCCTGGGCCAAGTAGACTATCCCGCCGATGATTGACTATCCGTGGTACTCCGTTGTCGGCGGGGACTCCATCGAGCAGGGAGACATACTCCGCCACTGTGCGGTGTTCTTGCCGCCGAGCGGGTTGCTCATAGGCAAGGCTGTGCCGGAAGAGGCGACCGCGGAGTTTGAGTGGGTCGAGAGAGACGTGATTGTCCTCTCCCAAATGTGCGACCTCGTGAAAGGTCGCGAGAAGGTCACTGAAGTCCTGTTGTGTGCAGTGTGGTCTTTCGCCGAGGTGGGCGGGCACTTGGCAACTCCAAGGGGAATGGAGGATGCGAGGCGCGGCAACCTGCCTGCGTACCATATGCTTGCACCATGCAAGCTCGCCGGATTCGAATCGGAGGTGGCGGTTGTTGACTTCCGGCGTGTGCATTCGCTCCCCGTGGGTCATGTGAGGGAGTTCGCTTCTTCCGTCGGGGAGCGAGTTCGGCTGCTGCCGCCGTACAGAGAGCATCTTGCGCAGGCGTTCGCCCGCTTCTTCATGCGGGTTGGCTTGCCGATCGACATTCCGCCGTTCGCGTAGACGCCAGCCCGCATGGGCTCCTCAGCGTGCTGCGATGCCGCGAGTTGGCTCGTAGTGGATCTTGACGTGCTGCCCCGCGTTCGCGATCGATAGCCTTGCGGCTTCGGTGACCAGCTCGTTGATCGAGCTGTTGGCGGGCGTGGCGAGGATGCCGCGACGGTCGATTTCGGTGAGGACCTCGCGGCGGCGGGCAAGGGCTTCGTGGCCGGTGTGGCCGCGGGATGCGGCGTTGACGCTCTGGGCGGCGTGGACGAGGGCCTCGATCGAGTCGAAGCCGTAGCCCACCGGCCGCAGGCCGTCGCCTTCCCATGGGACGAGGCGGAAATAGTCGGGACTGACGAAGCGGAACATGGCCCCGCTCCGGCGGTCGATGTAGCCGTGGCTCACACCGCGGAACTGGTCGTCGTGGCGGATGATCGCACCGCAATCCGCCCCTTCGCAGAAGAGGCACAGTCCCTGGTCGTTGCTGCCGGCCCCTTCGTCCGGATAGCCCAGGCCGTTGGTGACGCTGAGGATCGCCCCATTTTCCCAGATCACTTGGCCGGCCGACCACAGGTAGCCGACGTTGCCGTTGGGGAACTTCCCCTCGACGCCGCGGAGAGAGACCTCCACCGGCCGCAGGCCCGTGATGAACCAGACCAGGTCCACGTAGTGGCAGCCGATATAGGTGAACGGGTCGCTGTTCTCCTTGGTGAACCAGTTCTGGAAATTGGAGTGGCGGTAGTAGTAGGGCTCGATGAGCTTGGCCTCGCCGCAGCGGAACTCGCCGAAGCGGCCGCGGCGGTATTGCAGCCGGGCTTCCAGGGAGCGGCGATCGAAACGCTTGTGGTACTCGACGCCGACGAAGAGGCCCCGCTGGCGGGCCATCTTCTCGATCTCGGCCGCCTGCGCGTGCTTGAGCACCAGCGGCTTGACCGTAAGCACGTGCTGGTCGTGCTCGAGGGCGACGCGGATTACCGGATCGTGGAAATGGTCCGGCACAGCCACAACCACCAGGTTGTGCGGCGGCAATGCGGCAATCGCCTCCTTGAACAGGTCGGGGAACATCCGTTCCGGCGGCTCTTCCAGCGGCGGTGATGGCCGAAACGTCTGGCCGGGAAAGGCCTCTTTCAGGGCCGGCGCCTCGGCCAGGGTCCGCAGCGGCGCGGAGTTCAAAGCGCATACCGTGATCGGCCCTATCTCGCCGCGGCGCTGGAGATGATAGAGCGACGGCAGGATCTGGTCGTGGGTAATCATCCCCCCGCCGACGATCACTACGTCGATCTCGTCACCAACCTGGTGGGGCAGGTTGGCAACCTGCCCCACGGCCGGGCGATTCTCGGCGGAACACCCATTCATGAAACCGCCTCCTCGATCACCTCTTCGATCACCTGGATGCTCTCGCGGAGCGGCTCCTCACGGATCACCAGCGGCGGGGCGATCTTCACCGACGCCCCCGCATAGCCGACCGGCGCGAACATCAAGAGCCCCTTCTCGACCGAGCGGCACACGATGTCCGTGGCCAGCGCCGCGTCCGGCTCGATCCCCCCAGGCTTGACGATGTGCAGCGAAGCGACCAGCCCCTGCCCATGGACCGCGCCAATGTGCTTCGGGAACCGCCGCCCAATCCGCCGCAGCTCAGGCTGGAGAATATCGCCCATGGCGAGGGCGTTCTCCACCAGTTTCTCTTCACGGAGGACGCGGAGATTGGCCGACACCGCGGCCACACAGACGGGGTTCCCGGTGTGCGTGGAGGTCATCGAGCCGGGGGGATAGAGGTCCATCACCTGCGGCCGGCCGATCACCGCCGAGACCGGCAGCCCGCTGGAGATCCCTTTCCCGCAGCAAATCAGATCGGGCACGACACCGTAGTGCTCGAAACCCCAGTAAGTGCCCGTGCGCCCGAAGCCGGCCTGGACCTCGTCGAAGATCAGCAGGGCCCCGTGGCGGTCGCACCATGCCCGCAGTCTCTGCATGTACTCGGGCGGGGCGAAGCTGGCGTTGCCGCCCTGGTAGGTCTCGGTCATTACGCCGGCCACCATGGAGGGCGTATAGCCGACTTGTTCCAGCGATTCCTCGAACAGCTCGAAGCGGGTATCCGGGCAGCGAAAGCCGTCGGGGAAGGGGACTTGCACCATGTCCTTGTCGAGGTTGATGATCCAGGATTTCAATGCGGGAATCCCGCCGGCCATCTGGACTCCGAGCGTTCGCCCGTGAAAGGCATTGTGAAAGGTGACGATGCCGATCTTGCTGCGGCCGCCGGTGGTTTGCCCCCAGGTGCGGGCCAGTTTGATCGCGCACTCGCACGCCTCGGACCCGGTGGTCAGCAGGAAGACCTTTTTGAGCCCTTCCGGCGCCACGCGGGCGAGGTCTTCGACGGCCTCGGCGCGGACCTCCGAGGGGAAGCAATAGTTGTGCAGCAGGCCGTGGTTGACCTGGTCGAAGATTGCCTGGCGGATCTGGGGATGCCCGTGGCCGGCATTCGTCACCAGGACGCCGGAGGACCAATCGAGCCATACGTTCCCCCAGCGGTCGTAAACTTGGATGCCGTCGGCGCGGTCCCAAATCACCGGGGGTTGCCCGGACAGCGAGACCGGCTCGAACCGGCGGAGCCGCTGGAGGATCGGGACCGATTGCGGAACGGGGATGTCGGTGACGATTCTCCGGTACTTGGTTTCGACGCGGGGAACTCGACGCGGGGTCAGATCGAAGGTGGCCATCGCAGGGTTCAGGGTTCAGGGTTCAGAGCCGGGCCGTGTCGGCCCGGCCGGGGTCAGGGTTCAGCCGGGCCGTGTCGGCCCGGGAAGTCTCAGGAATCAGGCACAAGGGGTCAGGGAACACAGGCTGCAGTGAGTCCGCAGGGCACCATCCAAGGAGGAATCTGCGACGAGTGCTCGCCCGGCATTTCGAGGATTCGGTCTGAGTCGAAGTGCTCGTAGCCGCCGATCACCCCCCAAAGCCGGCGAGCGGCAAACTCAACAGCGATTATAATGGGGGGGGGCGCCGGGCCGCAAGCCGCGCGGCCCCTTGTCAACCCGCGGGGTGGTCCTCAGAATACCGGCCGGGCCCCCAATCTCTTCCGTCAAGACGAGTGCGAGAATCGCCATGACCAGCCAGCCGCGAGTGATTCTTTCCGGCTTCGCCGACGAGGCCGCCAACCACAAGACCGCCGTCGAGCAGTTTGCCGCCTTCGCCGCCCTGGGGCTCCGGTATTACAGCATCCGCTTCATCGACGTGGGGACCGGCATCAAGAACGTCATGAAGCTCACCCGGCCGGAGATCCAGAAGGTCCGCCAACTCCAGAGCGAATACGGGCTGAGCGTCTCCTCGCTCGGCTCCCCGATCGGCAAGGTGAAGCTGCTGGACGTGGAGGACGGGACCAAGAATGTCTACGTTCCCTTCAAGCGCTACCTGGCCGGGGACGTCAAGAAGGCTTGCCGGCTCGCCCACGCCTTCGAGACCAAGCTGATCCGGGGTTTTTCGTTCTATCACCCGAAGGGGAGCGATCCGCAAGAGCACCTGCCACAGGCCGTGGACCAGTTGGGGCAAATCGCCGAGGCGTGCGGCCGCGAGGAGGTGATTTTCGGGCTGGAGGTGGAGGCCAACCTGGTCGGCGGAAACGGCCACCTGCTGGCGGAAATCTCCCGGCAGGTGAATCATCCGGCCATGGTGCTCGTGTTCGACGCCGCCAACCTCATCGTGCAAGGCTATTCGGCTGCGGAGATCCTGGAACAATTCGTCCTGATGAAGCCCGGCCTGGGCTGGGTCCATGTCAAGGACTACCGCAACCCGAAACCGGTCGCCAAAGGGGGCCACGTGGACGAGGACGCCCTGGCCCACTTCGTCCCCGCCGACTGCGGCGACGCCGCCCACGAGCTCTTGTTCCGGCAGCTCCGCGAGGTCCTTCCGGAGCTGGAAAACAAGCTCCGTCGCCGCGGGGTCCCCGGGGTCTTCCTGGACCTCGAGCCGCACCTGAAGGGGGGCGGCCAGTTCGGCGGATTCAGCGGCCCGGACGGCATGGGAGTGGCGTTGCGGGCCCTCTGCCGGGTGCTCGACTACACCGGCATCGCCTACCGCCTCCGCGACCTGGACGACGTCAAGGCGGCCCGGGGCTAGCCCGCATCATCCACGGACAGCGAGAGTAGCACAGGCATCTTGCCTGGGTTACGGGCACGGCAGGCTGGAAGCCTGCCCTACGAGATCGATGGATGATCCGGGCTGGCGGCTACCCCGCTCTGGTCGTCATACGTCGGCGGAGTCTGCTCGGGGTCCGGAGGCGGAGTCGGCTGTTCCGGCGATTTCCAGCCAAGGTGTCCCGATCGGCTCACGGTCACTCGCCCTTTGAGGACCGCGTACTGCACGCCCCAACACAGGGCGATCAATAAGCTCACCAGCCCCGCGTAGAAGGTCGACATGCCGGATCCCGGCTTGCCGGATTCGAAGACCCACCCGGCCCAGATCAGCGCCGCGCCGGAGATCAACGCCAACAGAATGACCATCAGTTTCGATGTGCTCAGCCGGACGAGCCGGCGGCGGGCGTGATGGTCGATTGCCGTCTGGGCGGCCACATTGGCCAACTCCCGCATCGCGCTGCGATTCGCGGAGTCTTCCCGGGCCGCTGTGCGTCGGGCGATCGCGCTGGGTCTGCGGTTGGTTGCGGAGTCTTGGGAGGTGTCCGACCCCGGAGCCGGGGTCCCAAGAGGGGCCGCGGCCGGTTGGCTTGACGGTTCGCCCATGTCCGTATCAGGAGCTTCCGTGAATGCCTCCGAAGATGCGGCGCTGCCGGTGGTCGCACGAACCCGCTTTAGGAGACGCGTCATGTACTGGTCGATGGAATCCTCCTCAGACGCCCCTGCAGAGGGGCGGGCCGCCGAAGGACCCTTCGCGTGGTCGGCCTCGCTTGATGCGGCGCTCAACTCGCTCTGGAGGGCCTCCAGTTCGGCCTGCCGCTCGTCCAACTCGCGCCCGCGCACATCCAGCGCGGATTGACGGGCCGCCAATTGGGCATCGAGGGCATCCCAATCGGCCTGCTGGACCTCCGTCGCCGTCGGCGGGGTCTCTTGGCTGCGCGGCTCTTCCTCCCGCTTGGCGAGTTCCCCACGCGCAGCCCGGAGTTGCGCGATCAGCTTGCGGATCCGTCGCCGTGCTTGACGATTGGCCAGGGCCAGGCGCCGCTCCGTCGCGCCCACGGCCCTTGAACCGTCGAACGAGGGGGAAGGCCCTGCGTCCCTGGCGGGCACGCTCGGCTGAGGCATATTGGTCGAGGCGGCCCCGGTGTCCAACACTTCGAACTCCGCCGGGCCGACGCCCAGCCGATCCCCGGGGCCCAGCGGCGCATCGCTGAACGCGCCGCCGTTGAGCCGGGTATCGGCCGACCAGCGGCGGATCACCGTCTGCCTCGCGCCGCGGAGGATCAGGCAGTGTACGGGCCGCACGCCTCGGGCCCGCACCCGAAACGTGCATGACGGTCCGGAACCGATCGTACACTTGGGCGAGCGGAGCCGCACGAGTTGACCGTCGCGGCTGGTGCCACAAATCCGTAGCACCAAATCGCCGTTTGGAGCATCTAATAGTGTGGACATCCCAATCAAATCCAGCATGACCGGAGCACCTTGACCGCCGGCTTGGACGTTGGAAAAACTCCTCCAAGATGGCCGTCGAAAGGCGAAGTACGGTTGGGCGGTAACATGGACCCAACCCTGAGGCAGTCTAGGTCGAGGACAAGGGGGCGTCAAAACGAGAGAACACTTCCCACGGGGGGGCCGCCTAATGGGAAAATCGGTTGGATATCTTTGCGGGTTTTGTCGATTATCGGTTAGCACACGCTGCCGGCGGTTTGGACCGAGTGTTTCCCTCAGTAGTTGGGTAACACTTCACGGCAGAAGTGTCTCGGGAAGCCGATCCATCGGCGGCGTCGCCGCGGGCGAAAGCCGAAGTGCGCGGCGCGGCGCAACAATATTGACGGCAGAGACTTGCGAAAGCCGGGGGGACTCTCCCGCGGGAAAGGAAAATCCTGCGGGTTTTTCAAACTCCTATGGCCGGAGTGCGTACTATAGTTAGGTTGCTGCCTGGGGGCCACGTGCGAAAAGCCGGGCAACACGCGTTCGGAACGGTGCTCAAGCGAACGGGAGAAAGAGGAGGTTCGACGACGGCACATCTGAAGGGGGGCACGGTCTTCAGCGTGGCCAGGATCGGACACCGAGGTGAGATGCCATGACGCGCAAAGATGCGATCCTGAACATGCACCAGGTCTTGATCAAGCGGCGCGACGCCCTGCGAAAGGCCCTGGCCGGCGACCTGAGCCTACTGAAGGAGTTGAGAGCCCAGGCGTCGGGCGACGTGGTGGACGCCGCTCTGGACTCGGTGCAGGACGAAATCAGCTCCCAGCTCGCGGAGGTCGAGAGCCGCGAGTTGGCCCGCATCGAGAACGCCCTGGAGCGGATGCGGGAGGGCCAGTACGGCATTTGCGAGGGCTGCGCCATCAGTATCCCGTTGGCCCGGCTCAATGCGCTCCCGTACGCGACTCTCTGCATCAAATGCCAGCGGGACTCGGAGCGCGAAGGGGCGGCTGGCCGGGCGGACGTGGATTGGAGCCGCCTGCTCGACACCAGCTCCGGCGAGGCCGATCTCTCGATCAACGACATCGAACTCGACGTTCCTTAAGCCAGCTATGTCCCATTGCGGTTTCTCGGTCAGGGGGAAGGACGCGAGGCGTCTCTTGGGGACCGGGCTGACCGCCGCGGTCCTCGTGTTCCTTTGGGGGATCGGGACCGCGCTGGCCCAGTCGGCCCTCCCGGCCGCCGTCGAGCACTCCGGCCGCCTCACGGCCGAGAAGCGGGCCGAACTGTACCAGCAGTTGCGTTCTCAGGCCGAGTTCCTGGAAAAACAGGCCGTGGTCCTGAAGACGGTCTCCAAGCTCCTCGGCCCGAGCGTCGTCCATATCGAAGCCGACGTGTCGCGGCGGCCCGCACTCCGCGTCGGCGGTCAAAACCGGCACGTGGAGGAGAACGGCTCGGGGGTGATTATCGATCTGGGCGGCAAGTCGTACGTCCTTACCAACCGGCACGTGCTTTCCGGCGCGTCTCCTTCGGGCATCAAGGTCAACCTGGCGGACGGTCGGCGGATCTACCCTCGGACGCTCTGGGAAGACCCGGACACCGACGTGGCAGTGCTTGCCGTCAGCGCCCCGGACCTCGTGCCGGCGGCCGTGGGCAACAGCGACGGGATGGAAATCGGCGACTTCGTGCTCGCGGTGGGGTGCCCCTTCGGGTTGGCCCACTCCGTCACCTTCGGCATTGTCAGCGCCAAGGGCCGCCGCAACCTGGAGTTGGGGGACTCGGGCATCCGGCTGCAGGATTTCCTCCAGACCGATGCGGCCATCAATCCCGGCAATAGCGGCGGGCCGTTGGTGAACCTCCGGGGCGAGGTGATCGGGATCAACACCTGCATCGCCAGCAACTCCGGCGGCAACGAAGGGGTCGCCTTTGCCATTCCCAGCAACATGTTCATGCACGTCGTCCGGCACCTGGTCGAGAAGGGTAGGGTGCCTCGCTCTTTCATGGGCGTGACTTTGGACGCAGACTTCGGCCCGGCCATGGCCGCCGAGTTGGGGCTCCCCCGGGCCGTCGGCGCCCGCGTCGTCCAAATCACCGAGGGTTCCCCCGCTGCCGCCGCGAAGATCCAGGAAGGGGACGTGATCCTCCTGTACAACAAGGTCCCCGTGGAAAACGACGGCCACCTGATGAATCTGGTCAGCATGACCCCGGCGGGAAAGACCGTCCCGGTGGTGGTTTTCCGCGATCGGCAATCCGTCACCGTGCAAGTGACGGTCGCGGAACGGCCGAGGTAGGTCAATGCCCCAGTTCGGCCAGGGGCCTTGATGGCCAGTCCAGGCTATTGGGGAGCAGGGTTGATCGCCTCCACCGCGGCGGTTACACTTCGGATATGAAGACTGCGGTATCCATTCCTGACGACGTATTCGAGAAGGCGGAGCGATTGGCACGCCGGATGAGGAAGTCCCGAAGCGAGTTGTTTGCCAGGGCACTCGCTGAATTTGTCGCTCGCCACGCCCCAGACCACGTGACCGAAACGATGGATCGGGTGTGTGCGGAACTTGGCTGTGAACCCGACCCGTTCATCGCGGCTGCATCGCGGCGCGTTCTGGAGCGCAGCGATTGGTGATCTCGCATGGCGACATCTGGTGGGCAGACCTCCCGGATCCGACGGGCTCTGGGCCCGGGTTTCGTAGACCGGTAGTGGTCGTCCAGGGAGACGCGCTAAACCGGAGCCGAATCGCAACGGTTGTGTGCGTCCCACTCACGAGCAACGTCAAATGGGCCAAGGCGCCGGGCAACGTCTTGCTTTCGCCCCGCTTGACGGGGCTCCCAAAGGACTCCGTGGCCAACGTCTCACAGATCGTGACGCTGGACAAATCCTTGCTGACCGATTGGGCGGGGCGGTTACCCCGCGCACAGCTTGGTCTCGTGCTTTCCGGAATCGACGTGGTTCTCGGTCGGTAGCCCGTGGCCCGACCTTACCCCGTCGCCTTCCCGGCCTGCTCCAGACAGCGGATGATCTGCTGGGTCACCTTGGCCGGGTCAAGATCCAGGGCCACTTCCATGTTGCGGCGCCAGGCCGGGATGCGGCGGCGATCGAAAACCGTTGCCCCAACGGTCAGGTCCCCGTCGGTCTCCACGTCGCCCGCCATCTCCTGGGTCACGAACAGTTCCGGATGAAGGACCGCCAAGAGCGTCACCGAGTCGTGGGCGTGAATCCCTTCGATCCCCGATTCCTGCCGGTAGGCCCGGAACGCCGGCGGGATGATCCGCCGCAAGAGCCGGCCCACCCGGGTCGTCTCGTCCGGCAACTGATTGAGGAAATCGAACGTCAAGACCACTCGGTTGGTCACGTCCAATGGGATCAGGGTCTTGGTGGAACGCGAGCGGAACACGGCCCGGGCGGATTCCGGGTCGCAGTACATATTGAATTCCGCGGCGGGGGTGATGTTCCCCGGACCGGACACCGTCCCGCCCATGATCACGACCCCACCAACCAGGGAAGGCAATGCCGGGTCGCGTTGGAAGGCCCGGGCCACATTCGTCAACGGTCCCAGGGCGACGATGGTGACCTCCTCAGGGGCCGCCCGCACCTCGTCGCAAATGATCTTCTCCGAGGGATGCTGGGTCCGCAGCTCGGCGACCTCCAAGCCTGCATCGCCCAGCCCATCCACGCCATAAAGATGGCGGCTGTCCACGGGAAGCCCATCCTCAGGCGGGGATGCGGAGCCGACGCGTGGCAGTCGGTGCGGGTCCAATTGTTCGATGATCGCCTGAACGTTTCGCGTCGCCAAAGGGGGCGACACATTGCCGCCCACGGCCGTGATCGCGACCACCTCCAGTCGGGGATCAAACAGCGCCATGCAGATTGCCATGGCATCGTCAATCCCGGGATCCACGTCGAGGATCACCTTCTTAGGCATCAAGTTCCTCGTGCTCACGTGGCAAAGAGACTCGAAATCCTAACGACGCCATTGTAGGGTCCGCTCCCCCACCCGACAATAGGAGTAGGACAGGCTTCCGGCCTGTCCTGGATCCAACCGGCTCCAACCGAGCCAGAATGGATGGGCAAGATGCGATCAACACATCGGACAGGCAAGATGCCTATCCTACTCTGAGGAGACCAAAATGGAGTCGATTCTGCGCCGCGTCGAAGCCCGACAGGACCTCACGATGGAGGAAATGTCGCAGGCGATCGGCACGATCATGGAAGGGAGGTGGAGCGAGGACCAGATCGGCCGTTTCCTCCTGGCGCTGCACCAAAAGGGGGAAACGGTGGCTGAGGTGGCCGGGGCCGCTGCCGCGATGCGCAGTCACGTGACCCCGATCCGCCATAACCGGCAAGTCTTGCTCGACACGTGCGGGACCGGCGGCGATGGCTCCCGGACCTTCAACGTGAGCACGGCCGCAGCCCTGGTCGTGGCAGCGGCCGGCGTGCCGGTCGCCAAGCACGGCAACCGCGGGATCACAAGCCGCAGCGGCTCGGCCGACGTCCTGGCGGCCTTGGGGGTCAACATCGAGGCCGAGGTGGCCCGGGTGGAAGCATGCCTGGAGGAACTCGGTATTTGCTTTTGCTTTGCACCGCTTCTTCACAAGGCCATGCGTCATGTCGCCCCCGCGCGAAGGAAATTGGGGGTGCCGACGATCTTTAACATCCTCGGGCCGCTGGCGAACCCGGCCTGCGCCCCGTTTCAACTGGTCGGTGTGGGCCGAGCCCACTTGCGCCCCTTGTTGGCCGAGGCGTTGGCGATCCTCGGCGCCCGCCGGGCGGTGGTTGTTCACGGCGAGGACGGCCTGGACGAAGTCACGCTGAACGGGGCGACTCTGGCCACGGAGACCGGCAGCACAGGGACCCGCCAATGGCGTTGGACTGCCGCCGATTTCGGTTTGTCCCCGTCCCCGCTGGACAGCTTAGTCGTCGAGGGCCCACAGCAAAGTGCCGCGATCATTCGCGGGGTGCTTCGAGGGCAACGGGGACCGGCGCGAGACATCGTGCTGGCCAACGCCGCCGCGGCGCTTTGGATCGCCGGCGTGGCTGATTCTCTGGCCGCCGGTGCGAGGGCTGCGGCCTTGGCGATCGACAGGCGGGCCGCGGAGGATCTGTTGGCCCGGCTGGTGGAGCTGAGTCGCCGTTGAGGCGGATCACTTCACGCAAGTTGTTATTCGGAATGGACTTGCGGCCGTTTGAGCGAATCCGGATTCGTCTTGTGGATTGGGACGGCGGCGGCTAGAATTGCCGCTCACCCGCCGCGAGCGGCAGGTGCCGTCACTGTCTGGACCCCGATCCTCTGAATCGCGTTCGGAGCAACTTCGCACGGGCGGCGGGTCGGTCGTCCCGCCCGTGCCTCTAGGATTGCTTATGTCCGCGGAAGGGATGCCGCAGGAAAAGTCGCTCGCGGAGCGGCCGCTGTTGTGGGTCACGCGGCTGGTGCTGCGGTTTCCCGTTCTCACGCTGGTAATCGGCGGCGCGCTGGCCCTCGGCGCCGCGCTCTACAGCAATTACCGCCTGGAATTCCAAACCAACCGCTTGGACCTGGTCAACCCCAAGAGCGAGTTCAACCGGCTTTGGAACGACTTCGTTCAGGAATTCGGCGACCAGGAAGACGACGTGGTCGTCGTAGTCGAGGGCGCCAAGCCGGAAAAGGTCCTCGCCGCGCGGGATGAGCTCGCCCTGGCCATCCTCCGCGAAAAGCGCTTCTTCCACACCGTCCTGAGCCGCATCGACCCCTCGAAGCTCAAGAGCAAGGGCCTGTACTACGCCGCGCCCGAGATGCTTCAGCAGATCGAGGCATTCCTGGACCAGGTGGAGCCCATCGTCCGCGACAACTGGGCCTGGCTGAACGTGGGCAACATGGCCCGGGAGATGGGCAGCGAGTGGCGGCGGGCGGCCGCCCAAGGGCAGCCCGTTCCCGCCGAGGCCCGGGGCCACCTGTTGCGCTTTCTCGACAGCCTGCACGCGGCGCTGGCGGGCCGATACCAGTCCCCTTGGCCGCAGGTGCAGCTTCCGCCTTCCAGCGCCGAGCAAGAACAGTCCCGCCAGCTTCTGGCCAAGCGGGGGCGCATGGCGTTCATCCTGTTGCGCCTGGTCTACGACGAAGACCAAAGTGATTTCGTTCGCGGCCGAAACCCAATCGAGGCCCTCCGCCGCCTGATCGCACGCACGCAGGACGCCCACCCCGAGACCAAGATCGGCGTCACCGGGCTCCCGGTCATCGAGCACGACGAGATGGCTTCCAGCCAAGCGTCCATGACCCAAGTGAGCTTCGTCTCGCTGATTGGCGTGTCGCTGTTGTTTGTGGCCGGATTCGGCGGTTGGCGCCATCCGCTGTTGGCCATGATCTCCCTGACCGTCGGCACCGCTTGGGCGATGGGCTACATCGCCCTGGCCATCGGACATTTGAACATCCTCTCCAGTGCCTTCGCCGTGATCCTGATCGGCCAGGGGATCGACTTCAGCATGTATTACGTGGCCCAGTATCTGCAACTTCGCAGGTCGATCCACTCTAGCTCCGAGGCCCTCGTCGAGACCGTCGCCACCGTGGGTCCCGGCGTGGCGACCGGGGCGATCACCACGGCGGTCGCCTTCTTCATGGCCGGGCTGACCGAGTTCACCGGGGTTGCCGAATTGGGGGTGATCGCCGGCGGCGGGATCATCTTGTGCTGGATCGCTGGGTTGACGGTCTTGCCGGCCTTGATCCACCTGACCGACACCAAGTGGCCCCACCGTCACTCGCCGCTCCCCGTGGAAATCCGCACTTGGCTGGAACCCCTGTTCTCCCGGCCGCGCCTCCTCCTGGCGGTCACTTCCGCAGTCTGCGTTCTCCTGGCCTGGGGAGTCAGCCGCCTCAGCTACGACCACAACCTGCTGCACCTCCAGGCCCAGGGGATCGAAAGCGTCGATTTGGAGCAGAAGCTCCTCAATGAAACCGACCAGAACGCTTCCTTCGCCCTGTCGATCGCCGACAGTCAGGCCGAGGTCCTGGCCCGCAAGGAGCGTTTCCTCCGGCTCCCCTCGGTCAAACAAGTGGAGGAGATCGCCTCGCGGTTCCCGGATCAGATCGAGCAGAAGCGCCCGCACGTCGAGGCCATCCATCAGCGTTTGGCCGGGTTGCCCCAGCGGGCCCCCCGAATCCCGGCGTGCAATCCTGAGGACCTCGCGCCTCTGGTCGAGCAATCGCGGTCCATGGCCGGCGCAGGCCCGGAGGCCGCGGAACTCGCCGGGCGGATTCGCCAACTTGGCCCGCTCCTGGAGCAACTCCCGCCGAGCGAAGTCTCCGCCCGGCTCTCGGCATACCAGCAGCGCGCGGCCGAAGAGCTGTTGGCCATGCTGCGCGGGCTGCACGCCGTGGCCAATCCCGAGCCGCCCCATCTGGCAGACCTGCCGGAGAGCCTGGTGTCCCGCTTCGTCAGCCCGAACGGCCGCTACTTGCTCAAGGTCTACAGCGAGGGGGACATCTGGGACATGCCGACGATGAGCGAGTTCGTTCGCGAGGTGCGCTCGGTCGATCCGCGCGCGACCGGCAACCCGTTCCAGGTCTACGGGGCCTCGCTGCAGATGCAGCGGAGCTACGAGGAGGCGGCGCTTTACGCCTTGTTGATCATCGTCCCGGTGGTGTTCCTCGATTTCCGCACCGTGCGGCACACCCTCTTGGCCCTTCTACCGCTGGGACTGGGCATGCTGCTCCTGTTCGGGCTCTTGGGCTGGCTCGACGTTCCGCTGAACGCCGCCAACATGATCGTTCTTCCGTTGATTCTCGGGATCGGCATCGACGCGGGAGTCCACGTCGTACACGACTATTGTGCCCAGCGCGGCCGCTATCGGATCAGTGCCTCGACGGCCTCGGCGGTCGTCGTCAACACAGTCACGAACATGGCCGGCTTCGGGAGCCTCATGATCGCCAGCCATCGGGGGCTTCAGAGCCTCGGTCGGGTGCTGACTCTCGGCCTAACGACCTGCCTGTTTACCGCCCTGGTAATGCTCCCGGCGATTCTGGGCCTGATGTCCCGGCGCCGCCATGCCGAGGAACCCGAGGAAGAGCAACCAGGTGCCGAGTCGGTCCAACAGGACGAGGCAGAACCTGAAGAGGGCGATGCGGAGACCGTCCCCACGGCGCTCCAGAGAATCTACCGTCGCGGGCCAAGCCGCCGGGGCACCGCGGCTTGCGAGGATCTCCCAGAACAGGCGGAGAGCGATCCGTCCATCGGTAGGGCAGCCTGATCGCCGTGCCTGCCTTGCTCCAAATGCACCATGGGCATCTTCCCACTAGCGGGGCATCGTGGTAAAGTAGGACCTTTGTTCCCTGGAGCCCTTCCCGGAGTCTTGAGTCCCCAGTCATGGCTAAACCACAACGCAAGCTGAAGAAAGCCAACCACGGCCGCCGTCCCGCCAACGCCAAAGCCCGCCGCGCCAAACGCGCATTGGTTCGCACCTGAGACCATCCCGACCGGGGGCTTGATAGTCCGCTAAGGAGTGAGTCGTGCCCAGGAAAGCCTTGATCCTCGATTCGTCTGAGTACGACCTGGACCACGTCATCGCCGGCGTCGAGGAGATCCGCCGCTACAACCGCCAGCGATTCGAGATGGAGCAACTCACGGCGATCGTCTACGAAGACCCCGAGCTGTTGGTTTGCGTCGGCTACAAGGACCTCCGGCTGGACGAGTTCTGGGTCCGCGGGCACATGCCGGGCACTCCGATCATGCCGGGCGTCATCATGTGCGAAGCGGCGGCCCAGTTGGCCAGCTACTTCGCGCAGAAGCATAAGTTACTGGACACGCCGGTCGTCGGCTTCGGCGGGCTCAAAGAGGTCCGTTTTCGCGGGGTGGTCCGGCCTGGGGACCGCTTTGTGATCGTGGTCCGGGCCCTCAAGGTCCGAAGCGTCATGTTTACCTGTGAGTTTCAGTGCCTGGTGCGGCAGAACCTCGTGTGCGAGGGCGTCCTGATGGGGATTCCTCTTCCCGAAGACGCGCTCAAGGGCCCCCAAGCGTAAGGGGCCGCGGCAGGATTCCCGACGCTCCGGGGCAATCATGCTCTACTTCCGCATGGGCCGCCGTGCCTTACGAAAAATCGACCCGAGCCTCGACCTTTCGCGTCATCTGAAGACGTTCGATCAGTTGCCGCGTCCTTGGCGGCCGGAGGTCTTGTTTGGCCGCCGGGCGCCGCTGGAAGTGGAAATCGGCTCGGGCAAGGGGCTCTTCTTACGCACCGCCGCGGCGGCCCGACCCGACCGGGACTTCCTGGGGATCGAGATTGCCGGGCGATATGCCCGCTTTGCGGCGGCTGGGTTGGCCCGTCGTGGATTGACCAACGCCGTGGTCGTCATCGCGGATGCCGTCCAGGCGATGGAGGAAATCCTGCCGGACCGGTCGGTAGCCGCCATTCACGTCTACTTCCCCGATCCCTGGTGGAAACGGCGGCAAAAGAAACGCCGCGTGATGCGGGAGTCTTTCGTCCGCGACATCGCCCGGGCGCTGGAGTCCGGCGGCGTCCTGCACTTCTGGACCGACGTCGAGGAGTACTTCCACACGGCGATCGGGCTCTTCCGCGAGGCATCTGAACTGGAAGGCCCGCTGGACGTGCCCGAGAAACCGGCCCTGGACCACATGGACTACCGGACCCATTTCGAGCGCCGCACGCGGCTCCGCGGCGAGCCGGTGTACCGGGCGCTATTCCGGAAACAGAGCCAATCCGTCTAGCCGCCGCGCTTGCGCGGCGCGTTCCCCTGGAGAGACTTCCGAGGTCTGCAAGACTTCGGAAGTCTCTTGACCGGAACCCGTCGGCAATACTCGCAGATTCGATCGGCAACAATCGCCGGACATCGCACGTCGGCCGGCTGCCTCGTGCGTGCGATTCTCTTGAGACCGCTACCGCAACCAACTGCTACTGAAAGACTTGTGCAAATCGCGCCGATCAACGCGGCGGCGTGGCCGGAATTCGGCGCGGCGTTTGCTCGGCAAGCAGCGGCCGCAGCCGACAGTAGACCGTAGTCAGTAGCCAGTAGTCAGGAGAAGGAGTCGGCAGCCGGCATTCAACAATTGCCAAGGCGCGTTCCGCATTCATCGTTCATCAGTGTGCTACTGACTACCGTCTACTGACTACTTCCTACCTTCTACTCGCCACTGGTGACTCAAGGGCGCCAGGTTCCCCGGAGCCGAAACATGCTATTCGTCAAGAGCATCCTGTCTACCGTGGCCCAGCTCGGCCGGCTGGGCCGCCGCAGCGAGCCGGCCCAACCCGCCGCGGACAAGCCCCCAACGGCCCCGACGGGAACCTCCTCGGCCACGAGCCCGCCCAGCGATTCCATGCGGCAGATTCTCGCCGAGTACGACGTAACGAACATCTCCCCCCGGGCGTTTTCCGACTTGCTCCAGAAACTCCGCCAGGCCGGGTCGCTCTCGGAAAAGGACTTCCAGGAACTCTCTTCGATTCGCCTCGACCTGGAACACGAAGGCGCAGACCCGGACCAGCGGGTGAACCTGGTGGAACGCTACGCCAAGAAGCTCAGCAGCATCCGAGACCAGCACGACGCAAACGCAGCATCCGACGCGGCGCGGCAAGCGACCGAGGCATCCCTCCAGCGGCAACTCGAATGGCTGAGGAAGGTCGCCCAGGTTCGGTCTGGCACAGGCCCCGCCGCTTTTGACACGCTAGCGTGAGCACGATCCGGCCGGCTTGGGCATCTTGCCCGTGCTTGTAAGCGACGCCGCGATTGGCGGCCATCTCTCGTGGGAGGGCGAGGCTTCTGCCGAGCCACGATCGCGATCGTGACATCTATGAGATCAGCCGGCTCGGCAGGAGCCTCGCCCTCCCGAAGATCGCCCAAGCCTACTCAACTGCCCGACCGCGGCCCGGATGAAGCGGTCTTGGCTCCGGTTCCCTCTTTCTCCGAGCCGCCGCCGGTGCGGCCGTTGCCGTCGCGCTGCGGGGACTGGCCGATGGTGTCGTAGGTCCGGGCGGAGACGCCGCGGCGGTGGTTCTCCATCGCCTCTTTTGCCAAGCACCGGCCGCACGGCGTCGGATAGATGCCCGTGATGCACGCCTGGCAAAGCTGGTCGGCGTCCAAGCCGATCGCCCGGGCCACGGACTCGACGGGCAGATAGCGGAGCGACGTGGCCCCCAGTTGCGCGGCCATTTGGGCCTCGATCTGCGGCGTCAGCGGCCCGCCCTTCAAGAAATGTGGGGCGAAAAGCTCGCCGACGGTGGACATGTCGATGCCGTAAAAGCACGGCGAGATGATCGGCGGGCAGGCCACGCGCACGTGGAGTTCCTTGGGCCGGCCGATCGAGCGGATCCGCTCCAGCAGGGCCTTCATGGTGGTCGAGCGGACGATCGAGTCCTCGACCAGGAGGATCCGCTTCCCCTCCAGCACTTCCCGCAGGGGCGTGTACTTGGTCTGGGCCCGCTTGGCGCGGTCCTCGCTCCCCTCGATGAACGTGCGCCCGCTGTAGCGATTGCGGATCAGGCCCTCCAGGCAGGGAATGCCCAGCTTGTAGGCCATGGCGGCCGCGGCGGCCTTGCTGGTGTCGGGAACCGGAACCACGATCGTGTCTTCGTCGATCGGCAACGTCTCCAGCCGGGCCAGCTCCTCGCCCAGGGCCTTGCGGGCCATGTAGACGCTGCGCCCGTCGAGCGTGCTGGCCACGTTGGAGAAGTAGATCCACTCGAAGAAGCAGTGCGCCCGCCGGGGGCTGGGGGCAAACCGCTGCACCTCGAATCGGCCTTCGACGATCGAGACCATCTGGCCCGGCAGCAGCGATTTGATGCTCTCCTGCGCGAAGCCGAGGTTGAGCAAGGCCACGCTCTCGCTGGCCGCGGCAAAAAGCGGACCTTCGATCGCGTAGCTCAGCGGCTTGATCCCCAGTGGGTCCCGCGCCACCACCATATTGCCCAGCGCGTCGAGAAACACCAGGCTGTACGCCCCGTCGAACCGCCCCGCCATCTCGCGGAAGATCTCGACCAGGGACCGCCGCGGCTCGCGGGCCAGGCCCGAGCTGATCGAGTGCATGATGATCTCGGTGTCGCTATCGCGGGCGAGGTGATTGTCCGGGTTGGCCAGCAGCTCTGCCCGCAACTCGCGGTAGTTGGCCAACTGGCCGTTGAAGGCGATGCTGAACCACTTGTGCCGTTTGAAGTGGCGGCGCTCGAAGGGCTGGGCATAGCTGCGGTCGTCGGCGCCGCAGGTGGCGTAGCGGACGTGGCCGATGGCCGCGACCCCCACGTAGCGCCGCATCAGGCTTTCGTACTTCCCCCGGTGGTTGAGCCGAAACACCTCGGCCACGGTACCCAGCTCCCGATGGGTATCCAGGAGCTGTTTCCGGTCGGGCTTGTAGCAGGTGATTCCGGCCGCCAATTGGCCCCGGTTCTGGATGTCCAGCAGCATCCGGGGCATGAGCCGCGTGACAAGCGCGGGATCACCCTCCGGACATAGGGGGCTAACCCCCTTATTGGCGAGGTCAGGAGAGCCTCGCCAATCCGGCAGGTGGTAGATCGCCGCAATCCCACATTCTTCCTGCAACTGGCTCATGGACGCAAAGAAGCCGAGCCTACGAGGCGAGATGCTTGGCCCACGATGCCAAGCCGATGCCAGGATGACCGCCCCGAAGCTATTGTATGTGCCGGCGCCGCATCCCACAACCTACTCGAATGAAGGCGCGGTTCCGCCGCATGGGGGGAATCCCGGCCTCGAATTGAAGCGTGAGGGGGTCGGGAGTCTTTTCCGGCCGGAATGGCTGGCCTTGTTGTTCGCCGGCGTTCGGCCGGAAAAGACTCCCAACCCCTTGCTCTGTTTTCCACCCGGGGCGCGCTATGGTGCGGCGATGCTTGGCGCTCCTGGAGCGAGTTTGCCTCGTGCGATCTTGCCCATTTGGCCCGGAGGAGGGTACTCCTTCGCCACGTCGTCGACGACAAGCACCCAATCCATTTGCTCGCCGGGCATGGGTGGCGTGAACGAGCGGGTATCGGTCTTCGGGAACTCGCCGATAAGTTGCGCTTTCCCGTCGCGCGGGTTGAACCACCATGCACGGAGCGTGTCGCCGCTCAGTCGGCCGGTCCGCACGCGGAAAGGCCGACCGGCCGGGGTGTAGACGAACATGTAGCTCCCCTCTTCCTCCCGAGTCGCGGCCATGCGGTTCACGCCGGCGCCCGGAACCGACGTGGCCGGTTCGGCGGGGACGATGAGCGAATCGTCCGGCACTCGGGTCAGGAAGGGACGCGACTGGATCAGCCGCCGCGCAAATTGCACCTGCCCCGCCCCAGGCTGATCAATCGCGTCGTACCAGGGCATCAGCGGGCCGTTGATCGGTCTGCGCCCGGGGGCCCACATCTGCCAGACCGAGTGATGGCCGTAAGTGTGCCCGAATGCCCCGTTGAAAAGGTCCCAATACAACGGCCGTCGCACGTCGGCTGCCAGAGAGTATCCCAACTGCTTCGCGTTGAACGAGATCGGGTGATCCTCGTAGAGCGGCTCGCCGTCCAGCACGGGCTTGGTCGGTTTGCGGTCGTAGTCCACGCGGGTCTGATCGTAGTGGCCCGTGAACTGCTTGACGTGGCTGTTTTGCCGCATGTTGAAGTCCAGCCACGGCTCGTCGTGAAGCCACGTGGAGGAACCGGTGCCTCCCGGCGGATGGAAGGTGATCAGGTGGGCGCCGCCGTCGCCTTTGCGCAGGCCGCGGGCCATGGCGCGAATGATCTCTTTATGCCCGGGGTTGTCGATCGCCTGGTCCCCGCCGAGGATCCAGATCACGGCCTTGTCCTGGTAGCGACGCCCGAGCCACTCGCCGTACACGGCCGCGTTCTGGGGCGTAAACAGCGGCTGATTGTCCTTGACCCTGTCGTGCCAGTACCGTCCCCAGGTCGGCAGAAAGCCGATGAACATCCGCAGGGACTCGGCCTTGTTGACGATGTAGTCCACGTGGTCCCAATAGTCATTCGCTGCGCCGTCCTTCACGGCCGGATGGGCCGGATCGCGATTCTCCAGCGGCAGATGTCCGTAGGCATTCGGCACCGTGTGTCCGTCGAGCTCGCCGATCGCCACGGCCTGAATGACGGTGAAGCCTTTGCGGGCGCGGTTTTCCAGGTAGCGGTCCGCCTCGTCGCGGTTGAGGCGGTGGAAGAGCTCCCACGCCGTGTCGCCAAGCCAGAAGAACGGCTTGCCGTCGGCATAAACGAGGAACCGCTTGTTCTCGCTCACTTTGAGGCGGGGGGCCGCTGCTGAGGCACGGCCGGGCCAGGTGGCGATCACGACGGCCAGCAATGCCACCGAGAGCACGGGAAGTCGTTTCCAAGAGCCGATTTCTCGGTACATAGCGTTCCTCTCAATCGGGGACCCTGGACATTTGCCGGAGATCTCAGCAATAATCTAGTCGAGCCGCTCGACACGAGCAAGACGCAACGCAACTGGAGCAACTCGCATGAATTCTCGGATTCTGATCGGCGCCGTGCTTTTACCTCTCGTATCACTCGCCGCAATGGCCGAAGACTGGCCCGGCTGGCGGGGGCCGACGTACCAGGGCATTTCCACCGAGAAGAACGTGCCCACCCGGTGGAGCGCGACCGAGAACGTCGCCTGGAAGACGCCGATCGCCGGCCAGGGCTGGTCCAGCCCGATCGTCTTCGGCGACCGGGTATTCGTGACCGCCACCAGCCCCGACGGGGTGAAATGCCACGTGATCTGCCTCGACCGCGTCCGCGGCAGCATCCTTTGGGACAAAGAGGCCTTTGCGCAGACGCCGAAGAACAAGGCCGAAAAGAACTCCTACGCCACCTCCACGCCCTGCACCGACGGGCGACGCGTCTACGCCGTCTTCGGCGACGGCAGCTTCGTCGCTTTGGACTACGATGGCCAGGTCGTCTGGCTCAATCGCGAGCAGAAGTTCTACAGCCAGCACGGGCTGGGGACATCGCCCATCCTCTACGGCGACCTGCTCCTGATGGCCCGGGACGGCAGCAGCGAGGGCGTGGACAAGAAGCTCGGCTGGCAAAAGCCATGGGACAAGGGCGTGCTGCTGGCCCTAGACAAGGAAACCGGCAAGATCCGCTGGCAGGGCTCGCGCGGCCGGTCGCGGATCGCGCATGTCGTGCCCAACGTTTTGCGCGACGGCGACCAGGTGCAGATCGTCAGCGGCGCGGGCGACGTCGTCCAGGGGTTCGACCCCGCCACCGGTCGGCGGCTGTGGAGTGTCAAGAGCGAGGGCGAGGGCGTCGTGCCCTCGATCGTGGTCGGCGGCGGGCTGGTGTTCGCCACTTCCGGCTTCGGCGCCCCCACGATCCGGGCCATTCGGCCTGGCATCACCGCGGACCCTGCGTCAGCCGGAATCGTTTGGGAGTGGAAGAAGGCGGTGCCCATGATCCCGTCGTTCGTCTACGCCGAGGGCCTGCTGTTTACGATCAACGAGTCGGGCGTCGCCCAGTGTTTCGACCCGCCGACCGGAAAGCTCCTTTGGCAGCAGCGGATCGGCGGCCAGCACTCCGCCTCGCCGATCTGCGCCGACGGCCTGGTCTACTTGCTCTCGGAATCGGGCGACTCGACGATCATCGAGGCCGCGCGGCAGTACGAGCAGGTCGCGAAGAACAGCCTCGGCGAGAAGTGCCAGGCGTCTTACGCCGTTTCCCGCGGGCAGATCTTCATCCGAACGGAGCGGAACCTGTACTGCATCGGCGCTAACAAGAGCAAGTGAATCGGTCGGGTGCCATGCCCAGGCGTGTCGTAGGCATGTTTCATCGCCGCATCATCCGCTACGCTACTACTTTACTTCCAGCATCCGCCGGAGGGCTTCGAGGGCGTAGCGGGCCGTCTCGTCGTCCACCCGGATGACGTTGACCGGGGTGCCCGCGGCAAGGTTCTCCAACGCCCAGCAGAGGTGCGGCAGGTCGATCCGGTACATCGTCGCGCACATGCAGACCACGGACGAGAGGAAGTGAATCTCCTGCTCGGGATGCTCCTTCTTGAGGCGATTGACCAGGTGCAATTCCGTGCCGATGGCCCAGCGGGTGCCCGGCGGCGATTCCTGCACCACGCGGATGATCTTGCCGGTCGAGCCGATCTCGTCGGCCTTGGCAACCACCTCCATCGTGCACTCCGGGTGGACGAGGATCTTGATGTCCGGGTACTTCTTACGGAATTGATCGACGTGCTCGGGCAGGAACATCTGGTGGACGCTGCAATGGCCCTTCCAAAGGATCACGCGGCTTCGCCGGACCGCGTCAGGGCGGTTGCCGCCGAGGTGATCCTCGTGCGGGTCCCAGACCGGCATCTGCTCCAAGGAGATGCCCATCCGGAGCGCCGTGTTGCGGCCGAGGTGCTGGTCGGGGAAGAAGAGCACGCGGGGCCGCCGGGCGAGGGCCCACTGGAGCACGGCCGCGGCATTGGCCGACGTGCAGACGATCCCCCCGTGCCGCCCGCAAAACGCCTTGAGGTTCGCCGCGGAATTGACGTAGGTGACCGGCATCACTTCGGCGACGTCGATCACCTCGCCCAACTGCTGCCAGCATTCCTCGACCTGGTCGATCTCCGCCATGTCGGCCATGGAGCAACCCGCAGCTAGGTCGGGCAGGATCACGGGAATCCGCTGGCCGCCGCGCTCGGCCAGGCGCTCGGGGCGGTTGGCCAGGATGTCCGCCGTCTCGGCCATGAAGTGGACTCCGCAAAAAGCGATCGCCCGGCACTCCTTGTCCGCGGCGGCCAGCTCGCTCAGCCGGTAGCTGTCGCCGCGGAGGTCCGACAGGGCGATCACTTCGTCCTGCTGATAGTGGTGTCCCAGGATCAACAGGCGGCGGCCCATCTCCGCGCGGATCGCCTGGATGCGGCGAGTGAGTTCCTCGTTGTCCAGGGACTTGTAAGGCTGCAAAGGGAAGGCACGAGTGCGGTCGGTCGCGGTGGCCATGTTCTTATCGGCGTGAAGCCTCGGGTCGTATCCCGATCCATGGGGAGCGTGTGTAGCGGCTATCAGCTATCGGCAGTCAGCAGTCAGCTTTCCGCTTTCAGCTTGCCACTTTTAGGAAGTATATTCCCCCGCCCTGCCTGGAGACAGGGCCGGCTCACTGCGGGCCGTCGGGGCCCGGTGGCACGGCCGTCTTGCCCGTGCTGTCTGGTGGCTCTCCCGGGACGCTGGTGGCACCCTCCGTGCCGCTTGTGGACACTGGCGGGACGCCATCGCGACCGACGGTCGGACTGAGCCACCGGCTCTTGACGAGCGCGGCAGCGATTCGGGCCTGAAGGTGCCTGCTCACGTAGCGGCGGATCGACCGCCGAACCGGGGGGATCAGCAGAACGATTGCCATCAGGTCGGTCAGCACGCCCGGGGTCACCAGGAGCACGGCGGCCACCAGGATCAGCAGTCCGTCCAGGACCGGGGCCGCAGGCGGTTCCCCCCGGGCGAGCTGTTGCCGCGCCTCTCGCCAACACCGCAGCCCCTCCCGATGCACGAGCCACACGCCGATGATCCCGGGCACGAACAGGACGGCCAGCGTCACCACCCAATTGCTCGCCGAGTGGATCCACACCAGGATCGCCAGCTCCGCCAGCGGCAGGAGGGTGAACAGGAGGAAGAGCCGCAGGATCACCGGAGTATCCCCGTATTGGGAACGAATCGCCAAACAGATGCGCCCCGGAGTATTATGATTGGGCGGACGCAAGCCGTCGATGGAGGGCGCTTGCCGGTTACGGAGTGCCCCGCCTACTATGTCAGTGTACGGAGAACGCCATGCCGGAACTGCCCGAAGTGGAAACCATGCGGCGGGGGATTGTGGCGATCGTCGGGAGCCGGATCCAGGGGGTTTGGGCTCCCCGCTCAAGGTTCCGCCCGATCACGGTCTCGCCGCCGCTTTCGAGGCTTCGCCGCCGCGTCGCGGGTCGGGCGATCACTGCGGTCGGCCGGGCGGGGAAACGCTTGCTCGTGGAGCTGGACTCTGGCGACCGGCTGGTCATCGAGCCCCGCATGACCGGCCGGGTGCTCTTGGCCGGGCAGGGGATTGTCCCAATTCTCGCGACGGGGACTGTCCCAATTTTCGCGAAGCCGGGCACCGACCGGAGGTTGGTCGGGGACTGTCCCCCTGAAGTGGACCGCGCGCACCTGCGATTGGTCATCGAGCTATCGGGCGGCCCGGCGACGCGGCTTGTGTTCTGGGATTCCCGCGGCCTGGGCGTCGTGCGGCTGCTGTCCGCTGGGGAATCCGCCCGGGAGTTGGGGCCGGAGAGGCTCGGGCCGGATGCCTTGGAGATATCGGCCGAAGAACTCAAAGAACGGCTCCACAAGAGCCGCCGCGCGATCAAGGTCGCCTTGCTCGACCAGCGGGCGGTGGCCGGCGTGGGCAACCTCTATGCCTCGGAAATTCTGCACCGGGCGCGGCTCCACCCGACGACCCCCTGCAACCGCCTGCGCCCCGGCGATTGGATCAGAGTCCATGCCCAGGTGCAGGGAGTGCTTCGTCAGGCGATCGAGCTTCAAGGCTCCACGTTAAGCGACGGCACGTACCGCACCGCGGAGAATCAGCCGGGCGGTTTTCAGGACTGGCTCCGCGTCTACCATCGCACCGGAGAGCCTTGCCTTCAGTGCGGCAAGGCCCGAATCGTGCGGATTGTGCAGGCCCAGCGGTCCACGTTCTTCTGCCCCGCGTGCCAACGCCCGCGATCAAACAAGTAGCTCATGCGTCCGGTCACGTCGCCTCCGACGCCACAATAATGACCCGCGAGTGTTCCGGCAGTCTCACGGCGGGATCGAGCGGCGTACCAAGCCATTACTCAAGGGGTGCCATGGCGGCTCGGCAGGAGCCTCGCCCTCCCGTATAATCAGCGGTTGTCTGGCGGAAGACTTCCGAAGTCTTCGGTCGTCGGATACAGTCCGGCGGAACACATCGCAGCGGGACCAGCCCGGGAGGAGATCATGCGGCGACGAGAGTTCTTGGTGGCTGTCGGAGGCGCGGCGTTACTGGCGCGGGTGGCGCGGGCGGAGTCGCTGCCTGCCGACCTGAAGATCACGCGAATTATCAGCTTCGACCTGCGCACGCGAAGGTCGAAGATCGCTGGGAAGAACTCCCAGCTTGACGTACACGGCGACGCCTCAGGGGATCGTATGGTCCGCCTGTTTACCAACCTGGGCGTGGAGGGAGTCGGCAACTGCCGGGCGAGCAAGGATCGCTTGGCGCCGTTGCTGGGCAAAAACCCGTTCCAGGGGCTCGACCTCGCGTCGCGGCAGATGCCCGGGCCGTTGGGGAGCCAGACCATGCCGCTTTGGGACCTGGCCGGGAAGCTCCTGAAGAAGCCCGTCTACGCCCTGCTCGGCTCTCAGGGATCGCCCCAGGTGCCGGTCTACGACGGCTCGATCTACTTCGCCGACCTCCTGCCGCAGTACAGCGCCCGCTGGAAGGACCGCTTCAAGGAGGAGATCGACGCCGGCCTGCACGGCGGCCACCGGGCCTTCAAGATCAAGATCGGCCGCGGCCGCAAGTGGATGGATCGCGCGGCCGGGGACGCCCGCGACGTGGAGGTGGTCGAGGTCATTCGCCGCCATGCGGGCGACGACGTACACCTGGGGGTGGACGCCAACAACGGCTATGACCTGGAGGGCACCAAGCGGTTCTTGGAGCGGGCCGGCGGCCTCGGGCTGGCATGGGTCGAAGAGCCGTTTCCCGAGCAGGTCGATCAGTGCCTGGAGCTGAAGCGATTCATGGCCGAGCACGGCTGGAAGACCCTGCTTGCCGACGGCGAGACCCAAAGCACGCTGGACGTTTTCCGGCCGTTCATCGAGGCCAAGGCGATCGACGTGCTCCAGGCCGACATGAACGCCTTCGGCATCGAGGGCATCCTTCGGGAGGCGGCGATGGCCAAGCCCCAGGGACTTCTGGTCGCCCCACACAACTGGGGCTCGCACGTCGGATTCTATTTGCAGCTCCACGTCGGCCGGGCGGTGACGAATTTCTACCGCGCCGAGCACGATCCCCTGGCCAGTGAGATCCTGATCGCGGAGGGCTATAAGATCGACGGCGGACGGTGTTCAGTGCCCGATGCCCCCGGGTTCGGACTGGCCGTGCGCGAGGACCGGTTCAAGCAGGCGAAGATCAACTTCGATCTTGGGGCAGCAGACTCGGCGGCGGTCAGTGGACGTGCTTCGCCAGGAAGTCCACCGCCTCGTCGACCGTCTTGACGTTCAAGGCGGCGTCCTCGTCCATCTCGATGCCAAACTCCCCTTCCATCGCGGCCACCAGTTCGATCGACTGCGTGCTCTCGGCACCCAGGTCGAACACGAAATGGCTCTGCGGCTCGACCATGTCTTCGGTCACGTTGAGGATCCGGCAAACCACCTTGGTCACCCGCCGCTGGATTTCGTCCTTGTCCATGTTGTCACCCTGGGAGAATCTGGGCTATCAGCTTTCAGCGATCAGCTATCAGCTTTCAGCAGTCAGCTATCGGCCATTCGTCTCTCCTGCTGAAAGCTGATTGCTGACGGCTGAGAGCTTATCTCGAAAACCTCCGTTGCCGAGCCGGATCCGCACGTCCGCCACGGTGTTGCCGACCGTCGCCGGGCCGGCGATCAATGGATTGATGTCCATCTCCACGATGCGGTCGAAGTCGGCGACCAGTTGGCCCACCCGGATCAGGCACTCCGCGATTCCGCGAACATCGGCTGGCGGACTGCCGCGGAAGCCATCCAGGAGCCGATACGCCTTCACCCGCCGCATCATGCGCAAGGCGCTGGCCCGGCCGATCGGCGCCAGGCCGAAGGTCACGTCCCGAAACAACTCGACGGCGATGCCGCCCAGGCCGAACATCAAGGTCGGCCCGAACGCCGGATCGCGCTTGGCGCCGAGGATCACCTCGTGGCCGGCGGGGATCATCCGGCGCACGAGAACCCCGCGGATTTCCGCCCCGGGCAATCGGACGGCGATGCCGGCGAGCATCCGGTCATAAGCCCGCCGCACGGCCGCGGCATCGCCCAGGTTCAAGGCGACCGCCTTCATCTCCGTCTTGTGAACCACTTGCGGGCTCACCAAGCGGAGCACAGCCGGGTAGCCGATCTCGTCGGCGAAGGCCACCGCATCCGCGGCAGTCTCACAGAGCCAGTAGGGCGGGACCGGCAGCCCGTAGGCCGCCAGCACCTCAAGGGCTTGATCCTCCGGCAGGAAGCCGGGCTCCGAATCGTCGATCACCGCGCGGGCGGACGCCGTGTCCACCGGCAGCGGTTGCGGCTCGTCCCAGGCCTGCTCGCGCCAGGCGCGGATCTGCTGCACGTAAGCCATCGCATGGCATGCCCACTCGGGAAGGATGTAGTGCGGGATGTGGGCGTGCTGCAAAATGCGGACCCCCGAGGCAACGTCGCAGGCCCCCATGAAGGCACAAGCGATCGGCTTGGCTGCCCGATCGTGGATCAGGAGGACGGCTTGGGCGATGCCCTCGATATCGGTCATGGACTGCGGGGTGAGGATCACCAGGGCCTGATCCACGCCGGGGTCCTCCAGCACCGCCTCCAAGGCGGCCGTGTAGCGATCGGCCCGGGCGTCGCCGATCACGTCCACCGGGTTTTTGGTGTTGGCCGTGGCGGGCAAGACGGCCTTGAGCTTGGTCGTGGTCGACTCGGCCAGGCGCGGAACGGCGAGCCCCGTGCGGACCGCCGCGTCGGTGGCCATCACGCCCGGACCGCCCGCATTGGTCACGATCGCCAGCCGGTTGCCGGCGGGCATGGGCTCGTAGGCGTACATCACCGCGGCGTTGAAGAGCTCCTCGATGCTGTCGGCCCGCACGATCCCGGCTTCGCGAAAGACGGCGTCGCAGATGGCGTCTTCGCCGGCCAGCGAGCCGGTGTGACTGGCGGCGGCATCGGCCCCCTGCGGCGTGCGCCCGGACTTGATCGCCAGCACGGCCTTGGCGCCTTCGCCGCGAGTGACCCGCCGAGCAACCTCGACCAGCCGCCTCGCGTCGCGCAGCTCCTCGAGGTAGAGGAGGATCACGTCGGTCTGGTCGTCCTCGCGCAGAAGCTCCAGCAGGTCGATTTCGGTCACGCCCGCCCGATTGCCGAAGCTGACGAACTTGGAGAAGCCGATCTCCTTCTCCCGGGCGTAGTCGAGCACCGCGGTACAGAGTGCCCCCGACTGGCTGAGGAAGGCGATTCGGCCGGTGTGGGGCATCTTGCGGCCGAACGAGGCGTTCAGCCGCACGCCCGGATCGGTATTGATCGCGCCCAGGCAATTCGGCCCGATGAGCGAGATGCCATACTCGGCGCAGATCGCCTGGATGCGTCGTTCCCGCTCCACCCCCGCCGGCCCGACCTCGCGGAACCCGGCCGAGATCACGATGGCCGACTTGATCCCCTTGCGGCCGCACTGCTGGAGGGCACGATCGACGACCTCGGCCGGGAAGACGATCACCGCCTGGTCGACCGGCTCTTCGATGTCGATGACGTAGCGGTAGGCCCGCACGCCGCACACGCTTTGCTTGCCCGGGGCAACCGGGTAGACCTTCCCTTGATAGCCCCCGGTGAGAATGTTCGAGAGGATGTCGTAGGGAACGGTCCCGGGCGTGGCGGTCACCCCCACCACGGCGACGCTCTTGGGGCTCAAGAGCCCGTCCAGCCCCCGCTGCCCGTCACTCGACGCTCCCCGGGTTGACGCTTCGTGCGCCGCGAGACTCATCGCCAACTCCTTCTGGCTAACGCCGCCATTCCCCCCTCATTATGATGCCAGATCCGGGCTTGCAGTGCAATGCTCCAAAGCCCGGGAGTTGCAGCCCCTGGGCTTTACGACCCGGTGGCATGCCCTCGCGAAGCGTGGGCATGTCTGGTACAGAGCGTGGCGACGCAAGCGACACCATGCCACCCAGTCAGTACTCCGGGAAAACCTTCCCCAGTGGTTTGGAGTTCTCCAGTTGGGCGGCCTTGCCGCCGGCCGGGAGGTAGAACATCACGGACCCCATGAGGCCGCCGGTGCCCAGCTCGTTGAGCGTCTCGTTGCTCACGCAGACCACGACCGTGTTGGGCCTGCCCGGCCGGATCGCCTCGGTGGCGTCCAGCTCGAACGGCTTGAAGACGACTCTGGGGCTGATGCCGATCAGCTTGCCGTTGACCCAGACCTTCGCCATTTCGTCGATCGCGCCGAACCAAAGGAAGACTCGCTTGCCCTCGGCCTCGGCGGGGATGTCGATCGTCTGGCGGTACCAGGCCAGGCCCTTGTAGTAGCGGAGGCCCTGGTCCGACCATGTGCGGCTGGAAGTGCGGATTGTCTGCCAGTTGCCGCCGATGCGGTCCGGGTCCCACCATCCGACCGCTTCCCCGACGCGCTCCGGATCGATCTGGAAGAGCCACTGGTCCTTGAGCCCGGCCAGCAGCCGGTTGCCGCCGGTCGTCCGGGCATAGCCCTGGGTGATCGTGTCGGTCAGGTAGCGATTCATGTAGTCCTGGGCCTTCCGGGTGATGAGCGGCGGCCGGGCGGCGGCAAGTTCGTCGCGCATGGCGATCATCGTGTCGAGTCCGCGCTTTGCGCGGGTGTAGTCGTGGACGGCACGCCCTTCCATCGCGTCGACGAACCCTTCCAGGAACCGGAACGATTTTCGGTAGATCGCCACTCGCCTTGCGTAGATGCTGTCGGGTGGGACGAGCCGGACCGCTTCTTCGAGCAGCTTGCGGGCCCGATCGCGGACGGCTGGCCCGTAGACCAGGGCCATGTCCCAGATTGAGCCGGCATGATTGTCCGCGTCGTAGACGGTCTTGTCCATCAGGTCGATGTAGCGCCGCATGGGGCCGGCCGCGGGGCCGAAGCACTTCTCGCAATAGTCGCTCAGGAGCGCCTCGACGTTGGCCGTGTGGTCCCACATGAGCTTGTGGGCCACGTAGAGCGAGGGGCTGCTGCCGGCCCAGTTGGTCATACACTCGGTGCGCCAGCCCGCCACGTGCAACTGGCGCCCCAGCGGCACCTCCTGGGCAATCCGCCGAATCATGAAGAAGGGCAAGCCCGGGTCGGCCAGGTTGAACCAGTAGCCACGGTAATACACCTGCGGCACGAGCTTGCCCCACTCCTGGATGATCCACTTCTCGTAGCTCTTCTCCGGGCAGACGGGATTGTTCATGCCGTGGATGCGGCAGAGCGTGATCATGGCCACCGCGGGGACGAGCCTGGGGTTCGGCTTCACCTTCACCGGCGGCCGGCAGTACGCCGCGTAGGCATAGAATCCGATCCGCTTGTCCGGGAACTCGTCGCGGATGCCGTCCAGCACCTTGTTGAAGAACCACACGTAGCGGTCGGTCATCGACTCGCAGTGGCCGAACGGGTCGTAGTCGCCGGCGTCCAGCGCCTTGCACCGGTCGCACTCGCAGAAACCCCGCCCGTCGTTGGCGCCCATGCCGATGACGTCCGCCTGGGAATTGTCGCGAAAGAACTGCCTTGTGCTCTCGACGGCCAGCTTGAGGACCGCCGGGTGGGAGATGCAGAGTTGGCTTGTCGAGCGCTTGCCGCCGCGCAGAGCGAAGTACTCGGGGTGCTGCTGGAAGAGCGTCTCGGGGCGGACGCCCAGTCGAACGCCGTGGGCGGAGGGAAATCGCGGCCCGCCGGCACGCAAGTTCCTTTCCCAGGCGTCATCGGCAACGCCCTGGAGATACCGTGACGGGAAGGACGGCACATGGACGGTGCTCTGCTGCCTCAGCACGAGCGTCTTGGCCTGCGGGATCACGGTGCCCAACTCGCCCGGAAAGAACCACCGCACGCCCATCTGCTCCAGCAGCTCACAGGCCCCGAAGAAGCTTGCCTCGGGCGAAAGGCCGCGAATCGAAGCTTGCCGGTCCGCAACCACTAGCGCGAAGGAGCCCGGATCCGTCCCCTTGGCCTTGACGCCGACCAGCAGCGTTGCGTCGGCAGCCGCGCCCAGGTAAATCGGCTTGAGGTCCTTCAGGTCGTCGCCGGCCTGGATGATCGGCAGCGTCGCGCCGGAGATCTTCTCGCAGTAGAGTTGAATCTGCCGGGCCGCCTCTTGCTCGGCAGAGGTCGGACTAGCGCGGAGGGCCTTCTTCGCCCTTCGCTTGGCCTGCTCGGCCTGAGAGTTGAACGCTTCCTTGGACAGCACGAGCGCGGCCTGCGGCTTGCCGTCCCGCACCAACGTGAAGCCGCCGTCGATCCCTTCCGGCTCCGCCGCAGCAGCCACGGGAATGGAAACCAAAAGCAACAAGGCCCAGCCAGGGAAATGTCGCTCGGTACCGGCGGCTTTCATGATCTCTCCTTCGCGCGGACTCACAGAACAACGGCCACGTCACAGCATACCCAGCGGGCGCAATGACCGCCAGCCAACGGGTCGCGGGGAGCCGACCAGACTTCCGAAGTCTTCAAGACTTCGGAAGTCTCCGCGTCGGCTCTAGACCGGTGGGTCCTCGGGCGTATACAGCCCGGGTGGGAGATAATATGATGGTCGTCGTCAGACCGTGCGGTTACCTCAAAAACCTGGGGAGGGTTTGCCATGAGAAACGCTCGATGCTGGGTGTGGTGTGCGGTGGTGCTGTTCGCTGCCTCGGTGGCGCCGGCCCTCGGGCCAGCCGGGAAAGAGGCCAAGCCCCTTCCGATCGCGCTGGGCATGGGCATTGCCGACGTGGAGGCAAAGCTCGGCAAGCCGCAGGAGGCAGCCTCCATGCCCGATGGCGGCGCGGTCTGGAAGTACCAGGGGAAGGACGCCCGGGTCGAAATCTCGTTTGAACGCGGCCGCGTGACCAGGATACTCCAGGCGGCGGTGGGCGACGACGCGAAGGAGATCGAAGGGACGTGGAAAGTCGTCTCGCACGTCCAGTATGGCGATTTGCAGCCGGACCCTGATACGATCCTGTTAATCGGCGGCGGTAAGATCACTGTGATTGAAGGCGGGGAGCCTCACCAGACGGACCGATACCGATTGGACTCGAATGCGTGGCCCAGAACCATCGACATTACTGAGGCCCGCGGCGATGTGTATCGCGGGATCTACTCCTTGTCCGGCGACGACTTGAAGATCTGCATCGACGGGATTCGGGGGACCGCGCGGCCGACAAAATTCGAGTCGAAGCGCGGCTCGGACACCGTGCTGTTCGTGCTCAAGCGGGAAAGCCGCGAGTGGTCGCACGCCGGGGCATCGAAGCCCGGAACGAAGGAGCCAGCGGCAGTCGAAGCGACGGGCCCGAAGCTCGTGAAGGTCAGCGGCACCGTGAAGTTCAAAGACGGAAGCCTTATCCAGGTGCCGGCCGACACTGGCCTGGCGGTAATCACTTTCGTGCCCGCCGATGTCGGCGCCGAGGCCAAACCGGGCGAGGTCAGAAAGTCGACTCAGGGGAAGATTCAGCCGGATGGGCGCTTCGAGTTGTACACCTTCAAACAAGTGCCGCCCGACGGCGTAATCCCCGGGAAATACGTAGTGAGAATCGTGGCCCAGAGGAATTACAGGGACCCGACGTCTTCCCTGGTGCCGAAGAAATACAACGATCGCCGCACGAGCGGCTTCGAGGTGACCATCGATAGACCCATCAGCGACCTGCAGTTCGAGCTGGACAAGCCATGAAGGGCCGGCGGAGTCCGCGAACTGCTGCGCGAGGAGGTTACATCCGACGTAGAGTGCAAGCCGGGTTTCCCCATCCCAGGCATTTATGCCTCATGGTTACCCACATTTTCTCCCCAGTGCTTCGGCACCGCGGAGGCACAAGTGCAGCTTGTAAAACCCGTGCCACAACGTGATCCAACCGGGTTCGCCGTCGCTCTTGCGGCCGAGGAATCCG
>Ga0315280_10001760_pt1 | contig 36357 bp, 45 predicted proteins | sample YL17G06_40_MG_FD_203697 | JGI IMG/M metagenome (GOLD analysis project Ga0315280, IMG submission 203697) | Sediment microbial communities from Yellowstone Lake, YNP, Wyoming, USA - YL17G06_40 | ecosystem: Environmental > Aquatic > Freshwater > Lake > Sediment | place: USA: Wyoming | collected... | reverse complement strand
AAAAAGCGCGCGAAAAAATCACAGACTCTCAGGGTGACGGCCGCGTGAGGCCGCCCTACCCGGTACAACTCACATCCACCAGCGTGACCAACCACTACTCCAGTCGCATAATCCTGAAATCGGCAAACCTCATCCAGTGCTCGGCGTCGGGCGGGCCCTGGTAACACTGGATGCTGACCTGCTCGTTGGCCCCGGGGGGCAGGGGCCCGCTGGCGGCCGTCTTGAACTCGCCCTGGGCGTCCGGCCGGAACTGGGCCGTAAACTGATCCTTCGTCACCACCAGCCGCAGTTGCACCGTCTTCTCCGGGGCCGCCACCTTGCCGGGGATGATATATGTCTTGCCGTCGATGTTCTCGTGGACCAGTTTGAACGCGGGCTTGCCGTCCTTGTACCACGTGATGCCCGCCTGCTCGTACTGCTTGGTGGGCGGCGCATTGAAGGTCACGGTGACCTCGATGGCGAACTTGCCCTGGCTGCGGTCGGGGGCACTGCGCAGAAGGGCGTTCTTGACCGTGTCGGCGGCGCCGGGCTCGACGCGTATCTCGAGGGCCTTGCCGGCCAGCCGCCACGTCTTGGGGTCCTCGCGGAGCCACGACCATCCGTCGCCGAGTTTGCCGTCGAACCGGTCCTCAAACACCACCCGCTCCTCGGCCCCCGACAGGGGGACGCCCAGAAGGATGACCGCTGCCAACACCCAGTGACGATGTTTCATGTTCGACCTCCCGAAAAGGTTCCTGAAACCACTTCACGGCAATGATGAAAGTGCGAGAATGTGCCTGACATGCTCTGTTGCCGAGACTCTCCAGACCAGATGGCATAAGAGGATCATCAGGTTGACGGTGATGAACCGCAAGAGAAATTCACGGTTGATCGCCCGCGGCCGACGCGTGGGACAAGGCCGACGAGAAGGGCAAGGTCAGGCGAGGCATCGGCACGCAGGCATTCAATTTCTACCTGGCCGCGCTCAGGCAATTCTGCCGATGGATGGTCAAGGGCGGGCGGGTGAGTGAAAGCCCCGTGCCCTGCCTGGATGGCCTGAGCGCAGCGCGCCGGACAGTGCGCATGCGGCCCGAAGCGCAACGTGCTGCAACGCGGGGCAAGGCCAAAGAGGCAAGGTGAGAGGGTTGACAGCGCTGGGGCGGAACGTGTAGAATTTCCGCGAAACGGCGCGATGCGGCAACGTGTGGCATCGTCCGGCAAAGATATGTGCCGGCGTAGCTCAACGGTAGAGCACCGGTTTTGTAAACCGGGGGTTGGGGGTCCGAATCCCCCCGCCGGCTCCATGAACGGCAGTTTCAGGTTCCAGGTGTGAAGTCGCCAGCCAGAAGAGGCAACGGCGCGGGTGCGGTGCGTTATTCGCTTGAGACTTCGGGCCTGAACCTGAAACGCGGCACTGCTGTTGAAGTGGTCAGGTTCCCGAGCGGTCAAAGGGGGCAGACTGTAAATCTGCTGGCTCAGCCTTCGGAGGTTCGAATCCTCCCCTGACCACCAGCGAAGGACAGTTCCCAGGTTTCAAGTTGCAAGTTTGAAGTGAAGACGGGGGGCACGGCACCTGGCCCGGCTCTTTCGGCCACGAGCCGGGTCCGGGCGAAGCCGCGTCCGTTAACTTGGGGCCCGGAACTTCCCTGTGTGCGGGCGTAGCTCAATGGCAGAGTGCCAGCCTTCCAAGCTGGCCACGTGGGTTCGATTCCCATCGCCCGCTCCATAGTGGTAGGGCGCAACATGCCCTTCCGCGCCTCCAACTGGCGAAGTCGCGCTGTAGTGATAAGAGGCAAGCGGCTGGCAACGCGGCTCGGCTTGGGTTTTGGGATTTTTTCGATTGACATGGCTTCTGGGAAGGGTATGATTCATGTTTCCTCGGCAGAGGGTAGAGTGCGCCCATTGTTTGGCGGTGCCCTGGCGGGGAGCGAGCGGGGGTGGGGTGTGTCGTCCGGCGGCATCCGGGGACGTGTTCGCCGTACTTTGGCGGGGGCTGATGTAGCTCAGTCGGTAGAGCGCGTCCTTGGTAAGGACGAGGTCACGGGTTCAAATCCCGTCATCAGCTCCACCTTAAGCAGATGAAGGCGGGAACAGGGAGCAGGCGAGAGGCAGCGGCGAACAGCAAAGACGAAGAGCAAGGGGGCCTGCGCACGTTTTGGGGGGGAGCCGAGGGCGACCGCCAGGAACCGGGCAGGGGATGAAATCACGGATCTGGGGTCTCAAATCTGGGATTTGAAGCCTGAGATCTGCGATTGAAGATTACACGGGGTTTGGGACAGGGCCTCGTGCACGGCATGGGGCCTTGAAGCCAGGGATCTGGACAGCGGAGAATCAGGGCAATGGCTAAGGAAGTCTTTCAGCGCACGAAACCGCATGTGAACGTGGGCACCATCGGGCACGTGGACCATGGCAAGACGACGCTGACGGCCGCGATGACCAAGGTGATGGAGTTCGAGGGTCTGTCGAAGTTCAGGACCTACGACGAGATCGCCAAGGCGTCGGAGTCGCAGGGCCGGCGCGACGAGACCAAGATCCTGACCATTGCGACGGCCCACGTGGAGTACTCAACGGCCAACCGCCACTACGCCCACGTCGACTGTCCGGGCCACGCCGACTACGTGAAGAACATGATCACGGGGGCGGCCCAGATGGACGGGGCGATCCTGGTCGTCAGCGCCTACGACGGCCCGATGCCGCAGACCCGCGAGCACATCCTCCTGGCGCGCCAGGTGGGAGTGCCGCGCATCATCGTCTTCATGAACAAGGTCGACCTGGTGGACGACCCGGAACTGGTGGACGTGGCGGTGGAGGAGGTGCGGGACCTGCTGGCGATGTACGGGTTCCCCGGCCGGCCGCCGCTGCCCAGCGACCCGGCGCCGGTCAAGGAGGCGCTGAAGAAGCACCAGTTCCCCGAAGACCAGATCCCGGTCATCCGCGGGTGTGCGCTGACGGCGATGAAGGCGACGAGCCTCCAGGACGAGTCCTGCAAGGCGATCGTCGAACTCCTGGACGCCATGGACAAATATATCCCGATTCCTCAGCGCGACATCGACAAGCCGTTCCTGATGCCGGTGGAGGACGTGTTCTCGATCAAGGGCCGCGGGACCGTGGGGACGGGCCGCGTCGAGCGCGGGCAGGTTCGGGTGGGCGATGACGTGGAGATCGTGGGTCTCAGGCCCGAGGTCCGCAAGACCGTCGCCACGGGCGTCGAAATGTTCCAGAAGACGCTCGACGTGGGCCAGGCCGGCGACAACATCGGCGTGCTCCTGCGGGGCGTCGAGAAGGACGACCTGGAGCGCGGGATGGTGCTGGCGAAGCCCGGCTCGATCACGCCGCACACGGTGTTCGAGGGCGAGGTCTACGTCCTGACGAAGGAAGAGGGCGGGCGACACACGCCGTTCTTCACGGGGTACCGGCCGCAGTTCTTCTTCCGGACGACCGACGTGACCGGGACGGTCGAACTTCTGGGCGGGGCCGAGATGTGCATGCCCGGCGACAACGTGACGGCCAAGGCATCGCTGATTACGCCGATCGCGATGGAGCAGGGCCTGCGGTTCGCCATCCGCGAGGGCGGCCGCACGGTCGGCGCCGGCGTCGTCACGAAGGTTATCCAGTAGGGGCGATCGACAGCGGGAGGCGGGACGCCGCCGTTAACGCGGCCCTGCCCGGAAGGGGCGGCCGGTTCCTCGGCAGCCGAGCGGAGGAAGCGGCGCGTCCCTTGCTGTCTAGGAAACGGACCCATGGCGCGCGAATACGTGACGCTGGAATGTACGGTGTGCGGCGCGCGGAATTACCGGACGCAGTTGGAGACGCGTGGCGACGCGAAACTGCGCCTGAAGAAGTACTGTCCGCACGAACGCAAGCACACGGAACATCGGGAGCGCAAGAAGTAGCCGGCCCATCGCAGGGGCGTGGCTCAATTGGTAGAGCACCGGTCTCCAAAACCGGTTGTTGGGGGTTCGAGTCCCTCCGCCCCTGCCAGTATGGGCCCGAGGCCGCAGCACAGTCGAGGAGCCTGAAGCGTGCAGTGGCAGATCTACAAGAAGGAGCAGGGCCGCTACGTGCGGGTGTCGACGGTGATCGGCGTCGGCATCGTGGCCCTGGTCCTGGCGTACTACACGTGGGTGATCCTGGAGCGGCACCTGCCTGGGACGGTCGCCCCGGGCGCGAACCCCGGAGCCGCATCGAGCAAGCCGAGCGAGTCGGCGCTGGCCCCGCTCAAGGTGTATATCGAGTACGCGGTGCCGGCACTGGTCTTCGTGGGGCTGGTGGCGGCGTCGCTTCTGTACATGAATAAGCCGGTGGCCGTGGACTTCCTGATCGCGACCGAAAGCGAAATGAAGAAGGTCTCCTGGTCGAGCCGGGCGGAGTTGCTCGGCTCAACGGCGGTGGTCCTGGTGACCGTGTTCCTGCTGGCGCTGCTCATCTGGCTGGCGGACTGGAGCATCATTGCGGCGTTGACGCACGGTCTGGGATTGTGGTGATAGGCGCATGGCGAAGAACTGGTATGTGCTGCGCGTGCAGTCGAACAAAGAGGAAACGGTCCGCGAGACGCTGGAGCGCAAGGCAAAGCTCGAGGGGATCACGGACCGCCTGTGCCGGATCATCGTCCCGACGGAACGCGTCTCGACGATGAAGGCCGGCCGGCGGCGCGTCTCGGAACGCAAACTGTATCCGGGGTACGTCTTTGTCGAGATGGATGCCGAGGACGACGGGAGCGTGCCCGAGAAGGTGTGGTTCCTCATCCGCGAGACTGGAGGCGTGGGCGATTTCATCGGGACCGAGGGCAAGCCCACGCCGATGAAGCCGCACGAGGTCGAGAAACTGGTCGGCGAGGCCGAGCGGTCGGGCGAAGAGGCTCCGGCCCTCAAGGTAGATTACGCCCCTGGCGACCAGGTGAAGATCAAGCAGGGCCCGTTCGAAAACTTCGAGGGCGTCGTCGACGAGGTGCAACTCGATAAGGGCCTGGTGCGGGTGATCGTGACGATTTTCGGCCGGGCCACGCCGGTGGAACTCGAGTATTGGCAGGTCGGGCCGATCTAAGCAATTGCGGATTTCGGACCGCGGATCGGACGGCCAGCGGCACAAGGCAAGCCCGACTGAGATTCGGGCGCCCCGCCTGCGGGGCGCGTGAGCATCGCGGCGGGCAGAACCGCCCGCCGCGCTATGGCGAGGCGAAGGGGCACCGATGGCGAAGCAGATCAAGACGAAGATCAAGTTGCAGTGTCCGGGGGGGCAGGCGACGCCCGCGCCGCCGGTGGGTCCGGCGCTGGGCCAGCACGGCGTCAACATCGGCCAGTTCGTGCAGCAGTTCAACGACCGGACGCGCGACCAGCAGGGCACGATCATCCCGGTGGAAATCACGGTTTACTCGGACCGCACGTTCGAGTTCATCCTGAAGAGCCCCCCCGCGGCCGTGCTGCTGAAGCAGGCGGCCGGCATCGTCGTCGGCAGCGGCGAGCCGAACAAGAACAAGGTCGGCAAAGTCACGAAGCAGCAGGTCCGGGAGATTGCCGAGCGCAAGGTCAAAGACCTCAATGCCGCCAACCTCGATGCGGCCATGCGGATCGTCGAAGGCACGGCGCGCAGTATGGGGATCGAGGTGGTTGAGTCGGCTGCGGCGGCCGCGGCGCCGCCGGCGCCCGCGCCGGCCAAGGCTGCGACCTGAGCATCCTGAACGCTTTGTGGGACCCGCCGAGGCGGGGCTTGGACCACGGAGGCTCTCATGTCAACACATGGAAAGCGTTACCTTGCGGCCCTGAAGGAGGTCACCCAGCCCCTCTACACGGTCCAAGAGGCGGTGCGGATCCTCAAGAAGATGCCGCAGACGAAGTTCGACCAGACGGTCGAGGTGCATTTGAAACTGGGGATCGATTCGAAGCAGTCGGACCAGAACATCCGCGGGTCGGTCAGCCTGCCGGCGGGCCTGGGCCGGTCGCGCAAGGTCGTGGCGTTCTGCCCGCCCGAGCAGATCGAGGAGGCGAAGAAGGCGGGCGCCGTCGACGCCGGCGCCGACGACCTGGTGGCGAAGGTGCAGGGCGGCTGGATGGACTTCGACGTGGCGGTAGCCCACCCGCAGATGATGCAGAAGGTGGCCAAACTCGGCCGCCTCCTCGGGCCCCAGGGCAAGATGCCTACCCCGAAGGCGGGCACGGTCGGCCCGGACATCGGCAAACTGGTCGCCGAGTTCTCCGCCGGCAAACTCGAATATCGCAACGACTCCGGCGGCAACGTGCACGCTATCGTGGGCAAGGTCAGTTTCACCGAGGCGGCCCTGGTCCAGAACACCCTGGCCCTGGTGGAACACATTCGGCGCATCAAGCCCGCGTCGGCCAAGGGGCAGTACTTCCAGAAAGTGGTGATGAGCGCCACGATGCTGCCGGGGCTTCCGATCGACCTGAAGACGCTGCCGATCAGCGCGTAGGAAGTGCGGAAGGCGCAGTCACCGGCGAAAGGCAATAGCCGGCGGTCGTGCTCGTTTAGCGGGGAGCCGGGGGCCGACCTGCCGTGGAGAGCGACGGCGATTCCTGATCGGCCGTAGAGGGATGAGGCAATGAGCCGCCTGATCAAAGAGAAGATCGTCGAGAAGTACGGGGAGAGGTTCCGCGGCGTCGATGACGTGGCGGTCGTGAGCACCAAGGGCGTCAGCGTCCAGGCCATGACGCAGTTCCGTCGCGCGCTTCGCACCAAGAACATCCGGGCGATGGTGATTCACAATCGCCTCGGTAAGCGCGCCCTGGAGACGGCCGGCCTGAAGGGCATCGGGGCGCTGCTGCGTGGGCCGAGCACGCTGGTTTGGGGCGGCGACGGCATCGTCGACATCGCCAAAGTGCTGGCGTCGGAGGGGAAGAACCTCGCGACGTTGGAGATTCGCGGCGGCATCAGCGCGGGCCAGGTCTTGTCGAAGGCTGACATCGAGGCGCTCTCGAAGATGCCGGGCCGCCCGGAACTTCTCGGCCGCATCGCGGGGCTGGCGCTGGCGCCGGCGGCGCGTGTGGCGGCGCTGGTACTGTCGCCGGGGGGCCGCGTCGTGGCCCAGGTGCGCGAGGTCGAAAAGAAGGCCCCGGCCGAGCCGGCACCGGCCCCGGCGCCGGACGCGGCTGCGGCGGCGCCGGCGTCGGAGACGCCGACCCCAGCGCCGGAATCATCCGGATCGCCGCCGGCTTAGTGAGCGGCGTGCCACGGCCGGTCTTGCCGGGCCGTGGTAGTACACGGCGTCAAAGCGAGGACATCGCACGGCCGAAGGGCGGCTGTGGTGCAGGCAAATGGTATAGGGGCCCGCGAGTCGCGGGAACCATGAACAACGAGCGGAGGCACGGAGCATGACTCTAGCGGCAGAGCGGACCTGGAATCCCAAGATCAAGGAACTCGGCGACGCTATCGTCGGCTTGACGGTTCTCCAGGCGAAGGAACTGGGCGATTACCTTGAAGAGGTGCACGGCATCAAGGCGGCGGCCGGAGGCGGCGGCATGATGATGGCCATGCCGGGGGCAGCGGCGGCAGCGCCGGCGGCCGTCGAGAAAGACACCTTCGACGTCATCCTGGTGGCGGCCGGCGACAAGAAAATCCCCGTCATCAAGGCCGTCCGCGAGATCACCAGCCTCGGCCTCAAGGAGGCGAAGGACCTCGTCGAGGGCGCCCCGAAGGCCGTCCGCGAGGGCGTCGCCAAGAAGGAAGCCGAGGACCTGAAGAAGAAACTCGAAGAGGCCGGCGCCAAGGTCGAGTTGAAGTAGCCGGGCGGCATGCCCACCGAAGGGCGCCCCGGGCGGTGTTTAGCCGGGGGGGGCGGCATGCACAACGAAGGGCGCCCTGGGCTGTGTTTAGCCGGGGGGCGGCATGCACGACGAAGGGCACCCTGGGCTGTGTTTAGCCGCGGCCGGCACGGCCGCGGGATGCCCCTAGTGGCCGCGATCGCGCTTAGCGTCGCCGTACCGGCGACGGCTAAACGAAGCGGCGACGGCTAATCGAGGCCGCGATACGAACGTCTCCCCGCCCTCCCGGTCGGGGCTTATGAGGGTGCAGGGCTTGTCGAGGGTGACAAGGTGAGCGAAACGGAAAGCCGCAATTTCGGTCGTGTTCAGGAAGTCCTGGAAATCCCGAACTTGACGGAGATCCAGACCCGCAAGTACGAGGAGTTCCTGCAATTGGACGTCGACCCGGCCCGGCGCAAGAACACCGGCCTGGAGTCGGTCCTGCGCGAGGTCTTCCCGATCACCAGTTACGATGGGAACCTGCGCCTGGACTACGTGTCGTACCGCCTGGGCCGGCCGCGCTATACGCCCGACCAGTGCCGGGCGCTGCGGCTGACTTACGGGCGGCCGTTCCGCATCACCGTGCGCCTGTCGGGCCAGGCCTACGCCAATCCCATCGAGGAAGAGGTGTACGTGGGTGAACTGCCGATCATGATGGGCGGCGGCGAGTTCATCATCAACGGGGCCGAGCGCGTCATCGTCAGCCAACTTCACCGCTCTCCCGGCGTCGACTTTTCGATGGAACTGGAGGCCGGTGACCGCCGCCTCCACTCCTGCCGCATCATCCCCGAGCGCGGCTCGTGGATCGAGATCAACGTCTCCAAAAAAGACGTCCTTCAGATGCGGATCGACCAGTCGTCCAAGATCCCGGTCTCGGCGTTCCTCAGGGCGATGGAGGCCAAGTTCGCCGACACCGAGACCCTCATCCGCCTCTTCTACGAGACCAAGACGCTGAAACTGGCGGGCCTGAAGCCCGGCACGCCCGTGCAGGACATGTACGTGGCTTCGCCGGTCGTCTCGAAGGAGACGGGCGAGGTCATCCTCCAGGCGGGCGAGCGGATCGGCGAGAAGTGGGACACGATCCGCAACTCGTCCCTTAAGCAACTGGAGGTTGTCGCCGACCCGGCGTGCGACCCCCTGGTCCTCAACACCCTCCATGAAGATAAGACCAACAACCACGACGAGGCGCTGCTTTACATCTATGGTCGGCTGCGCGTGGGCAACCCGGCCAACCTCGACAAGGCCCGGCAACTTTTCCAGGAAAAGTTCTTTGATGTCAACCGCTACCGCCTGGGCCGGGTCGGCCGGTTCCGCCTGAACCGCAAGTTCGGCACCGACGTGCCGGAAGGCGAAATGACGATCCGCTCCGAGGACTTCATCGAGTGCCTCCGCTACGTGATGAACCTCAGGAAGGGCGAAGGGTTCCTCGACGACATCGACGACCTCGGGAACCGGCGCCTGCGCACCATCGACGAACTGGCCGGCGACGAAATCCGCAAGGGGTTCCTGAAACTCCGCCGCACCGTCCAGGAGCGGATGAGCCTGAAGGACCCCAAGGACCTGACGCCCCGGACGCTGGTCAACTCGAAGAGCGTTTCCTCGTCGATCGAGTTTTTCTTCGGCCGGTCGGAACTCTCGCAGGTCGTGGACCAGACCAACCCGCTGGCCCAGTTGGCGAACGAGCGGCGCCTGTCGGCCCTGGGGCCGGGGGGCCTGAACCGGAAGCGCGCGGGCTTCGAGGTCCGCGACGTGCACGTGTCGCACTACGGCCGCATCTGCCCCATCGAGACCCCCGAAGGCACGAACATCGGCCTCATCGCACAGTTGGGCATCTACGCCACGGTCGACCCGTACGGCTTCCTGATCACCCCGTATCGCAGGGTCGAGCGGGGCAAGATCAACGGCGACGTGCGGTACATGCGGGCCGACGAGGAGATGCAGCATACGCTGGCGCCGGCCGACGTCCCGGTCGATGCCGGCGGCCGCATCCAGGGCGACGCGGTGGTGGCCCGCGAGAAGGGCGACTTCCGCCGCGTCAAGATCGAAGAGATTCAATATATCGACGTCAGCCCGAAGCAACTCGTGGGCGTCTCGGCCAGCCTCATCCCGTTCCTGGAGCACGACGACGCGAACCGGGCGCTGATGGGTTCGAACATGCAGCGGCAGGCGGTGCCGCTCCTGGCGCCGAAGCCGCCCACCGTGGCCACCGGCATGGAGAAGCCCGTGGCCGAGAACTCGGGCATGGTCGTCCGGGCCGCCGAGGCCGGCGAGGTCACCTACGTCGACGCCGACCGCATCGTCGTCAAGAACCGCGACGGGTGGGAAACCGAGTACCTGCTGCGCAAGTTCGTCGGCCTGAACGAGCGGACCTGCCTGAACCAGAAGCCGATCGTCGAAATGGGCCAGAAGGTGAAGCGCGGCCAGGTGATGGCCGACGGGCCAGGCACCTCGAACGGCGAACTGGCCCTCGGCCGAGACGTCCTGGTGGCGTTCCTGACCTGGGACGGCTACAACTTCGAGGACGCCATCCTGGTGTCGGAGAGCCTCCTGAAGGACGACCGGTTCACGAGCATCCACGTCGACGAGTTCGACGTGGAGGTCCGCGAGACGAAACTGGGGCGCGAGGAGTTCACCCGCGACATCCCGAACGTCTCGGAGCGGCAACTGAGGAACCTCGACGAGCAGGGCATCATCTGCGTGGGCACGCGCGTGCGGCCCGGCGACATCCTGGTGGGCAAGGTGTCGCCGAAGTCGAAGACGGAACTCTCGCCGGAAGAGAAACTGCTGCATGCGATCTTCGGCCGGGCCGGCGAGGACGTCAAGAACGACTCCCTGACGGTGCCGGCGGGGACCGAAGGCATCGTCATCATGGCGGAGAAGTACTCGCGCGTGGCGCACCTCTCTGACACGGAGCGCCGCCGCCGCGGCCGCGAGGCCCGCCGCATCGAGAAGGAGATGAACGACAGGATCTTCGGCGCCTTCCGCTCGCTGGCCGAACGCCTGAACACGGTCCTCCACACGAAGATCAGCGACCCGGCTACCGGCAAGGCCTACGGCGCGCCGGCCGACGAGGCGGAACTGCTGGCCCAGATCGAAAAGTTCGACTACGAGAAGATCGAGACCCGCAGCCAGTCGTTCGACGAGGGCCGCGAGATCGTCCGCCGCGAGTGGCCGAAGATCCAGGACATGCTCGACGACAAGGAGCGGCAGGTGGCGCGGCTGAAGCGCGGCGACGAACTGCCCACCGGCGTCCTTGAGATGGTCAAGGTCTGGATCGCCACCAAGCGCACGCTGGCTGTCGGCGACAAGATGGCCGGCCGCCATGGCAACAAGGGCGTCGTGGCCCGCATCCTGCCGGTCGAGGACATGCCGTACCTGCCCGACGGGCGGCCGGTCGAGATCCTGCTGAACCCGCTGGGCGTGCCCAGCCGCATGAACGTCGGCCAGATTCTCGAGACGCACCTGGGGTGGGCGGCCGGCGTCCTCGGGTTCCAGGCCATCTCGCCGGTCTTCGACGGGTGCAAGGAAGACGCGATCCACGACCTCCTGGAAGAGGCCGGCCTGCCGCGCGACGGCAAGATCACCCTCTACGACGGCCGCACGGGCGAGCCGTTCGACCAGAAGGTGACGGTCGGCCGCATCTACATGATGAAACTGCATCACCTGGTCGAGGACAAGGTCCACGCCCGGGCCACCGGGCCGTACAGCCTCATCACCCAGCAGCCGCTGGGCGGCAAGGCCAGAAGCGGCGGCCAGAGGTTCGGCGAAATGGAAGTCTGGGCCCTCGAGGCCTACGGCGCATCCTACATCCTCCAGGAACTCCTGACCGTCAAGTCCGACGACGTCGAGGGCCGCACGAAAATCTACGAGTCGATGGTCATGGGCCGCAATACCCTCGAGGCCGGCACGCCCGTCTCGTTTGACGTGCTGTGCAACGAGATCAAGGGCCTGTGTCTGAATATCCAGTTGGAGAAGAAGCGCCTGTAGGCCGTTGTCTAGCCGTCGCCGGTACGGCGACGAACAACGATCGCGGCCGTACCGGCCGCGGCTAAACAGGCGGAAGAGGAGCCGATCGCAATGGCGATTGAAAGCACGGTCTACGAGAGGATCAATGACTACGGCAGCGTGAAGATCACGCTGGCCAGCCCGAACGACATCCGCAGTTGGTCGTTCGGCGAAGTGCGCAAGCCCGAGACGATCAACTACCGCACGTATCGGGCGGAGCGCGACGGCCTGTTCTGCGAACGTATCTTCGGCCCGGAACGCGACTGGGAGTGCTTCTGCGGCAAGTACAAGGGCACGAAGCACAAGGGGATGATCTGCGACCGCTGCGGCGTCAAGGTCACCCACAGCCGCGTCCGCCGCAAACGCATGGGCCACATCAACCTGGCCGCCCCGGTGGTGCACATCTGGTTCTTCAAGGCGATGCCCAGCCGCCTCGGCACGCTGCTCGATATGAAGGTGTCGGACCTCGAGAAGGTCATCTACTTCCAGGATTACATCGTCGTGGACGCGGGCCCGACGCCGCTGAAGGAGCGGCAACTGCTGACCGAAGAGGAGTACCGCGGGGCGCGCGAAAAGTACGGCACCGAGTTCGACGCCGACATGGGCGCCGAGGCCGTCAAGAAGATGCTCCAGCGGATCGACATGGCGAAACTTTCGCAGCGCCTGCGCGAGGAACTCGGCACCACCCGCTCCAAGCAGAAAGTCAAGAACATCACCAAGCGCCTGAAACTGGTCGAGGCCCTCCGCGAGTCCGGCAACCAGCCCGAGTGGATGGTGCTGGACGTCATCCCGGTCATCCCGCCGGACCTGCGGCCGCTGGTCCTGCTGGACTCCGGCAACTTCGCCACGAGCGACTTAAACGACCTGTACCGGCGCATCATGAACCGCAACAACCGGCTGAAGAAACTGGTGGACCTGAACGCCCCCGAGGTGATCATCCGCAACGAGAAGCGGATGCTCCAGGCGGCCGTCGACGCGCTGTTCGATAACGCGCGGTGCCGCCGCCCGGTGCTCGGCTCGTCGAACCGGCCCCTGAAGTCCCTCACGGACATGATTAAGGGCAAGCAGGGCCGGTTCCGCGAGAACCTCCTGGGCAAGCGCGTCGACTACTCGGCCCGAAGCGTCATCGTCATCGGGCCGGAACTCAAACTGCATCAGGCCGGCCTTCCGAAGAAGATCGCCCTGGAACTCTTCCAGCCGTTCATCATCCGGCGCCTGAAGGAACTGGGGTACGCCGACACCATCAAGAGCGCCAAGCGCATGATCGAACGCCAGGACCGCGAGGTCTGGGACATCCTCGATGAGGTCACGCACCAGCACCCGGTGCTCCTGAACCGCGCCCCGACGCTCCACCGCATGGGCATCCAGGCATTCGAGCCGGTGCTGATTGAAGGCAACGCCATCAAGATCCACCCCCTGGTGTGCCGCGGGTTCAACGCCGACTTCGACGGCGACCAGATGGCGGTGCACCTGCCCTTGTCGCTCGAGTCGCAGGTCGACGCCACCGTGCTTATGATGTCGACCAATAACATCTTCAGCCCCGCCTCGGGCAAACCCATCATGAGCCCCAGCCAGGATATCGTTCTTGGGTGCTTCTACCTGACCACGATGCGCAAGGGCCTCAAGGGCGAGGGGAAGGCGTTCAAGGACTTCCACGAGGCCATGGCGGCCTACGCCCACAAGAAGATCGAACTGCACGCCCCCATCCTCGTGCGGCTGCCGGAAGGCCTGAAAGTGGCCGTCAAGGACAGCATCGAGAAGGAGCCCGAGAGCCCGCGGATCGAGACCACCGTCGGCCGCATCATCTTCAACGACGTCCTGCCCCGCAGCATGCCGTTCTACAACATGGACATGGCCCAGAAGGGCACCGCCCAGGTCATCAGCGACTGTTTCCGCCTCATGGGCAAGGCGGCCACGATCGGCGTCCTCGACGCCATCAAGGAACTCGGGTTCAAGTGGTCCACGCTGGCCGGCCTTTCGTTTTCGACCGAGGACCTGCGCGTCCCGGTCGAGCGGAAGCGCAAGATCCTCGAGAACACGCAGAAAGACGTCGACCGCATCAACCGGGCCTACGAGCAGGGCGCCATCACCGACGGCGAACGCTACAACCAGGTCATCGACTCCTGGACCCACGCCCGGGAACTCGTGACCACCGAGATGATGAAGGAACTCGAGACCGATACGCGCGCCGGCGTCCCGTACTTGAACCCGATCTTCCTCATGACGCACTCCGGGGCCCGCGGCTCGATCGACCAGGTCCGGCAGTTGGCGGGGATGAGGGGCCTCATGGCCAAGCCCTCCGGCCGCATCATCGAGACGCCCATCAAGGCGAACTTCCGCGAGGGCCTCACGGTCCTGGAGTACTTCTCCTCGACCCACGGCGCCCGCAAGGGCCTGGCCGACACGGCCCTCAAGACCGCCGACTCCGGGTACCTGACGCGGAAACTGGCCGACGTGGCCCAGAACGTCATCGTCTCGGAACAGGACTGCGGAACCCTGAACTCCATCGAGAAGGAGGTCTGGTACAAGGGGGCCGAGGTCGACCGGCCGCTGGTCGACGCCATTACCGGCCGCGTGGCCGCCCAGAGCATCGTTGACCCGCTGACCGACGAATACGTGGTCAAGGAGGGCGAGGTCATCTCGGAGGGGGCGGCCGCCCGCATCGAGGAACTGGGCATCGACCGCCTCCGCGTCCGCAGCCCCCTGACGTGCGAGTCGTCGCGCGGCTGCTGCGCCAAGTGCTACGGCGTCGACCGCTCGACCGGCAAACCGGTCGAGGAGGGCATGGCCGTCGGCATCATTGCGGCCGAATCGATCGGCGAGCCGGGAACGCAACTTACGATGCGCACCTTCCACATCGGCGGCACCGCCAGCCGCGCCGTCCTCCAGAGCGAGCACCGCGCCAGCCAGGAAGGCAAGACCCGCTACCACGCCATCAGGGCCGTGACCGTCAAGGAGGAGGGCGGCCCGCGCACCATCAGCCTGAAGCATAACGGCGAGATCATCATCCTCGACGCCAAGGACCGCGAGTTGGAGCGGCTCAGCGTGCCCCTGGGCGCCGCGCTGCTCAAGGAAGACGGCAAGGCGGTCAAGGTCGGCGACGTCCTGTGCAAGTGGGACCCGTACATGGCCCCGATCCTGTCGGAGGAGAAGGGCGTCGTGCGTTTCGCCGACCTGGTTGAGGGCGAGACGATGCGCATCGAGGAGGACCGGGCTGGCCACAAGCGGCGCCTGGTCATCGAGCACAAGGGCGAACTGCACCCCCGCGTCATCGTCGAGGACGCCGAGGGCAAGATCCTCGAGTTCCATTATATCCCCGCCAAGACCTACGTCGAGGTCGAGGAAGGCGAGAAGGTGGTGCCCGGCACGCTCCTTGCGCGGCGCCCGCGCGAACTCGGCGGCACGCAGGACATCACGGGCGGCCTGCCGCGCGTCACCGAACTCTTTGAGGCCCGCAAGCCCAAGGAACCCGCCGTCATGAGCGAGATCGACGGCGTCGTGGAACTCTCGCAGGAACGCAAGCGCGGCAAGATGACGATCATCGTCCGCAACCCCGAGTCCGAGATCACCAAGGAACACTACGTGCCGCACGACCGCCACCTGAGGGTCCACACGGGCGACCGCGTCCGCGCCGGCGACCAGTTGACCGACGGCCCGCTGGTTCCCCACGACATCCTGCGGATCGCCGGCGAGGCGGAACTCCAGAAGTACATGCTCCGCGAGATCCAGAACGTGTACCGCTCGCAGAAGCAGGGCATCGACGACAAGCACGTCGAGATGATCCTGACGCAGATGCTCCGCAAGGTCCGGGTCGACCGGCCGGGCGACACCAGTTTCCTGCCGGGCGAGGTGGTCGACAAGTTCAGGTTCCGCGCCGAGAACGAGCGCCTGAACCTGATGGTCAAGGTGGCCGACCCCGGCGACACCGAGTTCGAGGAGGGCCAGTTGGTCCTGCGGAGCGAGTTTGAAGAAGCGGCCGCCATCGCCGAGCAGGGCGGCGGACAACCCCCGAAGAAACGCCGCCCCCGGCCCGCCACCGCCAAGACGATGCTCCTCGGGATCACCAAGGCCAGCCTCCAGAGCGAGTCGTTCCTGTCGGCCGCCAGTTTCCAGGAGACGACGAAGGTCCTTACCGAGGCCTCGCTGGCCGGCAGGGTCGATCCGCTCCTGGGCCTGAAGGAAAACGTGGTCCTGGGCCATCTGGTGCCGGCCGGGACCGGCTTCAAACCGTACCTGGAGGCGGCGGTCAAGTTGCACGCCGAGCCGGTGATCCCGGCGGCCGCCGCGGTCGAAGGGCCGACGGCGGTAACGGCCACCGAGGTCGCCGCCGCTCCGAAACCCGAACAATGAGGGAGATTCCTGGTTCGCCGCCCTTCTTGATGGGGGCGTCGTCCAACGGAGAACCGAATGCCGACGATCAACCAGTTGATCCGCCACCCCCGCAAACCGCAGAGGTCGCGCTCGAAGAGCCAGGCGCTGGTCCAGTGCCCGCAGAAACGCGGCGTGTGCACGCTCGTGCGCACGATGACGCCCAAGAAGCCGAACTCGGCCCTGCGCAAGATCGCCCGCGTGCGCCTCTCCAACGGCAAGGAGATCACCGCCTACATTCCCGGCATCGACCACAACCTTCAGGAACACTCGATCGTGCTGGTCCGCGGTGGCCGTGTCCGCGACCTGCCGGGCGTTCGGTATCACATTATCCGCGGCACGCTCGATTCGCTCGGCGTCGAGAACCGCAAGCAAGGGCGCTCCAAGTACGGGGCCAAGCGAGGCAAGTAGGCCGCCGGCGCCGCGACCGGCCTTAGCGCCGGGCGGCTCGGCATGGCCGGGAGAAACGTCCCCATGGCATTCAAGAAGTGGACATCCAGCCACACGCACCTCAAGCCCGACCCCAGGTATGGCAGCGACCTGGCCCAGAAGTTCATCAACAGCATGATGCTCAAGGGCAAGAAGAGCGTGGCCCAGAGGGTCTTTTACCAGGCGATGGACATCATTGCCCAGAAGGTCAAGGATGCCCCCCCGGTGCAGGTCTTCACGCAGGCCGTCGAGAACGTCAAGCCGCACATCGAGGTGCGGTCCAAGCGCGTCGGCGGCGCCACCTACCAGGTGCCGATGCAGGTCAACCAGCGCCGGCGACTGTCGCTGGCCATCCGCTGGATCCGCGAGGCGGCACGCGAGAAGACCGGCAAGCCGATGGCCGACCGCTTGGCCGAGGAACTCATGGCCGCCTACAAGAAGGAAGGCGCCGCCATCCAGACCCGCGAGAACGTGCATCGTATGGCCGAGGCCAACAAGGCCTTCGCGCACTTTGCATGGTAAGACGCAGCACGGGGCCTCGGGCCGCTCTTACGCGCGAGGCCCCTTTTTTGTCGCCGTCGTTGTTTAGCCGTCGCCGGTACGGCGACGGGTCTTCGGGGGCGTCTGGGCCCCCAGCCGTCCCCGCGGCCGTACCGGCCGCGGCTAAACACAGTGGCTAGTATATAAACTATGAGCATGACCGAACTTTCGAAAATCCGCAATATCGGAATTGCCGCCCACATAGATGCCGGTAAGACCACCGTCACCGAGCGGATCCTCTATTACGCCGGCAAGACCTACAAGATGGGCGAGGTCCACGAAGGCACCGCCGTCATGGACTTCGACCCGGAGGAGCAGCAGCGCGGCATCACGATCCACGCGGCGGCCACGACGTTGCCCTGGAAGGGCGACACCATCAACCTGATCGACACGCCCGGCCACGTCGACTTCACGATCGAGGTCGAGCGGTCCCTGCGTGTCCTCGACGGGTGCGTAGTGGTCTTCTGCGGCGTGGGCGGCGTCGAGGCCCAGAGCGAGACCGTCTGGCGCCAGGCCGACCGCTACCGCGTGCCGAGGCTCGCTTTCATCAACAAACTCGACCGCGTCGGCTCCGACTGGGAGCGCGTCCTGCACGAGATCCAGTCGCGCCTGCACCGGGGGGCGATCCCCGTGCAACTGCCGATCGGGGCGGCGGCGGACTTCGGCGGCATCGTAGACCTCGTCGGGATGCGGGCCTTCTATTACCGCAACGACCTGGGCACCGAGGTCGAGGAAACCGACGTGCCGGCCGACCTGCGCCCCATGGCCGAATTGACGCGCGACGAACTCGTGGAACGGGCCGCCGAGTTCGATGACCATCTCATGGAGAAGTACCTCGCGGCCAGGCCTGTCGACGCCGAAGAACTCAAGGCCGCCATCCGCAAGGGCTGCGTCCGCTCGGAACTGATTCCGGTGCTGTGCGGCGCGGCCTTGCGCAACAAGGGCATCCAAAACCTGATGGACGCCGTGTGCGACTACCTGCCCAGCCCGCTCGACGTCGGCGCCATCACGGCCCACGAGGTCACGCGGCGCGGCGAGACCCGCGAGATCAAGGTCGAGCCCGACCCGGAAGGCCCGTTCGTGGGCCTCGTGTTCAAGATCGCGGCCGACGCGCACGGCGACCTGCACTGGGTGCGGGTGTACCGTGGCCGCCTGAGGTCCGGCACGCGCGTCCTGAACACGACGCGCGGCAAGAAGGAGAACGCGCAGCGCCTCTGGCGGATGCACGCCGACGAGCGCCTCCGCGAGGACGAGGTCCTCGCCGGCGATATCATCGCCGTGGTCGGCCTGCGCGATTCCTACACGGGCGACACGCTGTCCGATACGCGCCACCCCGTGGTGCTCGAGAAGATCGGCATCCCGAAGACGGTCATCTCGATGGCCATCGAGCCGCGCACCAGCGACGACCGCCAGCATCTGGCCGAGGTGCTCCAGACCCTGACGCGCGAGGATCCGACATTCGAGTACCGCGTCGACAACGATACCGGCCAGACGCTCATCTCGGGCATGGGCGAGTTGCACCTGGAGGTCCTGACGCACCGGATGCTGCGCGATTATCACCTGGACGTCAAGGTCGGTCGGCCCCGCGTGGCCTACCGCGAGACGATCCGCGAGGCCGCGGAGGCCGACGGCCGGTTCATCCGCCAGACGGGCGGGCACGGGCAGTACGGCGTGGTGACCCTCCGGGTCGATCCGCGGCCCGGCGGCGACCTGGGCGCCGACCCGCTCACCTTCGACGTCCGTCTCAAGGGCGGCGTCATCCCCGACGAGTACATCCCGGCCATCGAGCGGGGGGTCCGCGACGCCGCCGGCGCCGGCATTGTCACGGGTTATCCGCTTATTGATATTCAGGTGACTGTAATCGACGGCAGGTTCCACGAGGTCGACTCTTCGGAGATCGCCTTCGAGGCGGCGGGCAGCCTGGCGCTCCAGCAGGCCGTCGAGAAGGCGGGGGTGAGGCTCCTGGAGCCTATCATGAGGCTCCAGGTGGTGGCGCCGAACGAGTACTTCGGCGACCTGACGGCCGACCTGCTGGCGCGCCGCGCGGAGATCCGCGAGACGGAACTGCGCGGCACGACGCGCGTCATCAGCGCCATGGTGCCGCTGGCCACCATGTTCGGCTATTCGACGACCGTGCGGAGCCTTACCCAGGGGCGGGCTACGTATTCGATGGAGCCGTCGCACTACGCCGTGGTGCCCGACGACGTGGCGAAGGGGCTTTTGGAGTAGCGGCCCGTCAGGGTCGCGGGGGGGATTGCCGTAAAGGCTTGGCGCGCTTGGAAGGATTTTTCGGCAAAAAGAGATTGACAGTTCACTTCTGGGTGGTAGAGTGACTGTTCTCGGCACTAAACAAGAGACCGGGTCCGAACGACCGGCCGACGGATGAGCCTGGATTGCGGCCGAGCCTCAGTTTGAGGGGCGGGTGAGGCCGCCGGTAGGGCTGCATCGTCATTTCGAGACCAACGGGCGACCCGGGGCCGCAGATGGCAGGCGATCGAATTCGAATTCGCATGGAGTCGTACGATCACCGCGTGCTCGATCAGAGCGCCGTGGAGATCGTCGAGACGAGCAAGCGGACGGGCGCCCGCGTCAAGGGGCCGATCCCCTTGCCGACGCGCATCGAGCGCTACACGGTGCTGCGCTCGCCGCACATCGACAAGAAAAGCCGCGAGCAGTTCGAAATCCGGACGCACAAGCGGCTGATTGACATCGAGGAGCCGACGGTCAAGACCGTCGATGCCCTGAACAAACTCAACATGCCTGCGGGCGTGTTCATCAAGATCAAGGCGTAGGATGATGCCAGCGATACTGGGCCGAAAAGTCGGCATGACCAGCCTGTTCGACGGGCAGGGCCGCCAGGTGCCGGTTACTGTCGTCGAGGCCGGTCCTTGCCAGGTGCTTCAGGTCAAGACCGTCGAGACCGACGGCTACAACGCCGTGCAACTGGGCTTCGACGAGAAGCCGCCGCGCGCGGTCACTCAGCCGTTGGCGGGGCACTTCAAGAAGGCCGGCGGGACCGCCAGGCGGTTCATCCGGGAATACCGGACCGACGAGGTCTCTAAGTACCAGCCCGGGGCCCTGGTGACGGTTGCGGACTTCGAGGGCGTGGGTCTGGTGGACGTCATCGGCGTGACGAAGGGCCGCGGTTTCGCGGGCGTGGTGAAGCGGCACCATTTTGCCGGTCAGCCCGCCAGCCATGGCACGGAGCGCAAGCACCGCTCCAGCGGCGGCATCGGCGAGGGCGCCGGCATCCCAGGCCGCGCGGTACGCCTGGGCAAACGCATGGCGGGCCACATGGGTAACCAGCGACAGACCGTCGAACGCCTCAAACTGTTCAAGGTCGATGCGAAGGCGAACCTCCTGGTGATCCACGGCAGCGTGCCCGGCCCGAACGGCGCGTACGTCTTCGTCCGAAACGCCCGGAAGGTCGGACCCGGAAAGCCGAAGTCGTAGCGCACCTGAAGAAGACGGGCCATTATGATCCAGGTAACAGTCTATAACACGGACGGCCGGGAATCGGGCCAGATCCCGGTCGACGAGGCCTGGTTCGGCGGCAAGGTACGCGTCGAAGTGCTGCGGCTGGCGGTCAAGCGTCACGAGGCCAACCGGCGCCAGGGCACCGTGGCCACGAAGAGCCGCGGTCTGGTCGAGGGGTCGACCAAGAAGATCTTTGCGCAGAAGCACACCGGCCGTGCCCGGGCTGGCACGATCCGCAGTCCGAAGCGTCGGGGCGGCGGCGTCACGTTCGCCAAGGTTCCGCGAGATTTCGGCCTCGGCATGCCACGCAAGGAGCGGCGCCTGGCCTTGGACTCGGCCCTGCTGGCGCGCCTCCTGGACCGTGAGATCATCGTGGTCGACGGACTGAAACTCGAGCAGCCGAGAACCAAGGAGATGGCCCGGACGCTGAAGGCCCTGGGCGTGGAGCGGTCGTGCCTCCTGGCGCTTCCGCCCAACGAGACGGTGCTCTACCGGTCGGCCCGGAATCTGCCCCGCGTCCGGGTGCGCGAGGTGCGGGACCTGAACGCGTATGACGTCCTGTGGCCCAACCGCGTGGTCTTCACGCGCCCGGCCTTCGAGGCCATGCTTGAGGCGAGGAAGGACTGATGGACCCTTACCAGGTCGTCATCAAGCCGCTCATCACCGAGAAGGGGACGACGCAGAACCAGACCCTGAACCAGTACACGTTCCAGGTCCACCATGTGGCCAACAAGGCCCAGATCCGCGAGGCGATCGAGACGATTTACGAGGTCCGGGTCCTGAAGGTCCGGACGATGAAGCGGCGCGGCAAGGCGCGGCGGTATCGCTACACGCGCGGCCGTACGGCGGGCCTGAAGAAGGCGGTCGTCACGCTGCATCCCGAGGACCACATTGACCTGTTCTAGTGCGTGACCGTGCCGCCGGGGGGCGAAGGATAGTCTTATGGCGATCAAGATATATAATCCGACGAGTCCCGGGAGGCGGAATTCCTCGGTCCAGGACTTCTCCGACCTGGCGAAGAAGGAGCCCCAGAAGGGCCTCACGGTGCGGATCGTCCGCAAAGGCGGCCGCAACAATCAGGGTTTCACGACCGCGCGGTTCCGCGGCGGCGGGGCGCGGCGCATCTACCGCCTGATCGATTTCCGCCGCGAGAAGGACGGCGTGCCGGGCAAGGTGGCGGCCATCGAGTATGATCCGAACCGCAGCGCGCGCATCGCCCTCATCCACTACCGCGACGGCGAGAAGCGGTACATCCTGGCCCCGGGTGGACTTCAGGTCGGCCAGACCGTGATGAGCGGCGACCAGGCCGAACCGCGGCCCGGCAACTGCCTGCGGCTGGCGAACATTCCGGCCGGACTGGCGGTCCACAACATCGAACTTGTGCCCGGCGCGGGGGGCAAACTGGTTCGCGCGGCGGGGCGGGCGGCCATGCTCAGCGCCAAAGAAGGCGCCTGGGCCTTCATTACGCTGCCGAGCGGCGAAATGCGGCGCATCGGCATCAACTGCCGCGCCACCGTCGGCGCGGTCGGCAACGCCGAACACAGCGCCGTCCGCTGGGGCAAGGCCGGGCGGACACGGCACAAGGGACGCCGTTCGCACAGCCGCGGATCGGCGATGAACCCCGTTGACCATCCGATGGGCGGGGGCGAAGGCCGCCGCAGCGGCGGGCGCGACCCAGTGTCGCCCACGGGCGTCCTCGCCAAGGGCGGCAAGACCCGCCGCCGACGCAATCCGACCAACGTGCACATTGTCCGTCGGCGTATCGGCCGCAGGTATGGCGAAGCGAAGATCCCCAAGTAAGGTTACACGACCATGGGACGTTCGACAAAAAAAGGTCCGTACGTGGACGTCAGACTCCTCCAGAAACTGGAGAAGCAGGAACAGATCGGCGCGCGCGACCCCATCAAGACATGGGCCCGGGCCTGTACCGTCGTGCCGGAATTCGTGGGCCACACGTTCCTGGTGCACAACGGGCGGATACACCTGAAGGTATTCGTGACGGAAGACATGGTGGGGCACAAGTTGGGCGAGTTTGCGCCGACCCGGACCTTCCGGGGCCACAGCGGCAAGAGGGCCGCGATGGCCGCGGCGGCGGCCGCGGCGCCCGGCACGGCGCCTGGGCCGTCGGCGCCGGCGCCCAAGAAGCCGGCCGAGTAAGCGCCCTGCCGGCGTCCCGCGGCGCGGGCGGCCGGGCGCCGGGAGAGGTTCACGACGATGGGGTATCGAGCGAGCCACCGATTTGCACGCATCAGCCCACGCAAGGTCGGGCTGGTGATGGAGATGATCCGGGGCATGCCCCTGGAGGAAGCGCTCAAGGTGCTGGACTTCAGCCCGAAGCGTGCGGCCAAGATGGTGGCCAAGGTCCTCCGCAGCGCCATGGCCAACGCCGACGAGAGCGAGGCGGACCTGGAATCGCTCTACGTGTCCGAGGCCCGGGCCGACATGGGTCCCGTGCTGAAGCGCGTGTGGCCGCGGTCGCGCGGGTCGGCCGACACGCTGCGCCGCCCCACGTGTCACCTGATCGTGGAACTCGAGGAAGCCGAGGAAGCCGCAAAAGGCGGGAAATAGCCGCAGGCAAGGCGTGTTCGCATGGGACAGAAGATCCATCCGATCGGTTTTCGCATCGGCATCACGGAGCCGTGGCGCAGCCGGTGGTATGCCCCGAAACGCACGTTCGGGCAACTGTTGGTCGAGGACGAGAAGATCCGGTCGTTCATCAAGGCTAACTACGGCTTCGCCGCGATCTCGAAGACCGAGATCGAGCGGACGCGCGAAGAGGTGAAGGTCATCCTGCATTCGGCGAGGCCGGGCCTGATCATCGGGCGCAAGGGCGCCGAGGTCGATAAACTGCGCGAGCAACTCGAGGAACTGACCAGCCGGCGGATCACAGTCAACATCATCGAGATCACCAAGCCCGAGTTGTGCTCCCAGTTGGTAGCGGAGGCCGTGGCCCAGCAACTGGAGAAGCGGGCGGCGTTCCGGCGGGCGATGAAGCAGGCCGTCGATGCCACGATGGGAGCCGGGGCCAGGGGCATCAAGATCCGCACCGCCGGGCGCCTCGGCGGGGCCGAGATGCACCGCGCCGAAGTGACGATCCGCGGCAGCATCCCGCTCCAGATGCTCAAGTGCCATATAGATTACGGGTTCGCCCAGGCGTACTGCACCTATGGCGTCATCGGCGTGAAGGTGTGGATCTATCTCGGCGAGTACCGCGAGAAACAGAAGGAGGCCGCCGATGGCCATGATGCCTAGACGCGTGAAGTGGCGCAAGAGCCAGCGCGGCAAGATGAAGGGCAACGCGCAACGGGGCAACTCCGTGGCGTTCGGCGACTACGGCCTCCAGGCGATGGAGGAGGTGTGGCTGAGCGCCCAGCAGATCGAGGCCGGCCGCGTGGCCGCCACCCACTTCCTCCGCCGCGAGGGGAAACTGTGGGTCCGCGTTTTCCCCGACAAGCCGATCAGCGGAAAGCCCCTCGAGACGCGCATGGGCAAGGGCAAGGGCGAGCCGGAATACTGGGCGTGCTGCGTGCGGCCGGGGCGCATCCTGTTCGAGTTGGGCGGCGTGCCCGAAGACCTCGCGCGGCAGGCGCTGAGGCGCGTGGCCAGCAAGATGCCGATCCGGACTCGCATGCTGGCGCGGCGGCGCGGCCTGTAGGCCGCCGCGGGCGGCGGCCGGACGGCCAGACCCACAAGGGTGATGCCATGAAGGCTCAGGAAATTCGCGAGATGTCGCAGGAGCAGATCCTCACTGAACTCGAAGCCCTGGAGCGCCGGGTGTTTGATCTTCGGACCCAGTCCGAGACCGAGGACCTCAAAGTGCCGAGCGAATTGCTGAAGGCCCGCCGCGACATCGCCCGCATGCGGACCATCTTGAGGCAGCGCGAGGCGGCCGCCGGCGCCCCGTCGGCGCCCCCGGCCGAGGAGAAACCGACGGTATGAGCCGACTGCGCGGAAAGCGACGCTGTGTGCGGGGCCTGGTGGTGGGCGACAAGGGTTCCCAGACCATTACGGTCGAGGTTGGCCGCCGGATCCGGCATCCGAAGTACGGGAAGATGATGCGGAAGGACCGTCGGATTCACGCCCATGACGCCGCCGGGGCCGCCCACGTCGGCGATACGGTGGAAGTGGCGGAATGCCGTCCGATGTCGCGGACGAAACGCTGGCGCCTGGTGAAGGTGCTGGAGCGCAACCCGGAGCAGGCGGTTCCTGCCGCGGGCGAGCCGAATGCGGAAGGGACGCCGGCCACGTAGGCCGCGAGGAACGCCCCCCGATGATCCAGATGCGCAGCATTCTCGATGTGGCGGACAACACCGGCGCAAAGACGGTCCGGGCGATCCGCGTCCTCGGCGGGTCGACTCGCAAGGGCGCGTTCACGCGGCCGATCGCCGGCGTCGGAGACGTGGTCATCGCCTCGGTCCAGAAGGCCATTCCGGCGGGCGAGGCCAAGAAGGGCGAGGTCGTCCGGTGCGTGGTAGTGCGGACGAAGTACCCGACCCGCCGTCCCGACGGTTCGTACGTCCGCTTCGACCGCAACGCCGTCGTGTTGATCGACAAGGAAGGCAACCCGCGCGGGACGCGCGTCTTCGGCGCCGTGGCCCGCGAACTGAGGAACAAGCAGTACATGAAGATCGTCTCGCTTGCCAGCGAGGTGGTCTGACAGCAGCGGATCGGCGCCATGCATATTCGACGGGACGATATCGTGGAGGTCATCGCCGGCGACGATGCCGGCTCGCGGGCCAAGGTGCTCCGCGTTGACCCCCGCAAGGGGCGGGCCATCGTCGAGGGCGTCAACCGCGTGTACCGGCACCTGCGTCGTTCGCGCAAGAATCCCCAGGGCGGGCGCCTCGAGATCGAGGCCCCCGTCCACGTATCGAACCTCCTGGTGGTGTGCAGCAAGTGCGACAGGGGGGTCCGGGTGGGTTTCCGCAGGGACGCCGACGGCTCGAAGCATCGCATCTGCCGCAGGTGCGGCGCAGACCTCGGGGAGTTGTAACCGGCCATGGCGCGAATGCAGGAACGTTACCGCAACGAAGTTGTGCCGGTGCTCCGGGCCAAACTGGGCCGGCAGAACGTGATGAGTCTGCCGCGCCTCGAGAAGATCGTCGTGTCGATGGGCCTCGGCAAGTCGCGCGACGAGCCCAAGCGCGTCGAGGCCGCCGTTGAGGACCTGGGGATCATCACCGGGCAGCGGCCGGTGGTCACCAAGGCCAAGAAGAGCGTCAGCGCCTTCCGCCTCCGCCAGGGCGTGAGCATCGGGTGCAAGGCCACCCTGCGCGGCAAGAGGATGTACGAATTCCTGGATCGCCTGATCAACCTGGCGATCCCGAGGTTCCGCGACTTCCGCGGCCTGGACCCGAACGCGTTCGACGGGCGCGGCAACTACAACATGGGTGTGAACGAACAGATGGTCTTCCCGGAAGTCCGGGTCGACAAGGTGCAGTTCCAGCAGGGCATGAACATCACGATCGTGACGAAGAACAGCCGGTCCGACGAGGAAGCGCGGGTGCTTCTGGAGGGTTTCGGGTTCCCGTTCCGGCGTGCCTAGTGCCAAAGGCCGGATCGGGCGCCTTGCCGCCGGGCACCGTGCAGGCGGCGTGATCTGGCGTTGTGGAACCAGGCCACTTGGCCCCCGTCAATGGGGCATTTGCCCACGTGAATACACGGGGGCGACAAGCGGAGCGTTCATGGCGACGAAAGCCCAACGATTGAAGTCGAAACGCGAGCCGAAGTTCTCAACACGGCGGCGCCGCCGGTGCGAGTTGTGCGGACGGCCGCGCGCTGTGTATCGCAAGTTCGGCATCTGCCGCATCTGCTTCCGGAACCTCGCCCACCTGGGCCAGATTCCGGGCGTGCGCAAGGCCTCCTGGTGACCGGTGAGAGGAGAGTGAAGGGCGATGACCAAGGACTCCATTGCCGACATGTTGACGCGGATTCGCAACGCCCTCCAGCGGCGCCAGGCCACGGTGGACGTTCCCGCATCCAACGCGTGTCGGGGAATCCTGGGCGTGATGCGGGCCGAGGGATACATCCTCGGTTTCGACGAGATCCCGGACGGACGCCAGGGCCTCATGCGGATCCAGTTGAAGTATGGCCCGGACGGCGAGAAGATCCTGTCGCACATCCGGCGCGAGTCGAAGCCCAGCCGCCGCGTCTACAAGAAGGTCGAGGACATCGAGCCGGTGCTCGGCGGCCTGGGAACCGCCATCTACACGACCCCCCAGGGCGTCGTCAGCGACCGCCAGGCCCGGCGCCTCAAAGTGGGCGGCGAACTGCTCTGCACGATCTGGTGACACACGCCTCCAGGGGCGAGATGAGGATAGGATGTCGAGAATCGGAAAACGGCCGGTGCCCGTCCCGGACAAGGTCAAAGTGACCGTCCAGGGCAACACCGTCAAGGTCGAGGGGCCGAAAGGCAAACTCGAGTGGGCCTTCAACCCCGTGCTGAAGGTCAATGTCGATGCCTCTAAGAAAGAGGTCCGCGTCGATCGCTCCGACGACGAGCGCCGCAGCCGCGCCCTGCACGGCCTTACGCGGGCCCTGATTGCCAACATGGTCAAGGGGGTGACGGAGGGATACCAGAGGGGCCTCGAACTCTACGGCACGGGCTACTCGGTCAACGTCCAGGGCAAGAAACTCGTGATGGCGTGCGGGACGGCCAAGCCGATAGAAAAGCCAATTCCCGCCGGCCTCGAAGTCGTCGTGGAGGTGGCTAACACGCGCGGCAACGACACCCCGGCACGGTTCATCGTGAAGGGATGCGACAAACAACTGGTGGGCGAATTCGCCGCGGAAGTGCGGCACTTGCGGCCGGCCGAGCCGTACATCGGCAAGGGCTTCCGGTACCTCGGCGAGCAGATCCGCCGCAAGGCCGGCAAGACCTTCGTCAGCGGTGCCACAACGTAAGGCAAATGTCGAATACTGAATGTCGAACCCAAGCGCACGACGCACAGCGGGCAAACGGCAAATGGCTGACGATCCAATGGCCTGTTGAGCGGGGAGCCGAAGGCAACGGCGGCCGTTGGCGTTGAGGGCGGCGGCAGTAAAAGGGCGAAACCGGAATGTCGGATGTCAAGGAAAAACGGGCGGGCTTGAAGCGGCGGCAGTTGCGGCTTCGGCGGCGGCTCCAAGGGACCCCCGAACGCCCGCGACTCTCGGTCTACCGCAGCCTGAAGCATATCTACGCCCAGGTCATCGACGATGTTTCGGGCCGGGCCCTGGTGTCGGCGAGCACGCTCAGCGAGGCCCTCCGGGGCGCCCTGAAGAGCACCGGCAACTGTGCGGCGGCGGCGAAGGTCGGCGAACTCCTGGCCGCCAGGGCCAAGGAGGCCGGCATCGCGGCCGTCTGCTTCGACCGCGGCGGCCGCAAGTACCACGGACGCATCAAAGCGCTGGCGGAAGCCGCGCGGAAGGGCGGGCTTAATTTCTGAGGTGGAGCCCTGAACGGGCGGAGGCAGGGACCGCGTGGCTACCGAGCAGGATGGCTTTTTCGGCGAGACCGGTGAACTTCAGGAGGCCGTCGTCGCGATCAACCGGTCGGCGAAGGTCGTCAAGGGCGGCCGGCGGTTCAGTTTCTCCGCGCTGAGCGTCGTCGGCGACCGCCGCGGCCGCGTCGGCCTGGGCTACGGCAAGGCCAACGAAGTGCCCCCGGCCGTCGAGAAGAGCATCGCCGAGGCCAAGAAGAATATGGTCCGCGTCCCCCTCAAGGGCGACACGATTCCGCACGAGGTCATGGGCCGGTTCGGCGCCGCCCGCGTCTTCATGCGGCCGGCGGGGGCCGGCACCGGCGTCATCGCGGGGGGAGGCGTGCGGGCCGTCTGCCAGATGGTTGGCATCCGCAACATCCTGACGAAGGCCATGGGCAGCACGAACCCCGTCAACCTGGTCAAGGCCGCCATGGACGGCCTCATGCGGTTGAAGGACGCCCGAGAAGTTGCCCGGCTGCGGGGCGTGCCGATCGAGGAACTCATCCAGGAGGCACCGGCCGGTCCGGAAATGCCGACCCCGAAACCGGCGGAGGCCAGTGAGGGACAGCCGCAGTGAACCTGACGGATATCAAGAAGAGCAGGAAACGCCATCCGCGCCGCATCCGGGTGGGGCGGGGCATCGGGTCCGGCCTGGGCAAGACCAGCGGGCGCGGCCACAAGGGCATGAAGTCCCGGTCCGGATATGCCCGCCGCCTGACGCACGAGGGCGGCCAGATGCCGCTGTTCCGGCGGATGCCGAAGGTCGGCTTCTCGAACGCCCGGTGGGCCACGCCGGTCACGGTCGTGAATGTCGAGGACCTCCAGCGATTCCCCGCGGGGTCCGAGGTCGGGCCTGACCAGATGCGCGAGGCCCGCCTCATCAAGGGACGTCTCTACGCCCTCAAGGTTCTCGGGCGGGGCGAACTGGACCGGGCCTTGACCGTTCGGGCCCATCAGTTCAGCGCCGGCGCCATCGAGAAGATCACCAAGGCGGGCGGCAAGGCGGAGGTCGTCGGAGCGTGATCGAGTCCCTGATCAACATCTTCAAGATCCCCGAACTGAGGAAGAAGATTCTCTTCACGCTCCTGATCCTGCTTGTCTACCGGGTCGGGACTTATATGCCCATTCCCGGGACCGAGGGCGCCTACATCAAGAACCTGATCGCCCGCGCCGAAACCGAGACTGGCGCCGGCGGCGGCATCCAGGCGTACCTGAAGTTCATCGCCAAGATCACGGGCGGCAGTTTCCAGCCTTTCCTGTTCGCCCTTGGCATCATGCCGTACATCAGCGCGTCGATCATCTTGCAGTTGCTGACGCACGCGGTTCCCTCGCTCGAGAAACTCGCCAAGGAGGGGGAAACGGGGCGCAAGAAGATCAACGAGTATACGCGCTACATCACGCTCCTGTTGTGCCTGGTGCAGGCCGGCTTTATCGTCAACACCTCCGCCTGGAGCCCCGCAACGCCCGGAGGCTGGCGAAGCGAGAACGTGTCGCAGGTGATGTACTTCCTGGTCGCGACGACCGCCATGAGCGCCGGGACGGTCTTCCTGATGTGGCTGGGGGAGTTGGTCGACGAGTACGGCATCGGCAACGGCATCAGCCTCATCATCATGGCGGGCATCGTCGACCGCCTGCCGGCCGTCGTCGGCTACGTCCGCGAGAACGCGACGTTCGAGTTCCTCTCGTTCCAGGCTTCCGAGAAGATCGGCATCGAGACCGTCTTCCTGGTCCTCGTGATGTTCGTGGCGGTGGTGGTCGGCGTGGTCCTGATTACGCAGGGCCAGCGGCGGATTCCGATCCAGCAGGCAAAGCAGACGCGCGGCCGGCGGATGACGGCCGGCGGAAGAAGTTACCTGCCCCTGCGCGTCAACCAGGCCGGCGTCATCCCCGTCATCTTCGCCTCCAGCCTGCTGTACCTGCCGATGTACCTGTTCGGCATGATCCACCAGAAACTGGCGAGCACGTGGGCGGGGCCGCTGACGCAGGAACTCGCCGAGGCCTTCGGCTACGGCAATGCCATGCATCAACTGATTTATGTAGCCTTGATCTTTATTTTCTGTTATTTCTGGACGGCCATCACCTTCCAGCCCAAGGAGATGTCGAACAACCTGCGCGACTGGGGCACGTTCATCCCCGGCATGCGGCCGGGCCGGCGCACCGCAGAGTACCTGGAACGCGTCATGAACCGCATCACGTACGTCGGGTCGGGGTTCCTGGCCATTATCGCCATCGTGCCGAGCACCGTCAGCGAGGTGATGCGGGTGCCGATGCTGATGGCGGGGTTCCTTGGCGGCACGAGCCTTCTGATTATCGTCAGCGTGGCGCTGGACGTGGTCCAGCGCGTCGAGTCGCACCTGATCATGCGGCACTACGAGGGGTTCCTGGCCGAGGGTCGGGTTCGGGGGCGCCGCAGTTAGCGGCCTTGGCACTGCGCCGCCGCGGCGGCGCGGCGCAGAAGGAGCATGGCGCGTGCGACTGGTATTCATGGGCCCCCCGGGGGCGGGAAAGGGGACGCAGGCCAAGGCGGTGGCCGACCATTACGGCGTGCCCCATGTCTCCAGCGGAGACATCTTCCGCTCGGAGATCCAGCGCGCCACGCCCCTGGGCCTGAAGATCAAGTCGTACGTGGAATCGGGCGCCCTGGTGCCCGATGCGATCACGGTCGAGGCGGTGGACGGCCGGTTGGCGGGGCCGGATTGCGCCAAGGGGTGGCTTCTCGACGGCTTTCCCCGCACCGAGGGCCAGGCGGAGGCGCTCGACAAGGCATTGGCGGGCCACGGGACGAGACTCAACGCGGTGGTCTACCTCGACGTGCAAAGCGAGGACATCGTGCAGCGGATGAGCGGCAGGCGCGTCTGCCCGAAGTGCGGCCGGTCGTATCATCAGGTTTACATCAAGCCGCGCCTCGATGGCCGATGCGACGCCTGCGGCGCCAGCCTCACGATCCGCGACGACGACAAGCCGGAGACGGTCCGGCAGCGGCTGGCGACGTACCAGAAGCAGACGGCCCCGCTGATCGACTATTACGATCGGCGGGGGCTGCTCGTGCGCGTCGACGGGGGCGGCGCCCCTGCCGAGGTCAGGGCACGGCTCTTTGAACAATTGAAGGAAGCGGCGGAGCACGCCGGGGGGTCCCGCGCGCCATGACGATCCGCCCGAAGACGCCCGAGGCCATCGAGAAGATGCGGGCGGCCGGGCGGGTTGTGGCCCAGATCCTCGAGCGGCTCCAGGCCATGTGCCGGCCAGGTGTGACGACCGGGGAACTGGACGCCGAGGCCGTCCGCCTGATGCAGGAGGGCGGCGCCCGCAGTTTGTTTCGGGGCCAGGCGCACCCGCGCGGCGGGCCGCTGTACCCCGGCAACATCTGCGTGTCGGTAAACGAGGAACTCGTTCACGGCATCCCGGGGCCGCGCGCCGTCCGCGAGGGCGACATCGTTTCGGTCGACGTCGGGGTCCAGAAGGACGGCTGGTGCGCGGATGCCGCCCGGACATTTGCAGTCGGGCGCGTGCCGCCGCGTGTCGAGGCGCTCTTGGAGACGACGGCCGAGATGCTCGCGATCGTGGGCCGCGAGGCGCGGGCCGGCGTGCTGTGGTCGGCCGTGGCCGGCCAGATCGAGAACCGGGTCGAGCGGGCCGGCTTCTCGATCGTGACCGCGTACGTGGGTCACGGCATCGGCAGCCAGATGTGGGAACGGCCGCAGGTGCCGAACTACGTAGGCCGCGACCTGGCGCGCGACGATTTCCTCCTGGTCGAGGGGATGACGTTCGCCGCCGAGCCGATGGTCAATATGGGCCGGCCGCAGGTGCGGGAACTGGAAGACGGGTGGACGGTGGTGACGGCCGATGGCAAGCCTTCCGCCCATTTTGAGGATACGTTCGTCGTCAGACGCGACAGGGCGGAACCCCTGACGCGGTTGTCGGGCCGGCTGGAGGGATGAGCCCCCCATGGGCAAGGACGTCATTCGCGTGGAGGGGAGGGTCATCGAGGCACTGCCCAACGCCATGTTCCGCGTCGAATTGGAGAACGGGCACAAGGTGTTGGCGCACGTCTCGGGACGGATGAGGATGCACTTCATCCGCATCCTGCCGGGAGACCGGGTGACGGTGGAACTCTCGCCGTACGATCTAGCGAAGGGGCGAATCGTCTATCGGTCGGGCTGAGGATATCCCGGCCATGGCGGCGCCGAGAGGTTTCAGAACCATGAAAGTACGAGCCAGCGTCAAGCGGATTTGCGAGAACTGCAAGGTGGTGAGGCGCGCCGGCGTGGTCCGCATCATCTGCTCGAACCCGCGCCACAAGCAGCGCCAGAAAATGCGGGCCAGGAGGAGGTAACCGATGCCTCGTATCGCGGGTGTAGACGTTCCGGCCGAGAAGATCACGTGGTGCGCCCTGACGTACATTCACGGGGTCGGGCGCCGGTCGGCCCTGGATATCTGCAAGGAAGCGCAGATCAATGCGTTTGGCAGGATGAAGGACCTGACGGAAGATGAGGTCGGCCGCATTGCGGCCGTGATCGATCGCAGTTACGTCGTGGAGGGCTCGCTGAGGCGCCAGGTGCTTCAGAACATCGCCCGCCTGAAGGACATCGGGTGCTATCGGGGCGTCCGGCACCGCCGCGGCCTCCCGGTCCGGGGCCAGCGGACCCGGACCAATGCCCGCACCCGGAAGGGCCCGCGCAAGACCGTGGCCGGGAAGAAGGGCGTCAAAGAGTTGCATTAGCCGTCGGCTTTCATCGTCCGTTTTGGCGGGTAGCCGGAGGTCGCAGACTCGCCTTGGCGAGTCGAAGATCCTCCGTAGTGGACGACCGCGTGTGAGTTTTGGACGAGACGCCGGCCTGCTTGCACCGGCGGCGCTAATGTGGAGAGGAAATGGCGAAAAAGAAGAAAGTCCGGCGAAGCGTGGCCAAGGGCATTGCCCACGTCAAGGCCACCTTCAACAACACGATCATCACGATTACTGACCCGACGGGCAACGTCCTCTGCCAGGACTCGGCCGGGACGATCGGCTTCAAGGGAAGCCGCAAGTCCACGCCATTCGCGGCCCAGCGTGCCGCAGATGCGTGCGCCCAAAAGGCCATCAAGATGGGCATGCACGAGGTGGAGGTCAAGGTGAAGGGCCCCGGCAGCGGGCGGGAATCGGCGATCACGGCGCTCCAGGCGGCCGGACTCAGGGTGACGGCCATCGAGGACGTCACGCCGATTCCGCACGACGGATGTCGGCCGCCGAAGCGCCGCCGCGTCTAAGGGGATTGAGGGAGGCAAGAGCACGGGATGGCACGATACACGACGCCTGTTTGCCGCCGATGCCGGCGGGCCGGCATGAAGTTGTACCTGAAGGGCGTGCGCTGCGAGACCGCCAAGTGCGCGATCGAGAAGCAGTGGCGCAACAAGCCGCCAGGCATGCACTTCTGGCAGCGCCGGCGGCCGAGCGAGTACGGCGTGCGCCTGCGCGAGAAGCAGAAACTCCGCTGGTACTACGGCGTCCTGGAGCGGCAGTTCCGCCGCTTCTTCGACGAGGCCCAGCGCGCCAAGGGTTCCACCGGCGAGCGGCTACTGATCCTCATGGAAAGGCGTCTCGACAACGTCGTCTACCGCCTCGGTTTCACCCCGAGCCGCAAGGCCGCCCGCCAACTCGTCAATCACGGGCACGTGCTCTTGAACGGCAGGGTGGCGGACATTCCAAGCCTGAATGTCAAGCCGGGCGACGTCCTTCAGATCCGCGACCGGAAGCACAGCCGCGACCTGGTCCAGCAGTGGCTGACCGAGGAGGAGGGGCGCGTGGTGCCGCAGTGGCTCTCGGCGGACCCGGCGAACTTCCGCGGCGAGGTCAAGGCGCTGCCCGCCAGAGAGGACGTCTCGATCCAACTGAATGAGCAACTGATCGTCGAGTTCTGCAGCCGCTAACGCAAGGAGGTAACCCTGTGATGCGGATCAGATGGAAGGGCCTGGAACTGCCTACGCGCGTCGTGCTGGACCCGGCGACCGCGACGCCGACCTACGGGCAGTTCGTGGCCGAACCGTTCGAGCGCGGCTTCGGCGTTACCATCGGCAACAGCCTGAGGCGCATCCTCCTGTCGAGCCTCGAAGGGGCGGCCGTGACGGGCGTCAAGATCGAGAACGTCCTGCACGAGTTCTCGAGCATCGACGGCGTCATGGAAGACGTCACGGACATCATCCTGAACGTCAAGGGGCTGGTCGTCCGCCTCGAAGGCAGCGAGCCCCGCACGGTGGTTCTGGAATCCGGCGCGGCCGGGCCGGTCACCGCCGCCATGATCGAGGCCGACCCCAACGTCGAGGTCGTCAACAAGGATCATCGGGTCTGCACCCTTTCGAAGAACATGAAGTTCCGCATGGAACTCCACGTGGCCAAGGGCCGCGGCTACGTCACCGCCGAGGAGAACACCCCCGAGGGCGACCAGGAAGTCGGCTACGTTCCGGTCGACAGCCTCTTCTCGCCGGTGGTCCGCGTCCGGTATCGGACCGAGGACACGCGCGTCGGCCAACGGACCAATTACGACCGGCTGGTGATGGAGATCTGGACCAACGGGACCGTCTCGCCCGACATGGCGCTGGTCGAGGCGGCCAAGATCCTCCGCAAGCACCTCAACCCGTTCGTCGAATACTTCCAGCCCGGCGAGGAACTGGGCGCCGAGGAGGCTCCGGCCGCCGAGGAAGTGGTGGTGCCCGAGGAGTACATCTCGGAACTCGAACGCAAACTCGCCATGCCCATCAGCCAGTTGGAACTGTCGGTCCGCGCGTCCAATTGCCTGGAATCCGAGAACATCATGACCGTCGGCCAGTTGGTCCGCCTCTCCGAGGACGACCTCCTGGCCATCCGGTCCTTCGGCAAGACGAGCCTCCGCGAGGTCAAGCGCAAACTGGCCGACCTCGGCCTGTCGCTGGGGATGGACCTGGAAGGCGTGACGGCCGGCGGTGGCGGCGGAGGGAGCACCTGATGCGGCATCTGAAGAAAGGTCGGAAACTCGGCCGGACCATGAGCCACCGCCTGGCCACGCTGCGGAGCCTGGCCGCCAGCCTCGTCGAACACGAGGCCATCACCACCACCGTGCCGAAGGCCAAGGAGGCCCGCCGCTACGTCGAGCGCCTCATCACACTGGCCCGCAGGGGCTCGCTGGCGAGCCGGCGCCTGGTGGCCTCTCGCCTCGCGAACGAACCGGCCGCCAAGAAAATCTGCGAGGTCCTCGCCCCGCGCTACGCGACGCGTCCGGGCGGCTACACGCGCATCATCAAGTTGGCGAAGTTCCGCGTCGGCGACGCTTCACAACTGTGCCGCCTGGAACTGGTCGACAAGGTCGTCAAGGAAAAGCCGAAGAAGAAGGAAGCAGAAAAGAAGTAGCCATGTCTGAATGCATCTTCTGCAAGATCGTGGCCGGCGCCATTCCTTGCACGAAGGTCTACGAGGATGCCCATGTCCTGGTGTTCATGGACATCGCCCCCATCTCGCCGGGGCACACGCTCCTGGTGCCGAAGAAGCACTACGAGTCGGTCATGGAGATGCGGCCGGAAGAAGTGGCCGCGATGTTCCAGCGGGTTGGGGTCCTTGCCGGTGCGGTGAAGGCGGCCGTGCAGGCCCACGGCATCAACGTCCTTCAGAATAACGGCGCCACTGCCGGCCAGGTCGTGCCGCACCTGCACATCCACCTGATCCCGCGCTGGCCCGACGATGGCTTGGGTTTCCGCTGGCCCGCCAAGAAAGCCGCCCCGGCGGTCCTCGCCGAGCAGGCCGAGGCGATCCGCGCCAACCTGAAAGCGTAGGGGCACGCCGTGGCGTGCCCCGGTAGTTCATCCGCCCGCTTGCTGTTGATCAGTCCCCCAGGGCGCCGCTGATCGCGGCGCGGATGTGCGAGCGGGCGTAACCCCTGAAGTCGCCGCTGCCACCCGACCCGTACGAGAGAATCGCGTTCATCAAGGCCCGATTGCCCTCGGCCACGAGCGCCAGGACATCGGCGCCCTTGGCGCGCTGGCGCTCGATCTCTTGCGCGACCAGCCCGAGGTTGGTGAGGGCCATCTTGTCGAGTGCTCCCCTGTCGCCGCGTCGAATGCGGCCCCAGAGGCGCCGCTCCTGGCTCGGCGCCAGGGGCGTCACGCGCTTGACCTCTTCGAGGTAAACCAGCACCCCCCGGCAGTTGGCGGCGCAGGGATCCTTCCCGCTGGTGCCGCGGGGCTGTCCGCCTCGGATTCGCACTTGGGCGATAGGGGCCTGGTCCCCCTGCCGTCCTGCTATGGGCATGCTGCGAGACATGACGGCCTCCGTTTCTTGATGCTCGTCGCCCGCGCCCTCCAGGTTCACGCGGGCGACGCGATTTGCCGCCACAAAAAGAGAG
>Ga0315280_10001759_pt1 | contig 36383 bp, 28 predicted proteins | sample YL17G06_40_MG_FD_203697 | JGI IMG/M metagenome (GOLD analysis project Ga0315280, IMG submission 203697) | Sediment microbial communities from Yellowstone Lake, YNP, Wyoming, USA - YL17G06_40 | ecosystem: Environmental > Aquatic > Freshwater > Lake > Sediment | place: USA: Wyoming | collected... | reverse complement strand
CTCACCCCCGGCCCCTCTCCCGAAACGGGACAGGGGAGAGGCAGTTGGACGACCCCCGCGCCGATTAGGCGAACAACGGCCACCGGCTGCGTGGGCGCGATGTTGTAGCGCGGCTCCAGCGGCGGCACATCCAGCAAGCCGAACTGCTCCGCCACCAGGCTGGCGGGGGAGCGAAGGGTAAAACGTCCGCACATGGCCCGCTGATTCCCCCCTTCTTTACGGAGTCCCCCCAACAGGCTAGCCTTTGTCGGAATCTCCCTCACGTTCATTCTAACCGGACGCCGATAAAGGACTATGGTGGGGTGCCAAGGACGGTACGATGTTGGTCTTCCTCAGTGATCTGCACCTGAGCGACGGCACCTGCGGGTCCACGGTGCCCGCCGGGGCGTTCGAGATCTTTGCCCGCCGGCTCCGCGAGACCGCTGAGGCCGCCTCCTGGCGGGCCGACGGGACCTATCGCCCGATCGAGCAGGTCGACATTGTCCTCCTTGGGGACGTCCTCGACGTCATCCGTTCTTCCCGCTGGGCGTCGATGCCCAATATCCGCCCGTGGGGAAACCCGCACACGCCCGAGTTCCTCGACCAGATCTCGCGGATCACCAACGACATTCTGCAGAAGAACGACGAGTCGCTGGCGGTCTTGCGCAGTCTGACGGCCGAGCACGGGCTGACTATCCCGCCCGCGGTCCGCACCGGGCGACCGGCGCCCGACGCGGAAGGCGAGCCGGTGCCGGTCCGCATCCATTACATGGTCGGGAACCACGACTGGTTCTACCATCTGCCCAGCGCCAAGATGGCCCCGCTGCGGCAGAAGATCGTGCGCCAGATGGGCCTGGCCAATCGGGCCGACCAGCCGTTCCCGCACGACTTCACGGACAGTGAGGACCTGCTCCAGGCGATGCGGCGGCACCGGGTTGCCGCCCGGCACGGCGATCTGTTCGACCCGTTCAACTTCGAAGGCGACCGCTGCGCAAGCAGCCTCGGCGACGCGGTGGTCATCGAGCTGGTCAGCCGCTTTGCCGCGGAGGTGGAGACGCAGTTGGCCAACGAGCTTCCGGCCACGACGATCCTGGGACTGCGCGAGATCGACAACATCCGGCCCGTCCTGCTGGTCCCGGTGTGGATCGACGGGCTGTTGGAGCGGACCTGTGCGTTTCCCGCGATGCGCCAGCGGGTGAAGCGGGTGTGGGACCGGCTGGTGGACGAGTTCCTGGCGATCGACTTCGTGCGCCAGCACGACACCTGGAGCCCGGTGGACGTGGTGGATGGGCTGCGGGGGGCGCTGAAGTTCAGCAAGCGGTTGTCGATCGGCTGGGCGAGCTTGCTGGGCGACTGGCTGAACCGGCTCCGCGGCGCGCCGGACGAGTCCTACTACCATCACGCGCTTGCCGAGCAGGACTTCCGCAACCGGCGGGCAAAACACATCGTCTACGGCCACACCCACGTGGCGGAGCACGTGCCTCTGGATGCCAGTTACGCCGAGGGGTACGTGCTGAACCAGACGTACTTCAACGCGGGGACCTGGCGGCGGGTCCACACCCCCACGCGCCTGGCCCCCGCAGAGCACGAGTTCATCGCCTCGGATGTGATGACCTACCTGGTCTTTTTCCAGGGGGACGAGCGCAAGGGCCGCCCTTACGAAACCTGGTCCGGCACCCTCGGCTTCCAGGCCCCGGAGGTCACCGTTCATCGTATCGATCCCGGCAGAGCGAGCCATGCCACAGGGCAATCTGTTCCGACACCAAGCGTACACTTCCACGCCCCCCACTTCCCCGCACCATCTGCTAAACCCGGGTTCTTACCCGGCCGTCGGGTCTGAGGAGTTCCGGCGGCGCATGGCGGACGTCGGAGCGGCCCTCTGGGCCGAGCGGGTGGCGGCAGTCTACCTCGTACACGGAAGCTTCGTGGCCAGCGATGCCGCGGGGGTGCTCTCGGAATTGAGCCGGATGTTCCCCCGGGCGGCCCGCGGCCTGAGGCGACTGGTCCGCCGGATTGCCGAGGACGCCGGCGGCGACCAAGGGAACTTCACGGAAAGCTACGCCCGCTTGTTCGAATCCTCCATCCATCGCCCCGGGCAGAAGCGGATCCCGGTGCGGCTCTTCCAATGGTCCAGCGAGAACCATCACCTCGGCCGGGCGGACGGGGCCGTGCGGCTGATCGATGAGCTGGCTTCGCTGAAGCTGGAGCCCGGCCGGCGGGTGCTCTTGTGGGGGCACAGTCACGGCGGCAACGTCTTCGCCCTGATGACCAACCTCCTGGGCGGCAGTCGCGAGGCGGTCGAGCGGTTTTTCGGGGCCGCCGAAATCTATTACCGCTGGCCGATTGTGGGCTGGGTCGACATTCCGGTGTGGGAGCGGGTGTACCGGCGTCTGCAAAGCGGCCCGCCGGCGTTGGGCGGCGTGGGGCTGGACATCGTGACCTTCGGCACGCCGATCCGTTACGGCTGGGACTCCGGTGGCTACAGCCGCCTCTTGCACTTCATCCACCACAGGCCGGCCGAAGGGTTGCCGGCGTACCGGGCCCCCTTCCCGCCGGCGATGACTCAGGTGAAGCGTGCCGCCCACGGCGACTACGTGCAGCAGCTCGGGATTGTCGGCACGAACGTCGAGCCCAGCCTGTTTGCCTGGCGGGCGCGGCTGGCCGACCGCCGGCTGGACCGCCTCGTGCAATCCGGCCTGCCCGAGGGCCGGGCCGAGCGATTCGAAGCCGGGGCCATCGTCCCTGAGGAAGGGACCACGCTCTTGGTGGATTATGGACGTCCGAAGGGGAGAATCACCCAGCACCAGGCCGGCCGCGCCGTATACACGCGCAAGGAGTGGCTCCTGTTCCACGCCGAGGAAGTGGCCCGCCGCCTGTACTGCGATCGGGCGTGCCAGGTGGCGTGACCGGCTGGCACCACGCCTCCTGAACCTGCTCCTCGCCTTTGGCCGGGTTGGCCATTCGCCGGCTCGATCGGACGGCCGCGCGCACGTAAAGCTCCTTGCTCGTCAGTTTGTACGTGGCGCGCGTCCCTTGAACGCTTGACGTGTGATAGACGCAAGATACCCACGGCAGGCGGCCAGTGCAAAGCCCCCCTCGCGGCTCACCACGCGGGACTCGATCGGGCCGCCACTGGCGCCCGACCGAGCTTTTCGATAGAATCGAGTCGCGGTTTCTGCGATTCCAGCTGGCTCGGCGCGAGCCTCGCCCTCCCGAGCATTCGACCGTACCCAAGGAAACATGCCGTGCCAGGACTGACGCGTCTGTCCGTAGTGGACCCCGAGCGCTGCGTGGGCTGCCAGTGCTGCATGTTCGCCTGCGCCAGAAAGCACGAGCCGGGATTGGCCAAGGCGTGCATCGGCGTCCGCTCGGTCGGGGGAATGGAGCGCGGTTTCACCGTGGTCGTTTGCCGCGCCTGCGACGATCCGCCCTGTGCCCGGGTCTGCCCGGTGAGCGCCCTCGAAGTCCGCGACAGCGGCGGCGTGGTCCTCGACACGGCCCGGTGCATCGGCTGCGGCCATTGCCGCCACGCTTGCGTGCTGGGCGCGGTCTTCTGGGACGACGAGATCCAGAAGCCCATGATCTGCACGCACTGCGGCGTCTGTGCGAAGTTCTGCCCGCACGGGGTTCTCCTCTTGGAACGACGGGAGGCGGCCCATGCTCAAGGATGACCCTCTGGCCGACGTCCTTTACGTGGACCTGACCAACAAGGCGTTCTCGGTGCGCCGCCGCGAAGACCTCTTCGAGAAGCACCTGGGCGGCAGCGGCGCGGCCATCGAGCTGTTGCGCGAGGAGTGCCCGGCCGGATGCGACCCGCTCGACCCGGACAACCCCGTGGTGCTGGCCGTGGGCCCGCTCACCGGGCTTCTGCCGCTGGCCTCGAAGACGATCGCCATGTTCAAGTCGCCGCACACCGGCAACCTGGGCGAGAGCCACTGCGGCGGGCGCAGCGCGGTGGCCCTGCGCATGGCCGGCTTCGGGGCGATTGTCATCCGCGGCGCGAGCCAACTGCCGTTGACTCTGTCCGTTCACGGCCGACAGGTCTCCTTCCGCGACGCCTCGACCCTTTGGGGCATGGGGAGCAGCTTCACCGCCGGCCGGGTCCTCCGCGGGAGCGAAGCCGGGGCCGGGCTGCGCACGATCATGCGCATCGGCCGCGCCGGCGAACGGCTCGTCTCTTATGCCAGCGTCACCACGGAGACCTATCGCCACTTCGGCCGGCTGGGGCTGGGGGCCGTCTTCGGCAGCAAGAGGCTCAAGGCCCTGGTGATCTCCGGAAAACGCTCGCTGCCGATCGGCGACGCCAAGCTCTACCGCAAGGTCTACGACGAGGTCTACCAGGCCGCCGTCGATTCGCCGGTCATGAAGAAGTACCACGACCTCGGAAGTGCCGAGAACATCGCCCCGCTCAATGCCCTGGGCGGCCTCCCCACGCGGAATCTCACCCAGGCCCAATTCGACCGCGCGGAAACCATCTCCGGCGAGCACTTCGCCGAGCACTATCTCGGCCGCCGTATCGCCTGCTCCCACTGCCCGGTCGCCTGCATCCACATCGCCGCCCTCCGCGAGCCCTACGCCGATGAGCCTTACTTCTACAAGACCTCGATGATCGGCTACGACTACGAGCCGATCTACGCCGTCGGCTCCATGCTCGGCATCTCCTCGCCCGAGAAGATCCTCAAGCTCGTGGACCGGATCGAGGCCCTCGGGCTGGACGTGATGACCACGGGGGTCGTCCTCGCCTGGGCGACCGAGGCCCAGCAGAACGGCTTGATCTCCGACCGCCAGACCGACGGGCTCGCGCTTCGCTGGGACGATGCCGACGCGTACACGGCCGCCATCGACAAGATCGTCCAGCAGCCCAACGACTTTTACAGGGCCCTCGCGCGTGGGGTCGATCATGCGGCCGGCATCTATGGCGGACAAGACTACGCCTTGGCCTTCGGCGGCAACGAGATGCCCGGCTACCACACCGGGCCGGCGACCCACCTGGGCGTGCTCATGGGGGCGCGGCACAGCCACCTCGACAACGCCGGCTACAGCGTCGATCAGAAAACGCTGGTCAAGAGGGGGCTCAGCCCCGAGGAGTTGGTGCAAGCGCTGCTCGCCGAGGAGCGCTGGCGCCAGGTCCTCTCCAGCCTCGTCGTGTGTTTCTTCGCCCGCGGGATCTACGTGCCGGACGTCGTTGCGCGGGCATTGCAGGCGGCGGGATTCAGCCTCTCTGCGGAAGACCTCAGCGCGGTCGGCGAGACGATCCACCGCAACAAGTACCAGTTCAAATTGCGCGAGGGCTTCTCGCCCGAGGACTTGCGCCTGCCCAAGCGGATCTTCCAGACGCCGGCCCTGGTGCGCGACTGGGACGAGCAGTACCTCCGCGCGGCGCTGGGATGCCTGCGGGAAGCCGTGTTCGGCGGGGTGGCTGGGGCAGAGCGCAGCGTGCCCCAGTAACGCGGCCGGTGCCATGGCGACGGGGTGGCTGGGGCAAAGCGCAGCGTGCCCCGGACACCTGGAGGACGAGTTTCCAGCTCGTCCCACGCGAAGGGTTGCACTCCCCTCGTCGGACGGCGACAATGCTGGCGTGGCGCCCGGACCCGGGTGCCGTGGCGACGCTTGCGTCGCCATGCCCCCCGGGGAACATGCCCACGGCGAGCGTGGGCGTGGCCCCATCGCGAAGTCCACGGCAGAGCCCCTCCCCAGAGGTTTAAGGCCATGCGAACACAACTGGTTCTCGCGCTGGCGTGTTTGGCAGCGGCTTCTCACGTTCGGGCCCAGACTCCTGAAACGCCCGATGCGCCGATCGTCCTGGAGAGCGAGTACGTTAAGTACGCCATCGGCCGCGACGGGAAGAACCTCGGGTTCGTGGACAAACGGACCGGCAAAGACTACCTCGCCCCGGCAGGGAAACGCGCCTTCCTTACGCTGAAGAAAGCCGGCGCAGACCTCGCGCCCACGGCGTGCCGCTATGCCGAGGGGAAGCTCTCCGTAGAGTTCGCCAAGCCCGGCGTTACCGTGGTCGTGCGGGTGGTCAGCAGGCCGCGGTACTTCGTCTTTGAGATCGAGTCGGCCAGCGATCCGGCGGTCGAAGAAGTCTCGCTCTTGAATCTGGCGGTGACGTCGTCGGATCGCGTGAGCGGCATGTCGGGCGTGGCCTCGGACGCCGATTTCGCCGTGGCCCTGCGCACGCTCAACCTCCAGATGCTCGGCGTGGTGGGCGGACGGCCCGCGGCACTGAGCGCCGTCGGCTATCGGAAGTACGGCCTGCGCGGCGGCAAGGTCGCCCTGGCGGGATGTCCCACTGCCGCGATTCGTGAAGTGCTCAAAGAAATGCTCCAGGCCGAAGGGGCGGTGTGGTCCCCGCTGGGCGGCCCCTGGGCACTGGACGCCGAGGAGAACCGCGGCTCCTACGTCTTCGCCGACGTCTCGGAGAAGAACGTGGACCAGTGGGTCGCGCTGGCCAAGAAGGCCGGCATCGCCGAGATCCACTTCATCGGCTGGGAGCAGACCCTCGGCCACTACGAGCCGCGCAAGGACCTCTTTCCCAACGGGCTGGTGGGACTGAAGACCGCCGTGGACAAGATTCATTCTGCCGGGCTCAAGGCGGGGATGCACATCCTCACCGGCTGCATTTCCCCTAACGATCGTTGGGCGTCGCCCGTCCCTGATCCGCGGCTGGCCAAGGATGCGTCCTTCTCGTTGGCAGCGACCGTGTACGAGAAGGCTGACATGCTGGAAATCGCCGAAAAGCCCGGCGACCTCGACACGATCTGGGCCTACGGCAGCCGCGGAAACGTCCTGCAGATCGGCGACGAGTTGATCCAATACTCGGGCATCTCCCGCGAGCCGCCTTACGGCTTCACCGGCTGCCGCCGCGGCGCCTTCGGCACCAAGGCCGAAGCCCACGCGAAAGGGGCCGCCGCGCATCACCTGTTCGTCCGCTACACGTCGTTCCTGCCCGACGAGAACTCGACCCTCGTCGAGGAGCTGGCTGCCGCAATCGGGCAGGTGTTCAATGCCTGCGGCTTCGATATGATCTACCAAGACGGCGCCGAAGGAATGGCCGGCGGATGGCACGGCGAGGCGAAGATGCGCGAGGCCATCTTCCGGCAAATCAAACGCCGGGTGCTCGTCGAGGCCAGCTCCTGGGGCTATTACGAATGGGCCTTTCATTCCCGCATCGGCGCGTGGGACCATCCCAATTGGGCCCTGAAGCGTTTCGTGGACACGCACTGCCGGGCCAACGAGGACTACCGCAAGGCAGCCCTGTTGCCTGCGGAGTTGGGCTGGTGGGTCATCCTCGGCCCGGACCGCGATCACCCGGCCGAGACGCCGGACGAATTCGAGTACCTCTGCGCGAAGGCCCTCGCCTACGACGCCCCCAGCTCGTTCCAGGGCGTATCGGTCGGCCGGCAGCCCGGCAACGCCCGGCAAGACGAATACCTGGCGATGCTCGGCCGCTACGAGCGCCTGCGGCTCTCCGGCTGCTGCCCGCCGGCGATCAGGGAGCGTCTGAAGAAGGAGCAGGAGGATTTCCGGCTGGTTCAGGCCATCGATGGTTCGTGGGAGTTCGTTCCCACCGACTGCGCGGCGCACAAGGTCACGGGCCTCTCAGACGGCAGCCAGTCTTGGACCGTCCGCAACCGCTTCGCCGGCCAGCCAGCGAGACTGAAGATCGAGGCCCTCTACGCCGCGGAGCCATACGACAAGGCGGCGGGTCCGGTGCTGGCCGATTTCGCGGCCCCGGGCGAGTTCGCCGTCGCGGGGGCCGCGCCGGGCGTTCGTCACGAGTTTGCCGTATCGACCGAGCAAGTCAAGGCCGGCCGCGCCAGCGGTCGCTATTTGGCCAAGAGCGAGAAGGAGACTCGCCAGGGGGCATGGTGCCTGGCCGCCAGGAAGTTCGCCAAACCGATCGACCTGGAGAAGCACGGCGCGATCGGCGTTTGGGTCCACGGCGACGGCAAGGGCGAGCTGCTCAATTTCCAGCTCACCAATCCGCCGCAGTTCTGGGGCACCTTCGACGAGCACTATGTGAAGGTCGACTTCCGCGGCTGGCGGTACTTCGAGCTGCACCTCCGCGAGCGCGACGCCGGGCAGTACGCCGACTACTCCTGGCCCTACACCGACTTCTACGCGGTTTACCGCTCGCCGCTCATCCGCAGCCATACCAGCGCCCTGAATTTCTACTACAACAACCTGCCGCCCAAGGATGCGGTCGCCTGCTACGTGAGTCCCATCAAGGCGCTCCGCACGGCGAAGATCAAGCTCACGAACCCGAGCGTCAGCATCGGCGGGCGGCGGATCGTGTTCCCCGTCACGTTGGAGAGCGGCTCGTATCTTGAATTCAAGTCCCCGGCCGACTGCAAAGTCTACGACGAGCGGGGCGCGGTGATCCAGGAGTTGAAACTCCCCGCCACGGACGTGCCGATTCTGGCCGCCGGCGCAAACGAAGTGCAGTTTGCCTGCGAGGGCCCTGCGGGCTACATCGCCCGGGCAACGGTCACCGTCGTTAGCTCAGGCGAGCCGATCGGCAGGATTCCCGCCGCAGAATGGCCCCAACAGTGAGGAGCGGCAAGACCGAAGTGCAAGAACCCATGCCTCAAGAAAGGATTGGACGATGCGAAAGTCAAATGACGCGGTCGTACCTGTCTGGCAGTCGCGACGGCAGTTTCTGGTGAAGTCCGGATTGGCGGCCAGCACCTCCCTGGCTGCCGGTCTGGCCGTACACCGCTCCGCCCATGCGGCGGGAAGCGATGCCTTGAAGATCGGCCTGATCGGTTGCGGCGGCCGGGGTCGCGGCGCGGTTGCCAGTGCCCTGGCCGCGGACCGCGCGGCGAAACTGACTGCCGTGTTCGACGCCTTCCGAGACCAGGCGGAAAACTCGCGCAAGGCCCTCAAGGCGAGTCTGGGGGCCCAGGTCGCCGTGGACGACGACCATTGTTTCTCGGGTTTCGACGGCTACCGAAAGCTGCTCGAAAGCGGCGTGGACGTGGCCCTGCTGGCCGAACCGCCCCACTTCCGGCCGATCCACATCGAGGCGTGCATCGAGGCCGGCGTCCACGTCTTCGCCGAGAAGCCCATGGCCGTCGATGCCCCGGGCGTGCGCCGGGTGCTGGCCGCCGGCGACAAGGCGCGCGAGAAGAAGCTCAGCCTGGTGAGCGGCTTTGAGACGCGCTACAGCGACGGCGCCCGGCAGGCCATCGGCCGAATCCACGCCGGCGAGATCGGCGACGTGGTGGCCATCCACACCACCTACAACACCGGCCCCCTGTGGCATCGCGGCCGGAAGCCCGAGTGGACGGAGATGGAATTCCAGATGCGAAACTGGTACTACTTCACCTGGCTTTCCGGGGACCATCTCGTCGAGCAGCACGTCCACTATAACGACGCGGTTTGCTGGATCATGCACGAGGAGCCGCCGCTTTCGGCCTGGGGCTACGGCGGGCGACAGGTCCGCACCGAGGCGAAGTACGGCGACATCTTCGACCACCACTCCGTGGTCTACGACTATCCCGGCGGCGTCCGCTACTTCGCCTTCACCCGCCAGCAGCCCGGCTGCGACAACGAAAACTCCAAGATCGTTTTCGGCACGAAAGGGCAGCTTCGCGACACCCGGGGCTGGGAACTCTGCGACCTGAAGGGCAAGGTGAAGTGGACCCCCGCGCGGTCGGGCAAGAACCCGGAGGTCAACTGTTTCGAGGAGATGTTTGCCGCGATCCGGGCCGGCAAGCCGATCAACGACAGCCTCGCCATGGCGCGGAGCACGATGCACGCGATTCTCGGGCGCATGGCCACGCACAGCGGCCAACGCGTGACGTGGGAGCAGGCCCTGGCCTCCAACCGCGTGCTGGCCCCCAAGAGCTATGCCTGGGACGCGCCCCCTCCCGTCCTGCCCGGCAAGGACGGACAATACCCGTATCCTATTCCTGGTGTAACCAAAGTCCTCTGAGGAGCCCTACGATGAACATGACTCGACGAGCGTTGCTAAAGGGTGCTGCGGTTGGTTTGGCCGGCGGGGTGTTGCTCCCGCGAAGCGGCCTGCGATGCTTTGCCGCAAAGACCCCGGCCGTGAAGATCAAGATCGGCTCGTGCGTGATCGGCCTGGCGGACGCTAGGCGTGCCGGGCTCGACGGCGCCGAGATCGGCGTCGGCAACGCGGCCGACAAGCTGCAAGTCGCCGATCCGGCGGTGCGCCAGAAGTACAAGGACCAGATGAAGGAAACCGGCCTGGTGATCTCCTCCTTCATGATGGGCCTCTTGAACTCGAACCCCCTGGCCAGCGATCCCCGCGGCCCGGCGTGGCTCGAGCAGAGCATCGACGCGGCCAAGGACCTCGGGGCCAAGGTGATCCTGGTGGCCTTCTTCGGCAAAGGGAGCCTGCTGGAGGGGAAGAAGGTGAAGACGGCCGACGTGGACGTGGTGGTCGAGCGCCTCAAGGCCGCCGCGCCGCGGGCCAAGGAGGCCGGGGTCATCCTCGCCATCGAGAACACGCTCAACGCCAAACAGAACGCCGAAATCCTTGACCGCATCGGCAGCCCGGCGGTCGGCATCTACTACGACGTCGGTAACCTGACCGGCATGGGCTACGACGTGCCGGCCGAGATCCGGTTCCTCAAGGAGCGGATCGCCATTTTCCACTTCAAGGACGGCAGAAACTACCTCGGCGAAGGCAAGGTGCAGTACAAGCCCATCGCGGAGGCGATGCGGGCCATCGGCTACCAGGGCTGGGTCGTGTTGGAGACTTCCAACCCATCCAGGGACGGCGTCGCCGACGCGCGGCGCAACGCGGCGTTCATCCGCAAGCTGTTTGGATTGGAGTGAGTATCTTCGGAGTGCGGCGATTCATCGCCGCTTTTCTTTGTCTAGCCCAGGCGTTTACGCCTGGGACGCGAGGCGAACCAATCCCAAGACCAACTTCAACCCCGTTTACGGGGTTGCTGTAAACCAGGTGTGAGCCGCCCCTGAAGGGGCTGCACAAGAAGTCTGACGTGGCGATCCCAATTCCCAGGCGTAAACGCCTGGGCTAAGGAAAAGACGGCTGCGATTGAGAAAACGCGGAGTCAGTTTGCAGTCTTGAGGGGGGACATGGCGATGAGAGTCGCCCACGTTGCGGCCGGTGTTTTTTTGGCCTGCCTGCCAGTGCCAGGAGGGCAGGCATTCCTGCCTGCCTACGCAAATGCCGCCGACTGGGCCGGCCACCCGGAGAACACGTGGGTAAAACAGAGCCCGCGCGAGGGAGCCCCATCGCCGCGGTATCTCTACGAAGGGAGCGGTGCGTGGGACCCGCTGGCGCGGCAGTTCATCCGCTGGGGCGGGCACGACGGGATTCCGCAAGGCTTTCACCTGTTCCTTTGGGAGCTCGATAGCGGCCGCTGGCAGCAGAAGTTCCCCAACACGTCGCCTCCCGGGGCCTGCTGCATCGACGGGGCCAACGTGTTCGACGTGGCCAACCGCCGCTTCGTGCGTTTCCCGGGCGGATCTTTGGGACACGGCTACCAATGGTCGCGCAAGGTCCATCTGAAGAGTTCCCACGTCTGGTTGTACGACCCGGTCGGCAATTCGTGGACGAACATGCGCGCGCCGCCCTACAAGGAGCCGCCCAAATACTCCAGGAGCGTGCTCGGCTCGCTCGATGCCGGCGGCGCGTATGACGCGAATCACGAGGTGGCGATCTCCTTCGGCGGCCAGGGCGCGGCGGGTGGGATGAACAACCTCTTCGTCTACGACGCCTACAGCAATCGTCTCGAACGACTCGACGCCGCCAATCCGCCCAGCCCCCGCGACGGCATGGGGATCTGCTACGACACCGCCAACGACTGTCTGGTCGTCTTCGGCAGCCAATACGCCGACGACGAGCAAACGTGGATCTACCGCTACCGCACTAACCGTTGGGAGGCCCATGACCTGAAGCCCCGCCCGCCGGGCAAGAAGCGCAAGACCTACTCGACCATCCCCAAGATGGCTTTTGACTCGGTCAACGGAGCGTGCGTGTGCGTCGTTTGGCTGGAGGAGAAGGGGGGCGCTTTGGAGACTTGGGCCCTCGACGTGGCCAAGCTCCAGTGGACGAAGATGAACCCGGCCGTCGAGCCCGAGCCCACCGGCAGCCGGGCCCGCAATATGGGCTACGACTCGACACTCAACCTCTTCTTTCTCGAGTCGGTGAACCCCAAAGGCGAGGCCCGGCTTTGGACCTATCGCTACAGAAACGCCCGGCCGGCGGATCGGCCGGAGCCGCCCACCGAGTTGGTCGTCGTCACGGGCGCCGCCAAGGCGACTCTAGGCTGGACACCCAGCGGCTCCCCCGGCGTCCAGGGATACAACATCTACCGGGCCGAATCGGACAAGCCTTGGACGGCGGAGCCGGTCAAGCTCGCCACGACCCAAGCGACCAGTTACGAGGATGGCAGGCTCGCCGCCGGCAAGGTCTACCTTTACACTGTTCGGGCGATAGGCCAGAACGCTCAAGAGAGCCACGACAGTCTCAAGGCCCGCACCCAGCCGCGCGTCGTAGGGACTCCCTTGGTCTCAGTGCTGGCAACGGACAAGGTCGAGGTGGGCTGGCCGGAAAGTCCCGCGAAGGACGTGGTCGGGTACAACGTCTACCGCGGCCTGGTGACGGTGGCGACCAACACGACCTCGAAGGGCTCTTGGGGCTACACCGATCCCGAGTATCCGGAGCCGGTGGTAGACAAGGTGCGGGATATCACGGGCATCGAGAAGCTCAACGCGAAGCCGCTCTCAGCGACGCGTTTGGTGGACCGGCGGATCGACCTCACGCGCGAGGGGCCGGAGTCGGCGGACTACAAGTATGCCGTGTACGCCTACATCGTCCGCGCGGTGAACCGGCTGGGAGCCGAGAGCGGCCCTTCCCCCTACGCACTGACCATCCCCGCGGAGCCGCAAAACGTGATGCTCCGCGAGACGGACCGGTCTGCCGAGCTGAAATGGGAGCCGAGCCGGGAGAAGGGCGTTGTCGGCTATCGAGTTTACCGGGTGGACAACAGAACCGTGACGCGTCTGACGCCCGAGCCCACGCGGCAAACGGCCTTCACCATCGACGACGCCGGACACGCGCGGTACTGCGTAGCCGCCGTGGATGCCCTCGGTCAGGAAGGCCAGCCTTCCTCGCCCGTCTGGTCCGGCCAGAGTTACCAGGGCTTTTTCGAGGGCCCCTGGCACCAGTAGGGCAGGCATCTTGCCTGCCGGGACTCGGCGGGGTCAGGAGACCCGCGCCGAACGAGAGGGCCTCGGGTGGGACATTCGCCAAGTGCGTCGTCCCGTCCCCTAGGCCGACTCCCAGCCACAGGGTACAATAGTATGGCGACAGGATACTGAGTCTTCCCGGGAGCACGCTGTGAGCACCACGTCCATCCACCTCGACCGTTTGCTGGAACCGCTGGCCGGTTGTCTCTCGCCCGAGGTCGCCGCCAAAGTGGCCGACTTGCGGGCCGACGACGCGATGCAGGATCGTATCGACTATCTGGCGCAGCGCTCCAACGAAGGCCTGTTGACCGCCGAGGAACGGGAGGAATACGCCGGCTATCTCCACGCCATCGACGTGATCGCCGTATTCCAGGCCAAGGCCCGCTCTATGCTCCGTAGACACCCGTGATGGAACACGCGCTGCGCTCGCTCATCTGTCGCCGAGCCGGCGACGTCTGCGAATACTGCCGGTTGCCGCAAGCGGCCACGCGGTTTATCCGCTTCCACGTTGAGCATATCATCGCTCGCCAGCACGGTGGCGCTACCGAACCGGACAACCTGGCGCTGGCCTGTGGGTTCTGCAACTTCCACAAGGGGCCAAACATCGCGGCCCTCGATCCAGAGAGCGGGCACCTTGTGGCCCTGTTTCACCCACGCCGGGACCGCTGGTCGGATCATTTCGCTTGGGACGGAACGGTAATTGTCGGCCGGACGGCGGTTGGCCGCGCGACGGTGCAGTTGTTGGCGATGAACGACTGGGAGCGGGTCGAGCTACGCGAGAATCTACAAGCCTTGGGCGAGCCGTTCGCGGGTTGAACCTGGCCGGGCTTGGTGGGGCGACGATTCTGGCGTGGCCAGCATTCTTGTCCAGCCGCGGAGATGTCCATCGCCCAGGCCGGGCGCCTTGATTCTCCGCCGGTGCGCGGGGTAGTATAATCCGGGGCGCAGTGTGCAAAAGGGGAACGTTACGGGAGTCTCAGCCATGCGTGTTGTACTTGTCGGTACACAGTTCGGGTTCGGGAAAAGCCGCCTGCGGCGCGGCCTGATCGTCCTCGCTGTCTGCTGCCTCGCCGCTGGGGCGCAGGCCGAGGATTTCCCCAAGTTCGAGTATCACGAGATCGGCAAGATTGGGAACCTGATGGGCCAGACCTCGCTGGTGGACGTGGACAAGGACGGGAAGCTGGACTGGATCACCGGGTGCAGCCACGGCGACTTATGGTGGTTTCAGTACCAGGCGCCGGACCGCTGGGTCCGCCATTTGATCGGCCAAAAGGTCGGCACGGAGGTCGGCGGCATCGCCATCGACGTGGACGGCGACGGCTGGATCGACCAGGTTTCCGGGAGCACGTGGTTCCGCAATCCCGGCAGTCCTGCGGGCAAGGCGTGGACCCGCTACTCCAACGGGGCGATCCCCAACTCCCACGACAACGTGGCCGCCGACATCGACGGCGACGGCAAGCTGGAGGTCGTGATGATGCAGGACTCGGCGGGCCTGTTCTGGTACAAGATCCCCGCCGACCCCACGAAGCCATGGGAGAGCCACCGCGTGGGGCCCGCGATCCACGGCGGGATTGCGCCGCGGGGCGTGGGCGATCTGGACGGCGACGGCGATCTGGACATCGTGCGCTCGACCGGCTGGTTCGAGAACGCCGACGGCAAAGGCACGCGCTGGGTCTGGCACGAGAACCTCGGCCCGCGGCACGGCGGCCGGTTCCCCGAGACGACCAGAGCCTGGATCATCGACCTGGACGGCGACGGCCACAACGACATAGTCCTCTGCGACAATGAGGTGAATCCGCCGGACGGCAAGGTCGATTGGTACCGCAACGAAGACGGCCGCGGCCGCAAGTGGACCAAGCACTCGATCGCCGCGGGCAAAGGCGACCTGCACACGCTCTTCGTCGGCGATTTCAACGGCGACGGCTGCCCCGACGTCTTCTCGGGCGAGGGGCCCATGGGCGGCACGGGCGCCGGCAAGAAGCTGCGATGGTTCATCTGGGAAAACCTCGGCAGAAGCGGCCTGAAGTGGCGGGAGCACATCATCCTGGAAGGCCCCGAGTGTCACGAAGGGGTCGCCGCCGACGTGGACGGCGACGGCGACCTGGACATCTGCTCCAAGCCGTGGAACGGGGACCTGCACGTGTACTTGCGAAGCCGACTGAAAGAGGACAAGCGATGAGAACCGCACGAATCTTGGACACTGCGAGATCCGTAAAGCCCACGGGCTGCAACCCGTGGGCTTTGAGCGGTTCATGATTAACCATCGCTGTTGGTGCGGCAGTTGTACTGCCGCACCTGGCAGATCGCGGGGCAGCAGTGCAACTGCTGCCCCAACAGCATGGCCCCAACATTTTCGAGGAGAAATCGAGATGATACCACAAGAGAAAACGGCGACCGACGCGGCCGGCAATTCCCTGCCGCTCGGCCGGCGCGAGATGTTGGCCTACACCGCGGCTTTCGGCGCCGCGTTCATGACCGCGCAAGGGCTCGCGGCCGACGCCTCCGAGGGCGTCAGGGACCCCGCCCCGGCGCCCGCTCGCCCCAAGCCCCGCAAGAAGTACGCCATGAAGAAGTCGATCAACCTCTGGGCCCTCCCGTATCCCCAGAAGATGACGCTCAAGGAGTGCTTCCAGTTGTGCAAGGAGGCCGACTTCGACGGCGTCGAGCTGAACTACGCCGATGAGGGCGAGATCTCGCCCAAGGCGAGCCGCGAGGATCTTAAGGCCATCGGCGCCATGGCCCGCAAGATCGGGCTTGCGGTGAGCGGCGTGTGTTCCTTCCTCTTTTGGCCGTACTCGCTCACCCACGAGGACCCGAAGCGCCGCGAGAAAGGCATGGAGCTGGCCACCGCGATCATTCATGCCGCACCGCTCCTGGGCACCGAGAACGTCTTGGTCGTGCCGGGGGCCGTGTATATCCCCTGGCTGCCGGAGGAGCCGCCCGTGCCGTTTGAGGTTTGCGACCGCCGGGCGCGGGAAGCGATGGGCCGCCTCATCCCCGAGGCAGAGAAGGCCCGCGTTTTTCTGAACATCGAAAACATTTTTATCAACGCCTTCCTGCACACGCCGCAGGAGATGGTCCAGTTCGTCGATAGCTTCCGGTCGGACCGGGTGCGGGTACACTTCGACACCGGGAACATCGCGCAGTATCACTTCCCGGAGCATTGGATCCCGATCCTCGGCAAACGGATCCAGAACGTCCACGTCAAGGAGTATTCCAAGCGGGTCCACGAGTTCAACCTGGACACCTTCCGGCCGCTTCTGGACGGGACGACCAACTGGCCGGCGGTGCTGGAGGCCCTGGACCAGGCCGGCTACCGCGGACACCTGACGTTCGAGTACTTCCGGCCTCTGGAGCACTGGCCGGAGGCCTTGGTCTGGCACACCTCGGACGCCCTGGACCGGATGCTGGGGCGAAAAGCCTAGGAGACCCGCGGCGAACACGACAAGCGGGGTTGGCCGGCCCAGCCCGACGGACTATAATTGCGGATTGTGGCCGGTCCGGGGCAGGCGTCGTTGGGCGGTCATCAAGGAGGAGAATGATGATTGGCGCGGTCTGTAGGATGCAGTTCGCTTTGGTCGTTTGTTTGGTGCTGTCGGTGGGCTTCGTCGGAGCGTCTGGGTTGCAGGCGCAGGCGACGCCGGCCAAGCAGTCTCCGCAGGTTGTCTCCGTGATGAAGACGTTCAACGATCGCCCCTTCGATTACCGCATCGAGTCGCGCACCGAGAAAACGGGGTACGTCGTTTACCATCTCACGTATCCTTCGCCGGTGGTAACGACCCTGCCGCAGAACAACACCGTGCCGGCCGAGTACTACGTGCCCGAGGGGCTCCGCCCCGGAGAGCCCAAGCGCCCGGCGGTGATCTGCATGCACATTCTGGACGGCAACATGGAGCTGGTCCGCATGCAGTGTGCAGTGCTGGCCTCGCACGGCATCCCCGCCATCCTCTTCAAGCTGCCGTACTACGGAGAGCGCGGCTTGCCCCAAGGCCCCGGCGCCATGGCGGCCAACCCCAAGCTCTTCGTCAGTGCGCTTGCCCAAGGGCTGGAAGACGTGCGGCGCACCATCGACGTCCTGGCCTCGCGGCCGGAGATCGATCCCCAGCGGATCGGAATCACCGGAATCAGCTTGGGGGGAATCGTCGCCTTGAGCGCGGCCGGCAGCGAGCCGCGGCTGGCGCGCGTGATGCCGATCCTGGCCGGCGGCGACCTGATCACCATCATTCACCACGCCCGCGAAACCGAGGACCTCAGCCGGCTGCTCAAGAGCCTCCCCGCGCCGCAGCGGGCGAAGATCGAGGCCGCGATCCAGGCCGTCGATCCGCTGCGCCACGCCGATGCGCTGCGCGACCGGGCCCGCAGCGGCAACGTCCTGATGATCAACGCCGCCGAAGACGAGGTCATTCCCCGCGAGTGTACGGACAAGCTCGCCTCCGCACTCGGGATCAAGGACCGCGTAGAGTGGCTCGACGGACTGGGGCATTACACGGCGATGGCGGCCCTGCCGCGCGTGATGCAGCGGATGGTGGATTTCTTCGGCCAGGACCTGCCCCCCGGAGCCAGGCTCCCGGCGCCCTCGGCCAACGGAAAGACGCCGGCCCAGACCGTGCTCGGGCTGCTCCAGGAGGCGGTCGGCTTCCTGACCGTCGAGCCGGGCGCGGGCCGATGCCACTTCGCCGACCTGGCCGTGGAGGTGGCCCTAGCGGACCAGAAGCCCTACGAGGGCCGGGTCCTCTTTGTGCGCGGGACGCAGGGCCGATTCAAATTGGAGTGCAGACTTCCGGTGATGGGAGAAGTGGTGATCGGGCAAGGCGCGTACCCGTGGATGGCCTCGACCGAAAAGACGCTCTTCCGCGGCACCAAGAACGGCAAGACCCGGTTGCACGATCCGCTGGCTTTCGCCGAGGCGGACCATCTCTTGAGACTGCGCATGCTGGCCGGGGCCATTGCTGCCGCCGCCCTAGCACCCGACATTCTGGAGCCGATGGCCGCGATCACCCAGGAGCCGTCCGCCCAAGGGCAAAGGGCGATCCGCGTTGATCTGAAGGGGGGCAGCCGCGGCGTCTTTCGGCTCGTGCTGGCCGAGGACGGCAAGGCCCCGCGGCTGCTGAGTTTCGCGGTTCCCGGGGCGGCGGGGACGGTGAGATTCCGCGGCTGGCAGACCGGCACGGTCGCTCCCGAGGCCATGTTTGAGCCGCCCGGCGGACTGGCCCCCAAGGACGTGGAAGCCGAGGAACTCCAGCGGATGTTCTCCGCCATTTTCAATTTCGCCATGGAGAAAATGGAATGAATCCGAGTGCGGAACTGCTTCTGCGAAGCCGTGGCACACCAGCAGGCATGGGTCTTCGCGCCGTCGGCCGCTTCACGGCCTTTTGGCTGCTTGCCTGCGCCACCGCTTGGGCCCAACAACCGCAAAGCCCGCAGGTCGTCGCCCGCGATCCCGCCGGCCACGGGCTCCTCTGCCGCGTCTACGGCAAGACCATCTTGATCGTCGCCGGCACGCCCGCGCAAATGGGCGCCGCCCACGGGAGTCTGCTCAAGGAGCCGGTGCGGAAAACGGTGGAACGCGTGCTCTATCTGGTCGGCGGGGCCGACAGCATTCACTCCGGCCGCTGGTTCTTCGACCGGATGGCGGAGATCGAGCGCCACACGCTGCCGCACACCCCCGAGCGGTTCCTCGTCGAGTCCGACGCCATGGCCAAGGCGGCGGGCGTTCCCCAACGGGACGGCCGCTATGCCAACCTCTTTCCCGAGCGCTTCCATTGCACCGGCGTGGCCGTGCGCGGCAAGGCCACCAAGGACGGCTCGGTCCTGCACGCCCGCGTGCTCGACTATATGCGGGACATCGATCTCCAGCGGGCGGCGGCGGTCGTGGTCTTCATGCCCGAGGGGAAGAACCGGTGGATGAGCCTGGGCTATGCCGGCTTCGTGGGGACGGTCACCGCGATGAACGAGCGCGGGCTGGCGATCGGCGAAATGGGGGGCCGCGGCGAAGGCGATTGGGACGGCACGCCCATGAGTTTCCTCCTGCGCGACGTGATGGAGCGGGCCGGCACGGTGGAAGAGGGGCTCGAAATCCTCCGCAATGCCCGGCGGACGTGTGAGTACTACTACGTGCTGAGCGACAAGTCGCGCAACATGGCCGCCGTGCAGGCCGACGCCCGGCAGATCACCATCCTCCGCCCGGGCCAGCAGGACCCGCAGTTGCCGTTGGTGCCTGAAGACACCGTGCTGGTCTCCGGCCGGGATCGGGCCGAAGTCCTTAGCAAGCGGCTCCAGCAGCACTACGGCCGGATCGACGTGCCCGCCATGGTCGAGATCATCCGGCGGCCGGTGGCCATGACGTCCAACCTCCACAACGCGGTCTTCGCCCCGGAAACGCTCGACATGTGGTTCGCCGACGCCGGGAAGCATTCCCCGGCGTGCGACGAGCCCTATGCCCATTGCAACCTCGCCGCCCTGGTCCGCCTCTACGAAAGCGTGATGAATCCCGGCCCTAAGGCTGCGAAGGCCCGGGAGTAGAGCGGCATGCCGGGCACATAGACGGCCTTGCGGCGACCTGCGCTTCCGCGGGCATTCCTCGCCCGCGCCTCGCAAGGGGGCCATGCGGGAATTCCCGATGGAGGGTTCAGGGGTGGTCCGATTTCCGGGCCCGCATCACCCATCCATAGAATAGGCGTGTGGAGAGCCCTCTATGCTCCTGCAAGAGCACGGTGCGTCGAAGGCTTTGCCAAGGAACTCTTCAGCGACAGGGTCTCTCGGCGGCAGCAAGAAGAGTATCGGCAGCACGATACGACACCGGCGACAACTCGGCTGTCTCACAAGGAGACCTCACGTGACCCACGAAATCGCCAGGCTCCGTCTGGAACAGGCAGGCACCTTTCGAGAGCGCACCGAGGCGGTCGAGGCGGCGTTGCTCGTCGGAATGCCGCGCTGGCAGATCGAGCAGTACCTCGACTTGGCAGACGCCGCGGAACCGCGGCGCAAGCCCGCCAAAGCGGTCGGCGGCCCGATCTTTGCGCCGGCCGCCAAAGCATTCACGTGCATGCCCGCACGGTGAGCCGGCAGCCAGGGCATCGCCATCGATAAGGGTAAACACCTCAAGTGCCTTGCAGGCCGTCGCAGGGCGCTTTACCCGGCGGCCTTCAGGATATCGGGCACGCGATCTTCCTTGCCGATGGCCATGATGTGGACGCCGTCGCAGAGCTTTTGGTCGCGCAACTGCCGGATCATGCGACCGGCGATGCGGATGCCGACCTCGATCCCCTTCCCCTTCTCCGCCTTCGCCATCTCCTCGATGAGGGCCTCCGGCACGAAGATGCCGGGGACATTCTTGTTCATGTAGCGGGCCATGCCGGCCGAGACCAGAAGCACGATCCCGGCCATGACCTTCACGTCGTGCTTGCGGGCCTCGTCCATGAACCGCTTGAAGTTGTCCAGGTCGTAGATCGCCTGGGTCTGGAAGAACTTCGCGCCGGCGGCGACCTTCTTGCGGAACTTGATGAGCTGCGGCTCGATCGGGTCGGCCTCCGGCGTGACCACCGCGCCGGCGAAGAACTCGGTCTTGCCCTGGAGGTCCTTGCCCGCCAAATCCTTGCCCGCGTTCAAGAGGCCGACGGTTTGCAGCAGTTGCACGCTGTCGAGGTCGAAGACCGGCTTGGCTTGCGGGTGGTCGCCCACCGAGACGTAGTCGCCGGTGAGGCAGAGAACGGTCTTGACGCCCAGGACCCAGGCCGAGAGGAGTTCCGATTGCAGTGCCAGGCGGTTGCGGTCGCGGCAGGTGAGCTGCAGGATCGGCTCGCCGCCGCGGTCGAGGATGAGCCGGCAGACGGCCAGCGAGCTGATGCGCATCACCGAGCTTTGGTTGTCGGTCACGTTGAGGGCATCGACCTTGTCCTTGAGCAGATCGATGTGATGGGCCATGGTGGAGATGTCGGTTCCTTTGGGCGGACCGATTTCCGCGGTGACCACGAAGTCCTTCTCGGCAAACGCCTTTGCCATCGCGGCGACCATGAACTTACTCCTCGTTGCCTTCGGCCTGCTCGAATGCCTCGTGCGTGAACCTGCCCGGCTTGGTCATGGGCTGGTAGTTCTTGGGGGGCTGGATCTTGGTCATCAGGTCCAGCCGCCCGAGCTTCTCCAAACGGCGGTAGATGAGCGTCCAGGCGCAGTCCTTCTGGCTATCCACCTCGCACTTGCCGTGGTTGGTGCCGCCGCACGGGCCGTTGAGCAGGTTCTTTGCGCAGAGGGTCATGGGGCAAATCCCCCCGGTCTGATCGAGGATGCACTCCGCGCAGGCCATGCACCGCTGCGACCAAACGCCGGGCCCCTCGGCCACGCCGATGAACCGCGTGTTCAGGGCCGGCAGCACGATCTTAGTGTCGTAGCGCTCGGCGAGGAACTGCACGCCGGCCCCGCAGGCCGTGGAGACGATCGCGTCGTACTGGTCCACGTACCGGGCAAGCTGGTCGAGATACTCCTTGTCGCACTGGCGCGTGACCGTGATCTCGTCGATGCGGCGATTCCTGCCGGCCAGCTTGCCCTTCATGCGCAGCTCGGCGGCCAGCAGCTCGACCTGCTTCTCGCCGCCGGACATGCACACGGCCACGCAGGTGCCGCAGCCGGCAATGAGCACTTTCTCGAAACCCTCGATCATGGATTCGATCTGGTCGAGGGATTTTCGTTCCGCGACGATCATGCACTTCCTCCTGGGACAGACAGGAATGTCTGTCCTCCTGAGCCGTAGGATGGATTCTCAATCCGTCCTGCGTCTCACGGCGGATTACCAATCCGCCCTACAACTCGCTCCGCATCAGTGATCAACCTTCCGAATCGGGCCGGCGGCAGCGGCGCGTGCTCGTCCACGGGGTTTCCAAGCTTTCCGCCGGCGTCCTGCCCGGCCGCGGCCCGCAGCCGGTTGGGCCCCAGCTTCCGCACGCGGTCGGTCATTTCGTTGGCCCGCGCGGCGAAAAGCGGTCCGGCCGACGCGGGAATGTGGAAGAACTCCAGCCGCTCGGGCTCCACGCCGATTTCGGCCAGCAGTTTTTTCGCGTACGCCACCACCTGGATCGCCCGCAGGTTCCCCTCCAGGAAATGGCAGTCGCCCCGTGCGCAACCGGCCACATACACGCCGTCAGCCCCGTCCTCAAAGGCCCGAAGCAGGAGCACCGCGTCGATCTTGCCCGTGCAAAGGATCTTCACCACGCGGACGTTCGGGGCATAGTCCAGACGCATCGAGCCCGCCAGGTCGCCCGCGGTGTAAGCGCAGTAGGTGCAGCAAAAAGCCACGAGCTTGGGCTCGAACGGATCGGCTTGAGTCTTGTCGGTCACGGTCCACCTCTAGTGCCCAATCGCCGCGGCGTGGGCACCGCGGCTAACGCTTTCGGCCGCGGCCAGCGATTGCTCAAACGCCGGATCGCCAAACAGCACGTCAATCTTCGATGCAATCTGCTCGTCGCTGTAATGCCGCGTGACGATGGCCTTGCGCGGGCAGGCCGACGCACACAGCCCGCAGCCCTGGCAACTCGCCGGCTCGATGTACGCCACCCCATCCTCGTTGATCTGCGGCACGCCGTACGGGCAGAGCCGCACGCACGTCAAGCAAGCCGCACACCGGGCCGGGTCCACCTGAGAGACAACGCCCGAGCGGTCCATGAACGGCCGGGAGATGATCGTGGCCGCCCGGGCAGCCGCGCCTTGGGCCTGGCTGATGCACTCGGCCATGGTTTTCGGTGCGTGGGCCAACCCGGCCAAGAAGATGCCTTCACTGGGGAAATCCAGCGGACGAAGTTTCATGTGGGCTTCGAGGAAGAACCCGTCGGCATTGAGCGGGACTTTGAGAAGCTGCGAAACGGCAGCCGCCTGCGGGTCCGGCCGGATCGCCGCGGAGAGCACGACCAGGTCGGGCCGCAGCTCGATGGGCCGGCCGATCGCGTCGTCGATGACCGTGACGCACAGACCCGACAAAATGGGGACAGGCACCTCGCCGGATGCCGTTTCCCCGCGGCTGGCGGATATCGGCTCGGAGCCAGTCCCCATTTTGTCGACACTCACCTCCGGCTTCTTCTCCGGGTCGAAGCGGATGAAGATCACGCCGGCCTCGCGGGCCCGGAGGTAGCCCAACTCGCTCATTCCGTAGGTCCGCATGTCGCGGAAGAGGACGTAGACTCGGGCGGCTGGGTTCGCCTGTTTGATCGCCAGTGCGTTCTTGACTGCCTCCTGGCAGCAGACCCGCGAACAGTAGGGATGCTCTTCGTCGCGGGAACCGACGCACTGGATCATCACCACTTCGCGGAGCCCCGCGGCGAAGCCGGGGTCTTCGAGCTTCCCCTCCAACTCCAATTGAGTGACGATCTTGTCGCTCTGCCCGAAGTGATACTCGGATGGTTCATAGGGTGTGCCGCCGGTGGCGACGATGACGGCCCCGCCGCCTAGTTCCACGCGCCGGCCGTCGTGAAGCAGCCGCATCTTGAACTTGCCGACGTGGCCGGAGAAGTCCTCGACGGTGGCGCCGGTGTAAAGCCGCACCAGCGGATGCTCCTTCACGCGGGCCACGAGCGCGGCCAAATGCGCTTGCGGATCAAGGAAAAGGGGGACAGGTCCAATTTGCCGGAACGGCCCGGAGGGTGCTTCGCACAAATTGGACCTGTCCCCCTTTTCCGAGAGGATGCGGCGGATGCGGCAGGCGATGCCGCCCGGTTCTTGCTCGCGTTCGACGAGTGCCGTCTCAAAGCCTTGATCGGCAAGGCTCAAGGCAGCGGTCATCCCCGTCAGCCCGGCCCCAAGCACGATCGCCCGCTGATCCACTTCCAAGCGGATGTCGTTCAGCGGGGAGAGCGTCCTCGCCCGCGCTACCGCCATGCGCACGAGGTCCTTGGCCTTGAAGGTGGCGGCCAGCGGGTGCGAGGCATGGACCCAGGAGCACTGGTCGCGGATGTTGGCCATCTCGAACAGGTGCCGATTGAGCCCCGCTTCGCGGAGCGTCTCCTGGAAGAGCGGCTCGTGGGTCCGCGGCGTGCAACTGGCCACGACCACGCGATTGAGCTTGTGGTCGTGAATCGCCTGGACGATCCTCCGCTGCGTGTCGGTCGAGCAGGTGTAGAGATTCTCCTCCGCGTAGGCCACGCCCGGCAGCGACTGGGCGTATTGGACCACGTCGGAGACGCCGACGACCCGGGCGATATTCGTGCCGCAGCGGCAGACAAACACGCCGATCCGCGGCTCCTCGCCGCCTACGTCCCGCTCGGGCGGATAGGTCCTCTCGCGGATTCGCGTGCCGCGGACCTCGTGGAGCGTCTCGCCGGCCAGGGCGGCCGCGGCGCTGGCGGTCATCACCGTCTCCGGGATGTCCATGGGCGCGGCAAAGGTGCCGGCCAGGAAGACGCCGTCCTTGCTGGTGCGCTCGGGGGCCAGCGGCGCAGTTTGGCAGAAGCCAAAGCGGTCCAGCTCGACGCCCACGGTGGCCGCCAATTGGGCCGTGCCGGCGGATGGGCGAAGTCCGACGCTCAGCACCACCAGGTCGAACTCCTCCTGGACCGACTCGCCGCTTTCCTTGACGTAGCCGAGCACGAGGTTGTGGGTCTGTTGCCGCTCCTTGACCGAGGAGATGATGCCTCGCTGGAAACGGACGCCGTAGTTCTTCTTGGCCCCTTCGTAGTACGCCTCGAACCCCTTGCCGTACGCCCGGATGTCGTTGTAGAAGACCGTGGCCGCGAGCCCCGGCACGTGGTCCACGGCCATGATCGCCTCTTTGATGGCGTACATGCAGCAGACCCCGCTGCAATAATCGTTGCCGCACTGCACGTCGCGCGAGCCGACGCACTGGATCCAAGCGACCCGCTTGGGCTCCTTGTGGTCCGAGGGCCGGAGCACGTGCCCCTGGAACGGGCCCGAGGCACTCAGGATCCGCTCGAACTCGAGGCTCGTGATCACGTTCTTGGCCACGCCGTAGCCGTATTCGCCCCGTGCGACGGGATCGAACGGCTCAAAACCGGGAGCGAGCACGATCGAGCCAACGGCGATCGTGACCTCCTCGGGCAGCATGTCGTGGATGATCGCCTCGGCGCTGCACGCGGCCACGCACTGCATGCACTCGCTGCACATCCCGCAGGCGAGGCAGCGCTTGGCCTCGGCCACTGCCGCTTGCTCGTCCAGGGTGTGCTCGATCTCGGCGTACCCAATCCGATCCGCTACCGGCAGGCGAGGCGGCACGACGCGGTTCTGCAGCGGGAACCAGCGGTCGGGCTTTTCGGCGGCGGTGCGATCCGGTTTCTCGCGCCCGGCCGCCGGGTCTTCGCCCCGCAAGAAGCGGTCGATCGATACGGCCGCCTCGTGTCCGTGGGCAATGGCCTCGACCACCGAGGCCGGGCCGGTGATCATGTCGCCGCCGGCAAACATCCAGGGGAGATTGGTTTGCAGGGTGAGCTTGTCGGCGCGGATGAACCGCTTGGACGGGTCCCAGAGCGGGTCGTCGGGCTTAAGGAATGAGAAATCGGACCGCTGCCCAATTGCGATGATCACGCAGTCCGCTTGGGTCTCGGAGAGGGAACCGTCGAACTTGGGGGCAAAGCGGCGGTGCTCGTCGAAGACTCTGATGCACCGCTGGAGCTTCACGCCGCTCACGCGGCCGTCGCGGCCGACAATCTCCCGCGGACCCCAGCCGGGGTTCAAGCGGATGGCTTCCTCGGTGGCATCGAGGATCTCCCACTCGTGGGCGGGCATCTCCTCGCGGCTTTCGAGGCAGACGATCTCGACCTGCGCGGCTCCCTGACGGCGTGCGGTCATGGCCACGTCGATGGCCACGTTGCCGCCGCCGATTACAGCGACCTTGCCGCTCAGTCGCGGGCCGCGGCCGAGCTTCACGTCGCGGAGGAAATCGAGCCCCAGGAGCACGCCCGGCAGGTCCGTGCCTTTCATGGGCGAGCCGTCGGTGCTCCGCGCGAGGACCGTCGGCCTGGTGCAGCCGATCCCGAGGAACGCCGCCTTGAATCCATCGTTCTTGAGACTTTCCAGTGTGAAGTCCCGCCCGAGGGCCACGCCGGTCTTCACCTCGAAGCCCGAAGCCACCATGTCGGCGATGTCGCGCTGAAGGACTTCGTCCGGCAGGCGATAGCCGGGAATGCCGAGGAGCATGGTGCCGCCGAGCCGCTCGTGGGCCTCGAAGAGCGTGACGGGATAGCCTTTGAGGGCCAAATCCCGGGCGCACGTCAGGCCCGCCGGACCACCGCCGACGACCGCCACGCGGGGCTTGCTGGCGTCGATCCGGCCCTGCGGCGGCGGGGCCGGGTCTTCTCCGGCGGCGCGATGGGCGGCGACCCAATCGGCGGCAAACCGCTTGAGGTTGTTGATCGCCACCGGCCCGTCAAGTTCCTGACGATTGCACTCTTGCTCGCAGGGATGATGGCAGATCCGGCCGCAGACCGCGGGGAGCGGGTTGCGCTCGCGGATGAGCCAGTACGCCTCGGCGAACCGCCCGGCGCCGATCAAGGCCACGTAGCCTTGGCAGTTCACGCCCGCCGGGCAGGTGAGGGCGCACGGCGAGCGGTCGCCTTTGCTGATCGCCATGGCCCCGGGGATGGCCTGCGGGTAGCGCTTGAAGATCGCGTGGCGGTCCGCGGTCCCTTGGTCGAACTCGCTGGGGAGCGCGACCGGGCACTTCTCCAGGCAGTCGCCGCAGGCGTTGCACTTGTCGAGATCGACGAATCGCGGCCGCTTGCGCACGCGCACGCGGAAGTCGCCCGACTCGCCCTCCAGGCCCACCACGTCGGAGTTGGTGAGAATGTCGATATTGAGGTGCTTGTCCACCTCGACCAGCTTGGGCGAGATGGTACACATCGAGCAGTCGTTGGTGGGGAAGGTCTTGTCGAGCTGGGCCATTCGCCCGCCGATGGCGGTAGTCTCTTCGACCAGCGTGACGTGGAAGCCGGCGTTGGCCAGGTCGAGCGCGGCCTGCATCCCGCCGATGCCGGCCCCGACGACCATCACGGCGCCAACCTTGTCGCGGCCGTTCTGTTTCGCTTCCTGATCCATCGTTGGTGATCCGCCTGATCGCGCTAAGCCGCAAGCCAGTTCAAAGCACGAAGTCCCAAATCCGAAATCTCAAATCCGAAATCCGAAACAAACTCCAATGACCGAAAACGAAAATCCAAAACATCGAGCCGGTCGTTTCATACATTCTGATTTCGATCTTCTGATTTGTTTCGGATTTCGGATTTCGTGTTTCGGATTTGTCGATCAAAGCCCGCTTGATCTCACAACAGCTTCTTCCGCCCCAAGAGCGGCGCGGGGTCCACAAAGTGCTTCTTCCACCAGCGGGCCGCCCTGGCGTCGCCGAAGGCCAGGGCCATGAGCTCGGTAAGATAGAACACCGGCAAGCCGAACTGCTTCCCGCGCTCGGCCTCGATCTCCGCTTGCCGCGTGTCGAGGTTCGACTGGCACATCGGGCAATCGGTGACCATGCACTCGGCCCCGGCCTCTTGGGCGGCCTCGACCAGGTCGCCGCTCAGCTTGCGGACCAGGTCGGTGCGGGGCACCGCCAGGCTCGCGCCGCAGCAATCGGTCTTGTACGACCAGGGCCGCACTTCCATCCCGAGCACGCGCAGCAAGTCGTCCATCGCGGTGGGGTTCTCGGGCGCTTCGGCGTCGGTGACTTTGGGCGGGCGCTGGGATAGACATCCGTAATATGCGACACCGTTTAAGCCGACGAGCGGCTTTGTGACCTTTTGTTTGACTACTTTGAGAAACTCCGGCCGGTGGAAGAAGTCGTTGACGTGGAAGATCGGCGTTCGCCTCTCGTAAGTTTCCGTCGTCCAGTGTCCGGGGTGCTCCTGGAGGGCTTTATCGGCGTGCTTGAGGCGCTGGAAACATGCCGCGCAAGGGATGAGCAGCTCGCGTCCCTGGCGCTGGGCAATGAGCATGTTCCGGGCCGACAGTTGCACTGCCAGGTCGCCATCGAGGAAATGCGCCGACGAGGCCCCGCAGCAGTTCCAATCGGGCAGCTCCTCCAGGACGACGTCCAGGGCGCCGCACGCCGCGCGGATGCTCTCGTCGTATTCCGCGGCCATGCCGTGCAGCGAGCAACCGGGATAATAGGAGACCTCCACGGGATCAGTCCTTCACTTCCTTGTCGCCTTGCTTCTCTTCAAACATCCGGCGGATTTCCTTCTTCCCCTTCACGCCGGACGGGAGGAATCTCAGCTTGCCCTTCTTGAACATCTTCCCGGCGAGCTTGGCGTCGCCGAAGAGATCGAGCGTCGCCAGCTTGTAGCGGGCCATCATGCCAAGCTCATAGACCCGGCCGTGGCGCCGGATGGAATCCAAGAACGCCTCGTGAAACTTGACAACCTTGGGCTCCGCAGGCGTCACGCCGGCTTTCTGGCTCAACTGGCGGAGCGAGTCCATGAGGTGGGCGATGTCAATGTCATTCGGGCAGCGCGTGGTGCAGGTCTGGCAGCCCGCACAGATCCAAATCGTCTTCGACCGCAGAACCTCGTCCTCCAAGCCAAGTTGAATCATGCGCATGACCTGATTCGGCTTGAGATCCATGGCGAAGGCCAGCGGGCAACCGTTAGTACACTTGCGGCACTGGAAACACCGCGAGACTTGCTCGCCGCTGCGCGCTTCGACCACGGCGAGGAGCCCGGACTCAGGACGAACGAGTGAAGTCGCGGGCGGGGAAGGAATCATGGCTGAGTAAATCCCTGATGATTGGGGGGCTGCCCGCGGGGCTCAATACACAGTACCGCTTGATTATACGCCCCCGATGGGTCGTAAAGCAGTGGCGGGCCGGCTTTAGAAAGCTAGAAGTTGCGGAAAATGTCGCTCACGCGGCAACGGAAGCCGGGAACGACGCCCTGGCCGTCGAGTTCGTCGTTTTCGGTGACGACCCGGATCTCGGTCGCCGACCGGTAGACGGTTACGTTGCGCCATTTTGGGTTGATTACCCAGACCATCGCGGCTCAAAAACACGGCGAGCTGACCGGCGATAACACCTTCTCTCCATCCAAGGAACTCCTTCCTTCGCAGTCTTCCCGCGACCAACTCGTACCGGCAGCCCTCCTCAGGCATCCGCAAAAGCTGTTCGGCTGTGATCGTTGCTTCGATGCCCATGAACCCGTGTGCGCCGCGCTTATCTCCAGTGTCAATGCGCTCGACTCGACCGTCTCAGATCCGCAGCTTCGCCGCCCGGAGCGTGTTCTTCATGAGCATGGTGATGGTCATCGGGCCGACGCCGCCGGGAACGGGCGTGATCTTGCCGGCGACCTCCTTGACGGCCTCAAAGTCCACGTCGCCCACGAGCTTCGCCTTGCCGGACTCGGTGAAACCGATGCGGTTGACGCCCACGTCGATCACCACGGCCCCCGGCTTGACCATGTCGGCGGTGATGGCCTTCGCCTTGCCGGCGGCGACGATGAGGATGTCGGCCCGGCGGGTGTGGGCGGCCATGTCGCGGGTGCGGGTATGGCAGACGGTGACGGTGCTGTTGGCCCCGGCCTTCTTTTGCAGCATCATGATGGCGATGGGCTTGCCGACGATGTTGCTGCGGCCCACCACGACCACTTCCGCGCCGTCGGTGGGCGTGCCGGAGCGGACGATCAACTCCTGAATGCCCGCCGGCGTACACGGCGGGAAACGCTCCTCGCCGATCACCAGGCGGCCCACGTTGACCGGGTGGAAGCCGTCCACGTCCTTGTTCGGATCGAGGGCGTAAAGGACCTTGCTCTCGTCGATGTGCTTGGGCAGAGGAAGCTGCACGAGGATGCCGTGTACGTGCGGGTCGCGATTGAGCTGATCGACCAGGTCCAGCAATTCGTCCTGGGTGGTTTCCGCGACGAGCGTGAATTGGAGCGACTTCATGCCGAGTTCTTCGCACGCCTTGCCTTTGGCGGTGACGTAAGAGACCGAGGCCGGGTTCTCACCCACCAGCACGGTGGCGAGGCCGGGGACGATGTGGTGTTTCTGGCTCAGGTCGGCGACTTCCCGGGCCAGTTCGGCGCGGATCGCCGCCGCCACGTCTTTACCGCTGATGATTTGGGCAGTCATGCTCGGTCTTTCAGTAGGGGGAGACTTCCGAAGTCTTGAAGACTTCGGAAGTCTTTGTGCAAGTTGTTAGAACAGTCCTTTAACTCTCCCCGTGTTCACGTCGACGTCCACGCGGCGGTAGGCCGGGTCGGAGCCCGTGCCGGGCATCAGCGAGATGTTGCCCGCCACGGGGCAGATGAACCTCGCCCCGCCGTAGATCAGCAAGTCGCGGATGGGGAGGGTCCAACCCTTGGGCACGCCCTTGACCGTCGGATCGTGGCTGAGGCTCAGGTGGGTCTTGACCATCATGGTGGCGTAGCTCTGGAACTTCGGATCGGCCTCGAACTGTTTGAGCTTGGCTTCCGCCTCCGGGGCGTACGAGACACCGTCGGCGCCGTAGACCTGCTTGGCGATCAACTCGACGCGCTTGCGCAGCGGGGTATCCATCTCGTAGAGGTACTTGAAGTGGACCTTCTCGTTGCAGGCGTCCAACACCGCGTCGGCCAGCTCCAGCGCGCCCTCGCCGCCGTATTGCCAGTGTTTGGCCAGGGCCACGCGGGCCCCGGCCTGCTCGGCCATCTTGCGGATCAACTCGATCTCCGCCTTCGTGTCGCTGTGGAAGGCGTTGATGGCGACCACCGGGTTGATGCCCGCCCGCTTCACCGTCTGGATGTGGTGCAGCAGGTTGCCCAGGCCGTCTTCCAGCCAGGCGAGGTTCTCCTGGAAGTACTCCTTCGGAACCGGCTTGCCGGGAGGGCAAGGCAAGGCCCCCGCCTTGACGCCGTGGTGCTTCAGCCCGCGCACCGTGGTCGTGATGACCGAGACGTTCGGGATGTTGCCCGATAAGCGGCACTTGACGTTCCAGAACTTCTCGAAGCCGATGTCGACGCCGAAGCCCGACTCGGTGATGTGGTAATCGGCCAGCTTCAAACAGATCTTGTCGGCCACCACGGAGGACTGGCCGATGGCGATGTTGGCGAACGGGCCGGCGTGGACGAAGCACGGCTGCCCTTCGAGCGACTGAAGGAGATTCGGGTTGACGGCCTCGCGGAGCCAGGCGGTCATGGCCCCCGCCACCTCCAGGTCCTGGCAAGTGACCGGGCGCCCCTTCTTGTCGTAGGCCACGACGATGTGGCCAATCCGCTCCCGCAGGTCCTTCAGGTCGCTGAAGGTGGCCAGGATCGCCATCACCTCGGAGGAGACGGCGATGCCGAAGCGGCTCTGCACCATGTAGCCGTCCATCGAGCCGCCGATGCCGATGATGATGTTCCGCAGGGCCTGGGCGCAGAAGTCGATGACCCAGCCCATCTCGACCCGGGTCGGGTCGATGTCCATTCGTTTGAGGTGGCTTTTGGCCAGCCGGGCGTCGTCGTAGTTTCGCTCGTGCTGCAGGCGGGCAGTCAGGGCGACCATGGCGAGATTGTGGGCGTTCATGACGGCGTTGATGTCGCCGGTCAGTCCGAGCGAGAACTCGGTCAAAGGAATGCACTGCGACAGCCCGCCACCGGCCGCCGAGCCCTTGATGTTCATCGTCGGCCCGCCGGAGGGCTGGCGAATGCAGGCCACGACCTTTTTGCCCCGCTTCCCGATGCCCTGAAGGAGGCCCATGGTGGTCGTCGACTTCCCTTCGCCCAAGGGGGTGGGAGTGATGGCCGTCACTTCGATGAACTTCCCGTCGGGCCTGTCTTTGAGCCGCCGGAGGACCTTCATGTAATCGACTTTAGCGACGTACCGGCCATGCGGCAGGAGTTCGTCGCTGGCCAAGCCCAACTCCTCCGCGAGTTGGAGGCAGGTCTTCATGCGGGACTCCGCCTCCTCGGCGATCTCCCAATCGGCGTGTTTCGTCGGGTCTAAAGCCATCAGCGCCTCCAAAGGTCAGACACCGGCCCCCGCTCCGGGAAATTGGATAAACCCCTACGAGTAGCAGATCGCCTGTATGTTGTCAACATACGCTGTATGCCGCTTCCTGACACGCCGGGACGCGATGGATCCTGTTGCCGCGCCACAAACGCGCGAGGCTGCCGGGGAAAACCCGGACCGGCATCCTCACTCCGGCGCGATCCGGACGCGGCGCCCCTCCACCCGGACGCGCCCGGCCGCGATCAACCGCAGCACTTCGGGATAGGCCTCGCACTCGGCCTGGAAGACCCGCGCAGCCAGGGTCTCCGGCGTGTCGTCCTCCAACACCGGCACCGCCTTCTGCAAGATCACCGGCCCATGGTCGTACTCGTTGTCCACGAAATGGACCGTGCAGCCGCTGACCTTGGCACCGTACGCAAGCACGGCCTCGTGTACACGGTGGCCGTAGAAACCGTGCCCGCAGAAGGCCGGGATCAAGGCTGGGTGGATATTGACCACCCGATGGGCGAAGCCCTCGGGAATCGCAATCTGCTTCAGAAACCCCCCGAGCACCACCAGTTGGACCCTGGCCTGCCGGCAACGGTCGAAAATCAATTCGCTGAACCGGTCCCGGGAGTCGGACTCGTTGGGATCCACCACGACCGAAGGGATACTGGCTTCCTGGGCGAACCGCAGCCCACCGGCCTTGGGGGTGCTCGAAATCACCAGCACGATTTCAACGTCGAGCAGACCGGCCCGGACCTTCTCGATCAGGTTTCGCAGGGTCGTTCCCCCGCCAGAGATCAAGACGGCAATGCGGAGGGGAGGATTGTGCTTTAGGACGCTCATACGGGCAAGACCTTTTGACGGGAACTGGCCGCCGCCAGGAGGCCGGTCACTCCGTGCCCGGCGTACGGCATCACGGAGTGCCGCCGCTACTGTAACCGGAAGCGGGCGGAGCGCAAAGCGTTGTGCTTGACCTGTGGGGAAGAAAGCCGTACACCAATAGACGCATCTCGGGGTCAGGAGACCGAAACAGCCCTGGTTTTCAAAGGTGACCGAAAGACCATGCCACGTGTCATTGTGCTGGACGAATTGTCCCAGGACGGCCTCGCCCTGTTGGACGCGGCCGGGAACGTCGAATACGAGGTCCGCACCGGCCTGAAGGGGAAGGACTTGCGTGCGGCACTCCTGGAGTTCGACGGGGCTATCTGCCGCAGCGGCGTGAAGATCACCGGCGAGGTGCTTGAGGGCAACTGGCGGCTGAAGGCCATCGCCCGGGCCGGGGTCGGAACGGACAACATCGATATCGGAGCAGCCACTCGCCTGGGGATCGTGGTTATGAATACTCCGGGGGGCAACACCATCTCCACCGCCGAGCACACGATCACGCTGATGCTGGCCCTGTCCCGCAACGTTTACCCAGCTTACCATGCCCTGACGGAGGGCCGATGGGACCGGAAGGCATGCACGGGCACGCAGTTGGCGGGAAAGACCCTCGGAATCATCGGCCTTGGGCGAATCGGGCAGGCAGTGGCCACCCGGGCCCGGGCCCTGGAAATGCGGGTCTGCGGTTACGACCCGTTCCTTTCTGCCCAGCGGGCCAAGGAGCTAGGGATCCAGACGTTCAATTCCGTGCGGGGGATGCTTCCGCAGGTCGATTACCTCACCGTTCACACGCCCCTAAACGAAACCACCCAACACATGATCGGCACCGAGGAAATCCGCGTGATGCGTAAGGGGGTCCGGCTGATCAACTGCGCCCGGGGGGGAATTCTCGACGAGAACGCCCTGGTCGATGGACTCCGGAGTGGACACCTTGGGGGCGTGGCCCTGGACGTGTTTGAGACCGAGCCGTGTACTGCCAGCCCGCTGTTCCGCTTGCCGAACGTGCTTTGCACGCCCCATTTGGGGGCAAGCACGGAAGAGGCCCAGTCGCAAGTAGCGGTCGAGGCAGTGGAACTTTTGATCGACTTTTTCACCACCGGTGCCATCAACCAGTCGGTCAACATGTCGCCTTTGGACTCGGAGACCTTGGAGGACCTGCGCGGATACCTCGACGCCGCGTATCGATTGGGCCTCCTCTTGGCCCAGGTCGATCACTTCCCGCCCACGAGGTGCCGGCTCTCCTACCAGGGAGAGGTCGCCAAAAAGGACACGCGGCTGTTGTCGGCCGCGTTTGCCGCCGGGCTGCTGGAACATGCCATGGCCTCGGCCGTGAACCTCGTCAACGCCGAAGTCCTGCTTCGCGCCCGCGGGATCGAGCTGGTGGAGCAGCGGGTGAGCGAAGTCGGGGACTTGAGTTCGCTGATTACGGCGGAAGTGATCCGCAACGGCCACTCCTCGCTGGCCGCCGCCACGCTCTTCGGCGCCAACATGCCGCGTCTGGTCCGAAAAGGCGATTTCTGGATCGAGAGCCGCCTGGAGGGAATCCTCTTCCTGACCACGCACCGCGACGTGCCGGGCGTGATCGGCAAGGTGGGGCAGGTCTTCGGCAAGCATCACGTCAACATCGCCTACCTGTCGGTCGGCCGCGGCATCGGCAAGCCGGGCGGCGAGGCGATCGGACTGTTCGGCCTGGACAGCCAACCGCCCGCCGAGGCCGTCGCCGAGATCCTCGCCCTGGAGCCTATCCTCCGGGCGTCGGTCCTCAGTCTCCCGCCCGCCAACAGACTTCCCGCGTGGCTGGGAGGCTGCCGCTTGTGAAGACGCTGAACGTCGTCGGGTGCGGCAAGGTCGGCAAGGCGTTGGCCCGGCTGTGGACCCGCCACGGCGTGTTCCAAGTGCTGTCGATCCTCAACCGCACGCTGCAAAGCGGCGAAGCGGCCGCGGAATTCGTGGGGGCCGGTCGTGCCGTTCGAGGTTTTGCCGAATTGGCGAAGGCCGACCTCGTGATGATTTCCGCGGCCGACGAGGCGATTGTAGACTGCTGCCGGGGACTGTGCATCGCGGGCGCGCTCGGCCGGGGCACGATCGTCTTTCATTGCAGCGGTTCGCTGGCCTCCGCCGTTCTGGAGCCGGCAAGGTCGCAGGGCGCTTGGATCGCCAGCGTTCACCCGGTGAAGAGCTTTGCGGACCCTGCGATGGCCGCCGGAAGCTTTCCCGGGACGTTCTGTGCGGTCGAGGGCGACCCGCAGGCGTGCGCGGTCCTCCGCGCAGCAATACACGGCTGCGACGGCATTCCGTTTGCCATCGAGCCTCGGCTGAAGACGATCTACCACGCCGCCACGGTCTTCGCCTCGAATTACCTCGTGGCCCTCATGGAGATCGGCCTGCGCTGCCTGGAGAAATCGGGGGTGGCGCGCGAGACCGCCCTTCAGATCCTCTGCCCGTTGGCCGCGGGAACGGTAGCCAACGTCGGTGAGCTTGGCCCAGAGCGCGCCTTGACCGGTCCGATCGCCCGGGGCGAGGCATCCGTGGTCGCCAAACAGTGCGAGGCCCTCGGCCCATGGGACGCAATGATCCAGGATCTCTACAAGTCGCTCGGCCGCGTGGCCCTTGAGCTGGCGGCGGCCCAAGGCACCGCGGCGCCGGAAGCACTGGGGGAGGTTCGGAGACTGCTGGAGCAATGACGCCGAGTCTCGTCGCGAAGCGCGCCGGCCGGGCACTCTGCTATTTGCCTGCGGTTGGCTTCTCGGGGCGGACGATTGCCGTGCCGCCACGCGGCGGCTTGAGGGTGGCGAGATTCACGGGGCCGGCAACCTGAGGTTGATACCCTCCTTCGATATCGGCCCGGGGGGGCACTGCCTGAAGAACATCGGGTCGGGGCGTTTGGACGTCCCGCTCCTTGCCGCTTCCCGAAGACGCTTGATCCGTCATAGTTCACCTCCGAACTCACGAAACTCGATCACCGCGATCTCGCTTCCCATGACGAGCACGCCGCCAGTATCCTCGACCGGTGCCCACTCTCCAGTCTCCAATAGCCGGTACTGCGCCTCCAAGTATAGATCGCGACGTTCGGGATCGCTACCCGCGAAAGAGCGGGAATGGAATAACCCATGGACTTGCGATCCATCTCTCATTGTTACCATAACCCAGTACGGTTTCAACCGGCCAAAATGCCAGTCCCACGCGCAGGGGACCGGGTGTAGGCTTCGCAGCCCCAGCCACCGCAAGAATTTGCCAATCGCCTCCTTCTGTTGCAGCCAGCCCGAGAGGATGCCGAGGACGATGGGCGAGACAAAAACGATGCAGAACAGAATCAGGCCAGACCACCAGGGCTGCCGCTCCAGAAAACCCGTCTTGAAAATCGGAAATAGGGCCCACGACCACAAGCCATGGTTGATGCAACTGAGCGTCAGGAATTCCACAAATCGGGTATCCCTGGTCTTGGTGCCCGCTGGCATCAA